>ODAK010004661.1_pt1 | contig 14023 bp, 13 predicted proteins | sample 1539591 | NCBI WGS metagenome assembly ODAK01 (sample SAMEA3539303, study PRJEB22396) | soil metagenome | biome: tundra; feature: field; material: soil | place: USA | collected 2010-05 | depth 0.15 m | reverse complement strand
CGGGATCGTCGGCGCGGCTCACCCGCCACCATGCCGCGTAGGCGGTGGCCAGGGCGGTCTGCGCGATGTCCTCGGCCAGCCAGCGGTCCCCGGTCAGGCCGTAGGCCAGCCGTACCAGGCCCGGCCAGCGGCCCGCCATGAACTGGCCGAATTCTTCCTGGGCCCGGGCATCCATCAGGTCTCCCGCCGTATCCAGAATCGCGGGCTGGGGTCTCACATCACATAAGAGCACCGCAGGCCGGCCAGGCGCTGCATGACGGCCGGGATCCGGTGCGGGCTATCGTGGAGCCGGCGCGGGCGCCGCTGTCAGCCCGGGAGGACTTTCTCACTCGCAGGAGGAGGCAGGCGGTGCGCACTCACCAGGGGCTATTCGCTGGCATCTTCGGCCGCGGCGGCGTGGATACCGGGGACGAGGCGTGGCTGCAGGCCTTGCTGGACACCGAGGCCGCCCTGGCCCGGGCCCTGGAGAGGGCCGGCCTGGCCGAGCCTGGGGCCGGAGCCACGGTGACCGCCGCCGCGCAGGCGGAGGCGTTCGACGCCGCCGGACTCGGCAGGCAGGCCGCGCTCACCGGCAACCCCGTGCCGGCGCTGGTGCGCGAGCTGACCAGGATGGTTCCGCCGGACGCCGCTGGTGCCGTGCACAAGGGCGCGACCAGCCAGGACATCATCGACACGGCCGCGATGCTGCTCGCCAGGCAGGCGCTGTCCGCGATCGCCGCGGACCTGTCCGCGGCCGCGTCCGCCGCCGCGGTGCTCGCGGCCACCCACCGGGACACCCTCATGATCGGCCGCACGCTGCTGCAGCAGGCCGTGCCGGTCACTTTCGGGCTGGTCGCCGCCGGCTGGCTGACCAGCCTGGACGACGCGCGGGAGGCAGTGGCCCGGGTCCGTGCGGGGCGGCTGGCGGTCCAGTTGGGCGGCGCGGCGGGCACTCTCGCCTCGCTCGGCGGCGATGGCCAGCGGGTGGCCGGCCTGCTCGCCGACGAACTCGGGCTGGCCCGGCCGGTGCTGCCCTGGCACACCGACCGGCTGCGGGTGCTCGACGTCGCCGGGGCAGCGGCCGGGGCGGCCGCGATGCTCGGCAAGGCCGCCAGGGACATCACCCTGCTCGCCCAGTCCGAGGTGGCCGAGGTCCGCGAGGGGGACGGCGCCGGCCCAGGCAGTCGAAGCACGGGCAGCCAAGGGGGTGCCCGGGGCGGCTCGTCCGCGATGCCGCACAAGCGCAACCCGGTCGGCGCGATCGCCCTGCTCGGCTGCACGCGCCAGGTGCCGGGACTGCTCGCCACCCTCGCCGCCGCCGCCGAGCAGGAGCATCAGCGCGCCGCCGGTGCCTGGCACGCGGAGTGGGAGCCGTTCAGCGACCTGCTCCGGCTGACCGGCTCGGCCGCGTCCTGGGGGGCCGAACTGCTGGCGGGCCTGGAGGTGGACCCGGCCAGGATGCGCCAGAACCTCGACGATGCCCGCGGCCTGCCGCTGGCCGAGCACGTTGCCTCGCTGCTCGGGCCGGCGCTTGGCCCGATCGCGGCGCACGATCTGGTGGCCCAGGCGAGCGCGCTGGCGGCCGGCACCGGCCAGCAGTTGCGGGACAGCCTGCTCGGCACCCCGGAAATCAGGCAGCGGCTCGACGAGGCCGGGATTGCGCCGGAGCAGGTCGAGTCCGCCCTGGACCCGGCCGGATACCTGGGCTCGGCCGGGGATTTCGTGGACGCGGCCCTGGCCGCGCACGCCGCTGTCCACGCCAGGCTGGCCCCTGACCGTTGGTAACGATGCCGATCCGGGCTTCAGGCCGGTAAGAACCAGGCCGGGCTTGCGGCCGGTTGGATAGCGCGATCATGGAAGGAAGGCTTGATGGAAGACACCGAACGCGGCGTGCAGGGGATGACTGTCCGGCGCGAGGTGCTGGGCGATGGGCACGTCGACCGGGCCGTGGCTGGCGCCACCCCGTTCACCGCGCCCTTCCAGGACTTCATCACCCGGTACGCGTGGGGTGAGATCTGGTCCCGGCCAGGGCTGTCCCGCGCCGAGCGGAGCATCATCACGCTGACCGCCCTCGCGATCCTCAGGCAGGAGGATGAGCTGGCCACGCACCTGCGCGCCGCGATCCGCAACGGGCTCACCCCCGAGCAGATTCGCGAGGTGCTGCTCCAGGTCGGCGTCTACGCCGGGGTTCCGGCCGCCAACCGGGCCTTCGCCGTCGCCCAGCGCGTGCTGGCGGACAGCATCTGACCGGAGGCTTCCGTGCGCCCCTGCTGGCCCTCAGAAACCAGCGTGGGAGGATGTCCGGATTACGAACGACTGTACTTATCGCGACCAAATCGTCAATATGGTTTCGTTACCAGCGGCCCCAGGCAGGAGGGGAATGGCCGAGATCGTCTCACTCGCCGACGCTGTCGCGCGGGCCATCCACGATGGCGACGCGGTGGCTATGGAAGGCTTCACGCACCTCATCCCGTTCGCCGCCGGGCGTGAGGTCATCAGGCAGCGGCGGCGTGATCTCACCCTCATCAGGATGACCCCGGACGTTATCTACGACCAGCTGATCGGGGCCGGCTGCGCCAGCAAGCTGATCTTCTCCTGGGGTGGCAACCCCGGGGTCGGATCGCTGCACCGGTTCCGCGACGCCGTGGAGAACGCCTGGCCGGGCCCGCTGCGGCTGGAAGAGCACAGCCACGCGGGCATGGCCAACCGGTACGTGGCCGGGGCGTCCGGCGTGCCGTTCGCGATCCTGCGCGGGTACAGCGGCACCGGCCTTGAGGGCCTGCCCGGCCTGGACGGCAATCCGGCGGTCCGCCCGATCGACTGCCCGTTCACCGGGGAGAGGCTGACCGCTGTGGCCGCGCTGCGGCCCGATGTGGCGGTGATCCACGCACAGCGTGCCGACCGTGCCGGGAACGTCCAGCTCTGGGGGATCACCGGCGTGCAGAAGGAGGCCGTGCTGGGCGCCCAGCGGTCGATCGTCACCGTCGAGGAGGTCGTCGATGTCCTCGATCCCCGGCCGGGGGCCATCGTCCTGCCGTCCTGGACGGTTGATTACGTGGCCGAGGCGCCGGGGGGAGCGCATCCGTCCTACGCGCTGGGCTACTCGGCCCGCGACAACGACTTCTACGTGGCGTGGGACGAGATAAGCCGGGACCGGGAGCGATTCCTTCGCTGGCTGGACAGCGATGTGTTCGGAGTGACACCCGGGAGCCTGGCGGGCGCCGGGAGCGCCGAGGGAGGATGTGGGGCATGAACGCCACCGGCCCGGCGGCCGCGGCGCCAGCGGCAGCGCAGCCCGCCGCGTACACGGCCGACGAGATGATGACGGCCTGCGCGGCCCGCGCCCTGCACGACGGCACGGCCTGTTTCGTGGGAATCGGGCTGCCCAGCGCGGCCGCCAACCTGGCCCGGGCCACGCACGCCCCGAACCTCGTCCTCATCTACGAGTCGGGCACCATCGGGGCCAAGCCGGACCGGCTGCCGCTCTCCATCGGCGACGGCATCCTGGCCGAGACCGCGGATGCGGTCGTGAGCGTGCCCGAGATCTTCAACTACTGGCTGCAGCCGGGCCGGATCGGCGTCGGGTTCCTCGGTGCCGCGCAGATCGACAGGTTCGGCAACATCAACACCACGGTCATCGGCGCGACCCACGCCCAGCCGAAGGTGCGCCTGCCAGGGGCGGGCGGCGCGCCTGAGATCGCCGCGTCCTGCCGCGAGGTGATCGTGGTGGTCAGGCAGACCCGCCGGTCCTTCGTGCAGCGGGTCGACTTCGTCACGTCCGTTGGCTACGGGGACGGACCCGGCAGCCGGGTTCGTCTCGGGCTGACCGGGGCCGGACCGCGGAAGGTCATCACCGATCTCGGCGTCCTGGAGCCGGACCCGGCCACCTGCGAGCTCACCCTGACCGGGGTATACCCGGGCGTGTCCGTCGCTGAGGTCAGGGCCAGGACTGGCTGGGACCTGGCCGTCTCTGGTTCCCTGGAAGTGATCGGGCCACCGTCGGCATCCGAGCTGACCGCTCTGCGTGGGCTCCAGGCGATCAGCCAAGGTAGTGAAGGAGCAGCTTGATGACCACTCAGACACCGTCGGTCCGGGGGTTCGCGCTGCCGTCGTACGAGCGGCCGCGCGGGCTGCACCCGCCGCTGGACTCGCCCGGGTACCGGTCGACTGAGCTGCGGGCGCCGCGCCGCCCGCTGGTGGCGCTGCCGCACCGGCTGACCGAGATCACCGGGCCGTTGCTTGGCGAGGAACGGGTGACGCCGGCGGACGCCGACCTGACCACCCAGCACGCCGGGGAGCCGCTCGGGGAGCGGATCATCGTCACCGGCCGGCTGCTCGACGGTGGCGGACGCCCGGTCCCCGGCACGTTGATAGAGGTCTGGCAGGCCAACGCGGCGGGCCGGTACGCGCACCCGGTAGACAACCACCCGGCACCGCTTGACCCGAACTTCTCCGGGGCCGGCCGGTGCATGACCGACTCCGAGGGCAGGTACCGGTTCGTCACCATCAAGCCGGGCGCCTACCCGTGGCGCAACCACCCGAACGCCTGGCGGCCGGCGCACATCCACTTCTCGATGCTCGGCCGCGCGTTCCCGCAGCGCCTGGTCACTCAGATGTACTTCCCCGGGGATCCGCTGTTCAGCCAGGACCCGATCTTCAACTCGATCCCCGACCCGAAGGCCCGTGAGCGGCTGATCGCCCGGTTCGACCTCGGGCTGACCCAGCCCGACTGGGCCCTGGGGTTCGAGTGGGACATCGTCCTGCGCGGGCCCGCGGCGACCGCGATCGAGCGGGCGGAGGACCACCGGTGACCGCGGGGCTGACACCGTCACAGACGGTGGGCCCGTTCCTCGCCATCGGGCTGCCGTGGCTGGACGGCCCGTTCGTGGTGCCCGAGGGCACGCCGGGCGCGGTCGAGATCACCGGGCGCCTGGTTGACGGCGCTGGCGTGCCGGTGCCGGACGGCATGATCGAGACCTGGCAGGCTGACCCGGACGGCCGGTTCACCCACCCCGACGATCCGCGCGGTGCGCCGGAGCCGGCCGGGACGCCGTTCCGCGGGTTCGGCCGCTGCATGACCGGGCCGGACGGCGGCTACCGCATCGTTACGCTGCGGCCCGGCCCGCTGCCCAGCCCAGACGGCGGCACCGAGGCGCCGCACCTGGACGTGTCCGTGTTCGCGCGGGGCCTGCTCGCCCGGGTGGTGACCCGGATCTATTTCTCCGACGAGCCCGAGGCGAACGAGTCCGACCCGGTGCTGGCCTCGATCCCCGAGGCCGGCCGCAGCGCGACGCTGATCGCGCAGGCGGATCCTGAGCGGGCCGGAGTGTTCCGGTTCGATATCCACCTGCAAGGCGAGCGCGAGACCGTATTCTTCGATGTCTGAGCTTTCGATGCCGGAGCTTTCGAAATCTGGGCCGCCAGCGGCCGCCGCGGGCCGCCGCCCGGTAAGGCTGGCCGCCTCCCTGGACGGCCCGCGAGACGCCCCCGTGGTCGTGCTCGGCAACTCGATGGGCACCACGCGCGAGGTCTGGGACCCGCAGTTGCTCGCGCTGGGCGAGGGTTTCCGGCTGCTGCGTTACGAGCACCGCGGGCACGGTGGGTCCCCCGCGCCGCCCGGCCCGTACGCCATCGGCGACCTGGCCGCGGACGTCCTGCGGCTGCTCGACGACTTCGGCGTCGAGCGCGCGTCGTACTGCGGGATCTCACTCGGCGCGATGATCGGCATGTGGCTGGCGGCGCACGCGCCGGACCGGATCGACGTCCTCGGGCTCTGCTGTACGTCCGCGTACCTGCCGACCGCTGAGGCCTACGCCACCCGGGCGGCGCAGGTCCGGCGCGACGGCATGGCGTCGGTCTCGGGGCCAGTCGTGGACCGCTGGTTCACCCCGGCGTTCCGCGAACGCGATCCCGCGACGGTGGCGGCCACCGCGGCCGCGCTGCAGGGCGTGGACCCGGAGGGGTACGCCGGATGCTGCGAGGCGATCGCGGCCATGGACCTGCGCGGGTCGCTCCCCTCGGTCACCGCGCCGACCCTGGTGATCGCCGGGGCCGAGGACAAGGCGACACCGCCCTGGCATAGTGCGGTGATCGCGCGGGGGATCCGGAACGCCCAGCTGACCGTGGTGCGCGGCGGCGCGCACCTGGCCAACCTCTCGGCGCCCGGTGAGATCACCGCGGCGCTGCGCGCCCACCTGGTCGCGGGTCCCGCCGCGGGCCGGGCCGGGCGGCCAGCCGCTAGGGGGCGCGGCGTTGCGCCCCCGGCCAGTCAGGGCCCCCCAGCGAGCCCCGTTCCGCAACCCACTCGACCGGCGGCCCGGTGACCTCGGCGATCCTGTCGTAGTCCACGTCGTGGTGCAGCACCGCCGCGCCGCGTTGCTCAGGTACTCCAGCGCCGTCATCTGGCCTGCCGCCAGGCGCCGGCGACTCCGGTAATGCGTGCCGGGGCGGCCGGGTTGGCGCGGCCGGCCAGGCCGCCGTGCTCGGGGTGTCTGCTGTGTTCGGCCTGGCCGGTGTATTCAGTCTGGCCGGTCTGGCCGGTGTGTTCGGCCTGGCCGGCGTGTCTGCTGTGTTCGGCCTGGCCGGTCTGGCCGGTCTGGCCGGTGTGTTCGGCCTGGCCGGCGTGTCTGCTGTGTTCGGCCTGGCCGGTGCGGCCGCTGTGTTCGGCCTGGCCGGTGTGTTCGGCGTGGCCGGTCTGGCTGGCGGGGTTGATGCGGTCAGCATCAGGGAGCGGGCCGCGGATTCGATGGCCCGCTCGGAGAGCAGGACCTCGCTGGCCGCGTCGCCGAGCGGGATGAAGCTGTCCTCGCTGGTTACCCGGGAGACCTGGCCGCGAAATCCGCCATCGGCCAGTGCGGTGATGATCCCCTCGGATACGCCGCCGGTGCGCCGGGTCTCATCCGCGATCAGCACCCGGCCGGTCGCCCTCGACTCGCGCAGGATGTCGTCGGCCGGCAATGGGGCGATCCAGCGCAGGTCCATGACCCGGCAGCTGATCCCCTGCCTGCGCAGCCGGGCCGCCGCACGCAGGCTCATCCGCAGCCCGTTGCCGAAGGTGATGATGGTCAGGTCGTTGCCGTCCCTCGAATCGTGAGCTCCGTACGTGCGCGAACTGCCGATCGGGATGTGCTCCTCCGCCCACCGCGCCGGCGGGGCATAGTCGGCCAGCCATGCGCCGTCTCCCTCCTCGTGCAGGTCCCTTTCGTGATAGAGCGCGATGGGCTCGAGGAACACGCAGACGCTGCCGTCCTCGTGGGCCGCGGCCAGGCAGGTGCGCAGCATCGCAGCAGCGTCGTCCGGCCTGGCCGGCACCGAGATGACCAGGCCGGGGATGTCGCGCAGGGCAGCGAGCCCATTGTCGTTGTGGAAGTGCCCGCCGAAGCCCTTCTGGTAGGCGAGGCCAGCGATCCGCACCACCATCGGATTGCGGTACTGGCCCTGGGAGAAGAAGCTCAGCGTGGCGGCTTCGCCGCGGATCTGGTCCGCCGCATTATGCAGGTAGGCGAGGTACTGGATCTCCGGCACTGGCAGCAGGCCGGCCAGGCCGGTGCCGAGCGCCAGCCCGAGGATGGACTGCTCGTCAAGCAGCGTGTCGAAGACCCGTCCCGCGCCGAACTTCGCCAGTAGCCCGCGGGTCACCCCGTAGATACCGCCCTTGCGGGCCACGTCCTCGCCGAACACGAGCATGCCGGGCCGGGCGGCGAGGGCGTCGCCCAGGGTGGCGTTGATGGCCTGGGCCAGCGTGAGCGGGCCTGCCGATTCCGGCAGCCGGCCGCCGAAGGCACGCTGCCTGCGATCGTCCTCGGCCGCCAGCCGGACGCCTTCCCGCACAATCTGCGCGCGCCGCGGGGCGAGCGGGGCCATCACCCGCATGGCCGTGGCCAGCCGCGGCGCGCCCTGCACCCCGTAGGCGACCGCCAGCACGGTCGCCCGCGAATTCTCATACCGGGCGAGTACCTCGTCAGCGGTGAGCACCCCAGCCCGGATCAGCAGCCGCGCGGTGCCGACGAGTGGGTCCGCGGCGAGGCTGGCGGCTATCTCGCCAGCGTCGCGGTAAGCGCTCTCGACGTCTGACCCGGCGTGGCCGCCAAGTCGTGGCATGGACAGGTGCAGGAACGCGGGCGCGCGCTGGTCCCGCACCCACGTGGTGGCCGCGAGCGCGGTGTCATACGTGTCAGCGAGGTCAGAACCGTCGGCGTGGTAGTAGGCGATGGACGGCCGGAGTTCCATTGCCGCGCGGATCCAGCCAGGCGGAGTGCGCACGCTGATGCCGAGCCCGTTGTCCTCGCAGACGATCAGCAGCGGGACCGGCAGCCGCTGGAAGGCCGAGAAGGCGGCCGCGTTGATCGCGCCGGTCGCGGTGGAGTGGTTGACCGACGCGTCACCGAGACTGGCCACGACGATCGCGTCCCGCGGCCAGGGCATCGGCGTCCGGAGCTTGGCGCCCCGGCCAATCGCGAACGCGAGGCCGACCGCGCGCGGCAGGTGGGAAGCGATCGTCGAGGTCTGCGGGATGATATTCAGCGCGAGATTACCGAAGACCTTGTGCCGCCCGCCGGCGATCGGCTCGTCCGCGGCGGCCACGATGCCGAGCAGCACATCGCGCACGCCATCTCGGGGCGGCGTCGCCTGTTCCGCCCGGGCCAGGTAAAAGGCGCCGGAACGGTAGTGCAGCAGGGCGGGGTCATCGGGCCGAAGTGCGGCAGCGACCGCGGCGTTGCCTTCGTGGCCGGATGAGGCGATGGTGTAGAAGCCGGTTCCGCCGGCCTGCAGCCACCTCGCGGCGATGTCCAGGTGGCGGCTGGCCAGCTGGGCATCGAAAAGATCCAGGCACATGCTCGCGCTCAGCGCCGAGTTCTCGCGGATCAGGGCCGTCGGCCCATCAGTACGCGGCTGCATTGGCGAGGCCGCCCGCAGTGCGAGGATGGCTTCAGCGAAATGGTGCTCGACCGCGTCGCGGTCCCCCTGCTCCGAGCTCATGGGGTCAACGGTAAAGCCGCAGGCCCAGAACATCACGCGGCGGGACGGCCTGGCCGGGCTTCGGCGGTGGCCAGGCGGTGAGCGTTCGGTATGTGTTCAAGGCTTCTGATGTCTCCTGAGGAGGTTCCATGCTGCCATGGTCGGCGCCCCTGGCCGGGCGTATCGACGAGCACGTAATCACAAGTGAGCTATTGCGCGGGAATCCGCTGGGCGACCCCTGCGAGCGCCCGTTGTGGGTCTACCTGCCACCCGGCTATGACGACGATCCGGCCCGCCGCTACCCGTCGGTCTACGTGATCCAGGGGTATACCGGCCACATCGCCATGTGGCGGAACAGGTCCCCGTACCGCCAGCCGTTCCCGGAGACCGCGGACGCCGTGTTCGCCGCCGGGGAGGCGCCCGGCGCCATCGTGGTCTATGTGGACGCGTGGACCGCTTACGGCGGCAGCCAGTTCGTGGACTCACCCGGCACCGGACGCTATCACTCGTACCTGTGCGATGAGGTCGTCGGCTTCGTGGACGCGAATTACCGGACGCTGCCCGCTGCCGCGCACCGGGCCATCATGGGCAAGTCCAGCGGCGGCTTCGGTGCCATGATCACGCCCATGCTGCGCCCCGACCTGTTCGGTGCCCTCGCGACGCATGCCGGCGACTCGCTCTACGAGCTGAGCTACATCCCCGAGTTCGGCAAGTGCGCGCGGCACCTGCGGCAGTACGACGGGGACATCTTCCGCTGGTGGGAGGACTTCCAGTCGCGCACCTCCTTCACCAAGGAACCCGACCATGACCTGCTCATGCTGCTCGGCGTGTCGGCCTGCTTCTCGGCGCGCGAGGACGGCGGGGTGGACCTCCCGTTCGACCCGCACACCGGGGTGCTCAGGCCGGAGGTGTGGCAGCGGTGGCTGGATTGGGACCCGGTCCGGATGGTGCCCCGCTACGTGGGCGAACTCCGGGCGCTGCGGGCCATCTGGATCGATGCGGGCACCCGGGACGAGTGGTTCCTCGACCTCGGGGCCGAGGCGTTCAGCGCGGCACTGCGCCAGGCCGGCGTCGCCGAGGACGTGATCCACTTTGAGCTCTTCGACGGCACGCATATGGGCATCGACTACCGGTACCCGCTCGCCCTCAGCTGGCTCTGCCAGCGCATCTCATAGTGGTTACGACTCGCTTACGATGCTCGGTCAGCCCGCCTCAGGTGAACTAGCAGGGCAAACGGTACGTGTCCTTCGGTAAGACCACGTTGTCTCGCGAAGGGAGAGAATTGATGCGTCACCGAAGGTGGATGCCCGCAGCGTTCGGCGTCTTCGCGATCGTGCTGACGGCATGCGGAAGCAGCTCATCAGGTTACAAGGCCGCCGGAACGCCGTCGGCGGCCGCGTCCAGCCAGAGCAGCCAGAGCACGTCCGCATCGACGGCGATGCTGAAGAGCGCGAAGACGAGCCTGGGCACGGTGCTGACCAACTCCAAGGGCTTCACCGTGTACTGGTTTGCCATTGACACGGCCACCAGCTCGAAATGCACCGGCGGCTGCACGACCTACTGGCCGCCGGTGGCCGGTTCCCCGAAGGCGTCCGCAGGTGTCACGCTGCCGGGCAAGCTCGGCACCATCACCAGGTCGGATGGCTCGGTCCAGGCCACCTACAACGGCCACCCGCTCTACACCTACTCCGGCGACTCGTCGCCCGGCCAGACCAGCGGGAACAAGGTCAACGGGTCGGGCGGCCTGTGGTACGCGGTGACCCTGTCCGGGTCAGCCGGCGCCGGGGCCAGTTCGGCGCCAGCACCTAGTGGCGGCGGAGGTGGCGGCGGGTACTGAGCCCGCTCCTGCCACGGATTCCATGCTCACGGTGTTCCCGGTCACGACCGGGAACACCGTGAGCATGCCTGCCTGCTCACCCGGTGACGGCGGCAGCGACCCGGCTCACCGGGATTCGCCGAACAGATCGCTGTTCACCCGGCCCAGGTGGGTGCGCATCGCCTGCACCGCGCGCTGGGCGTCCCGGGCCCGGAGGGCGGTGACGAGTTCGGTGTGGTCGGCCTGGTACATGACCCGCCGTTCCCGCGAGGCGCTGCGGCGTTTCAGGTCGCCCCAGAAGTGCCCGTGCCGGGCGGTCTCGATGACGGCGTAGAGCCGGGCGAGCAGCGGGCTGTGGCTGGCCGCCATGATGCTGCGGTGCAGGGCCAGATCCCAGGTCTCGAACTCGTCATAGCTGCCGGCCCGGTCGCCGCCGGACAGGCAGCGATCCATCTCCTTGAAATCAGCCGCTGTCGCCCAGGCCACCACCAGCGGCATCGCCAGTGGCTCCAGGAGCCGGCGGATGGTCATCACGTCGGCCGGCGCGAATCCGCCCGCCCCGTCGGGCACCGGCCCGATGCCAGCCGGAGCCGACAGGTCCAGGCCAGCGCCGTCGGCGCCATTGCCGGCGGCCCGGGGCGGGGCGTCCAGCAGGAAGGTGCCGCGGCCGACCTCACGGGAGATGCGGCCTTCCGCCTGGAGCACGGCCAGGGCATGGCGCACGGACGACCGGGTCGCTCCCAGGTCCAGCGCTAGCTGGCGCTCCGTGGGCAGCCGGGAGCCTGGGCCGAGCCCCGCCCGCTGTGAGTCAGCGAGGATGAGGTCGGCCAGCCGGTGCCTGGTCCCGGCCGAGATCGGGGGCATGTCCCCGGCTGCGTTCCCCATCGTTCTCCACCCTGGCTACGTTCCATCGACGTCTGGCAACCAATCGTACCAATCGAGACCAGACCGTGACTATAGCTGGCGGTTCTTTTGCATAAGTACTCTTGACCAGGCACGTATTCGCACCTATGCTCAACCAATCCGACAGGTGCAACCAATCTACCGGCGGGCCAGGTGGTCCGCGACGCACCCTGACCGCCTGTGAGGGCGGCAGGCCTTCCCGGGCCGGCCACCGATCGCCAGGCGCCGCCTGCTCTTGCTCCTGCACTGTGCCGTGGCCGCATGTGGCCACGCCCGCAACCGTTACGCACGAAGGAGATCCGCCACGTGAGGCTCGCCACCATAGTCACCCCCGACGGACCGAGGCTGCATGTCCGGGCGCGGTCTGGCTACGTCGATGTAGCCGAGGCGACGGGTGATGCCCGGTTCTCCTCGCTCCAGTACGTCCTCGAATCGGGACTGGCGGCGATGGACACCATCCGGGCGCTCCAGGACTCCGACGGCCGCGAGGTCGAGCCCGCTGACTTCGGGCCCGCGACTCCGGCCCCGCCGCGCATCCTGTGCCTGGGCCTGAACTACAGCGAGCACGCGCTTGAGGGCGGCCGCGAGGTCCCCACCTGGCCCGACGCTTTCGTGCGGGGCGCGGACAGCGTCCTCGGCCCGTATGCCGACCTGGTCAAGCCGGCCCTGACGGAGCGCTTCGACTACGAGGCCGAGCTCGGCATCGTCATCGGCGCCGGCGGCCGTTACATCACGGCTGACAAGGCCCTCGATGCCATCGCCGGCTTCGTGGTGCTCAATGACGCGTCAGCCCGCGACTGGCAGCGCGCCGGAAGCCAGTGGACGGCCGGCAAGAACTTCGAGGGCAGCATGCCGATAGGCCCGGAGGTGGTCACGACCGACGAGGTCGACGTCAGCGACCTGGCCATCAGTTCGACGCTCAACGGGCAGGTCATGCAGTCGGCCCGGACCTCCCAGATGCTCGTGGATGTCCCGAGTGCGGTCGAGTTCTTCTCCTCGTTCACCCGCCTGTCCCCAGGTGACGTCATCGCTACCGGCACGCCGGGTGGTGTCGGGTTCGCCCGCACCCCACCGGTCTGGATGCACCCTGGCGACGTCATTGAGATCACCGTGGAGGGCATTGGCACCATCCGCAACCGGATCGTCGCCGAAGAAGGTGCCCCCGGCGACTGGAGGTGGCAGCCAGGAGCCCCGCTGAAAAGCGGCTTCTGAGCCGGCCCCGTACCCCTGACCCCTCTCTGGACTCAACTAATCCAGTCAATTCAATGCATCAACGCACCACGGAGGGACAATGACGTTCACGAGTCCTGGGCCCGCGGCACCAGCCGCGGGAGACCCCAGACGCATGACGGCCACGAAGGCCAGGCACGGGCAGTTCATCCGCGTCGGGGCGGTGGGGGCGGCTGCCGCACTCGCCGTCGGCCTCGCGGCCTGCAGCAGCAGCAGTTCCGGCGGCAGCAGTTCGGGCGGCAGTTCAGGTAGCTCCTCCAAGTCGGCTCTCACCGTCGCGGACGTCGCTCCCTTCAGTGGCGCCGATGCGGCCCTCGGCCCGACATACCTGGCCTCCTGCTACGGCTCCACGTCGGCCATCAACGCGGCGGGCGGTGTGCTAGGCCACACGCTGACCTGCAAGAGCGTAGACACCAGAGGTGACCCCGCGGACGCGGTGCCCGCGGTCAACCAGATGTTCGCCTCGACGCCCAACCTGGCGCTCGTGATCGGCTGTACCTCGGACGAAGCGGCCGCGGTGGTCCCGGTCATCAACAGCCACAAGATGGCCTCGTTCTGCATGACCGGGCAGTCGGAGTTCGACAGCACGCACTTCCAGTACTTCTACCGTCTGGTGCCTCCCGACCTGGAGGAGTCCTACGCCATGGTCGCGATCGCCCAGCAGTTGCACTACAAGAAGATCGCCCTGGCGTTCGGCAACGACATCGGATCGCAGACCTTCATCCAGCCCGCGATCAGCTCGCTCAAGAAGGCCGGGATGACGCTGACGACCAACCAGGCGCTGGACCTGAAGGCCACCACCTTCCGCAGCGAGGCGGAGGCGATCGTCCAGTCGCACCCCGACGCGATCATGACCGAGGCCCTCGGCTCGGCCGACCCCACCCTGTTCTCCGAGATCAAGGCGCTTAACGGCGGTAAGATCATCCCGATCATCGGCACGTCCGCGGCCATCTCCCCGTCGTTCTTCAAATCAGCGGCGGCGGCCGTCGGCGCCTCGGCGTTCGTGTCCAATTTCCACGCGGACAACCTGGTCGTGGAGACCAGTGGCCCGGCCTACCAGGCGTTCTCCAAGGCGCTGCTTTCCCAGCAGGGGAAGGTTCCGGGTGCCACCGGCGACTTCACCACCTACCTGAGCGC
>ODAK010004660.1_pt1 | contig 14024 bp, 17 predicted proteins | sample 1539591 | NCBI WGS metagenome assembly ODAK01 (sample SAMEA3539303, study PRJEB22396) | soil metagenome | biome: tundra; feature: field; material: soil | place: USA | collected 2010-05 | depth 0.15 m | reverse complement strand
TTGGTCAGTGACTGGAGTTCAGACGTGTGCTCTTCCGATCTACCGGCTCTCTCGGCCAACTCGTCCATGCGCCGGCGGTCCGTGGGACTAAAATCGAGGTCGAGCAGCGTCCGGGCAGCTACGGGCGACAGATCGCCGGCTTCCGGCTGCACGATGCGTGCCCAGATTGCTCCCTCAGTCGATGGCGTTCGCGTCGCGGTTTTCATGGCATCATTGTAACCGATTCGGCATGGGCGGAAAAGCAATTCTCCGAGTGGTTGCTGACTACCGCTATTCTATTCGATTTTTCGCTCCACTTTCAAAGGCTGATAAGGCTCCCCTTCAATCGCCAGAAGGGCTTTCGCGGCGGCGGCGCGGACACTTGGGTCGACATCATTCAGACATTGTGTCAGTGCCGGCACTCCCTGTTTGGCATCGATTCCCGCATCGCCCAAGCTCCTTGCCGCCTGTCTGCGTACATCGCGATGGGGATCGCTGAGGCCTTGGATGAGAACAGGAATGCCTTTTTTTTCGTAGCGGTGCATCAGTCCCATGATAACAATCCGAGTGCCCGCGTCGGCATCGGGGTGTTTAGCATGAGCGGCGATGTACGGAAGAAATTCATGCGTTTGATTAGACATCGAAATTGCAACCGACAGCGCGAAAATAGAGCTCACTTGGGGGTTCTTATCTTCCAGTTCACGCAAGATGGTGGGTATTACGCTTTGGTCTTCGTTGATATTCCAAATGGCCCCGGCCGCTCGAATCCGAGTAAATGCGTCCTCGTCAAGTAAGCGCCGATGCAGCACTGCAAGGACGCTGGGGTGCTGCAAGCTTTCATGCCAATAGAACGCTGACACCGCGGCCTGCCGGACTTTCCAATCGCGATCGTCGGCCAACTCCAAGAGCAACGGCAACATTTTTGCGTGATCGAAGATTTCCTCTTCGCTCATATCCTTCTGTTTGATGCTCAGCCAGCGCATCGTTTTGGATATGAGCGTGTCGTCATCGTCGTCTTTATCGTCGTCTTTATGCACGAAATAACGGACTTCCGCCTCCCAGACGCACCACGGCTTGCCGCGAATGGTCGGCCCAAACAGCGATTGCCGCGGATAGGGGTGCAACATCAACAGGCCGAAGACGAACGCGGCGACGCCGAGAAACGCGAGCAGCCGGCGGCGTGACAGGAAGCAGCGGACGTTGGGCATGGTGGCGGCCTCATTTGCGTTCAAAGAGTGAACCGGGCAACGGCTTGACGTCACGAATGAACACGACGTGTTGCTCCTCGAATACCATGTACCGAACGATGATCGGGTCGAGTATCGCACGGCATACAACGCCGCCCGGAAGATTTGCGTTGAATTCGGGGTCGCCCCAGTGCAAGGGGTGTGTTTGCAAGTGCAATACCATCTCTTTGAGCGCATCAATTACGATTTGCCGGATGCCGACGGCGGTTGCTTGCTCGACCAAGGCAACGATTTGCTGGTCCACACCAGAAAACTTGGCGACTTTGTATAACACGTTCAATTCCCCGCCGTGCGCTCGAGTCCCGCGATCAGCTCCTCAATCGTCGGTTTGTCGTCCACGTGGGCAAACGCCAATGCTGGATCGAAACCGCCTCCGTCGTCCTTAAACACAAGATGAAAAAGCGATTTTCGGCAGACATCGTATTCCCGCCTCGTCTGCATCAGGTCCGCGCGCAGCTTTTCGCGCTCCGCCAGCAACTCGCCGCAGAGGTTCTCCCATTTCTTGCAGTCAGCCGCGACGTCGGACGAGCCGGGTGGGCCGCCGAAATGGGCCTGGAATTCGCCGGTCGGCGTCGGGATCGCTTGGCTCGGATTGGACATGAAAGCTCCTTTCGGCGTTTGTGCCTCAACGAGCGCAGAATATCAGAAAACGTCGCACGAAGCTACGACCAATCGAGAGCGGCCGCAACCTCACGGGTCCGCTTTCGGCGCGACTGGAAAAGCCTCCGGGTCAATGAGCGTCAACACCGCGTTAATGTTAACTTGGGGGACGGACGCATTGGGATCGTTTTGCAGCGCTAGCAGGTCGGGGATCAACTCGGCGGCGTCTTTGCCCAGTTGCGCCGCGGTTTGTATCGCCCAAACGCGAGTCGCCGGCCTCGGATCGCGCATCGCCTTGCGGAGGATCGGCACGCCGCGCTTCCCGAAGTGGCGTTGCGCGAAGACGGCATGACACCGGACGGCGTAGTCCGGATCATCCGCCAGCGTCGCCAGCGGACCAAATAAATCGACGTCTTGGGGGGCAACGGCTTCCAGAATGTACGCTACGTCGCGGCGAATGTCGCTGTCGGGATCGCTCAGAAATGCCAACGCAACCTTGGCCATCTCCGGATCGCTCGTGATCTGGAACGTTCCCGCCGCCGCGATTAGCCGGCAATGGGGATCGCTGTCTTGGAGGTGAGCGCGGAAAACGGGCAAAACTTTCTCGATGTCGGGGACTCGTTGCCATTGAAGGTGGCGTAGGGCGACCCGGCGAACCAACGGGTCCCGGTCCTCGGCGAGATGCAACAGGACCGGGATCGCCGCGGGCGTAGAGAGCTGCGCATCCGGCGGCCTTTGCGCCTTGATCCAACCCGCCTTGATGAGCGTGCGCTGGAGCCACGATCCCTCCGCACGTTCCGGATGAGCGCGGTAGCGCACCGCGTCCTCCCAGACGCACCACGGGATGTCGTCGATCGTCGGCCCGAACAGCGCTTGCCGAACAAACGGATGCAACAGCGGCAAGCCGACGAGGGTCAGGATCGTGCCCGAGAAGAAACACCAGCGGCGTTGCCAAACGTAGGCAAGAAGGGTTGTCATGATCGGTGCGGTCCTCATTTGTTGGCTTCGGGCGCGGCTGGAAAAGCCTTCGGATCAACGAGCGGCAATGGAACAAGTCGATTGGATGGTGCGACAATCAGAGCCCGAAGCGTTAGCGAGGGATTGGGCGATAACACTCGCTAACGCTTCGGGCCCTCAGGTATCGCATGACCGGACGCCGCTCTACTCTATTTTCCGTTCCACTTGCAAATCCTGGGGCGGCCCCGGCTCGATTTTCTGAAGCGCCCGCCAAGCCTGGTAATGCACCCACGGGTCGGCATCGCTCAAACATAGTTCGAGCGTGGAGACAGCATCCCTGGCGTCCGGCCCGACTCCGGCCGCGGTCATGGCCGCGGCTGCCCGCACCTCTGCATCCGCGTCGTTCATGCCGCCGATCAGCGTCGGCACTCCCTGTCTGCCGAAGTGCTCCATGGCGTACATGACGAACTTGCGAACAGCGGGATTGGCGTCTTTCGCATGTGCGACGATGTGCGGGAACAACTGCGGCGCGTCGGCGGCCAACTGAACGACAAGTCGCATGGCGCGGTAACGGACTTGGGGATCGCCGTCATCGATGAGGCCTTTCACGCGGTCCAAGACTTTTTCATCCAAGTCGATGAGCCAAATCGCCCATGCGGCATCCAGAACCACTTCGGCATCATCATTGTTCAGCATTTTCCCCAGCGCTGGCAAGGCGGACCGGTCTCGCAGCTTGGGACAATAAAGGATCTCGTTCACGCAACCAAGTCGCACCTTCGGATCGGCGTCGTCCAAAAGCGCAACAATGAGCGGGACCATCTCAGCATCGTCAAAGCTCTCATGCGCCACATTTGTTCGATGAGTATCGATCCAATCGTAGACTGGGTCCAACCACGATTTTGGGCGCATGACGTACTTCCACCGTACCCCTGTGTCCCACACGCACCACGGCCTGCCCCGAATCGTTGGCCCGAACAGCGATTGCCGCGGATAGGGATGCAGCATCAGCAGGCCGAAGACGAACACTCCGGCGCCGAAGAATCGGCACCAGCGGCGTTGCCAAAATTGGGTGAGCAGGGTTTTCATGTTATGCGGTGGGTTTGGCTCGCTCTTGCAGAACTTTCACGAAGGCTTGATGCGCGGGCGTCGCCGCGCCTTGCTGGACGATCTCGAATACCTTCGGCAGGTTTCCGTCAAGAAGCGCCTGCACGTCGAGCCAGAGGCCGGGGAAGATGCGGCTGCGATAGATGCCGGAAACGCATGGCAAGCGAGCGAACTGGCCGTTTTCCAAGGCAAACCAGTCGATGGCTTGGTCGAGAACGCGCCAGACTATGTACTCTTGAACGCCGTTACGCCGATAGGCTTCGAGCTTGGAATGCAGATCGTAGCTCGCACTCGACGCGGACACCTCGCCGATTGCCTCGGGCGCGCCGACGATGTAGCCCTTATCGTCAAAGCGGACTTGGCCGCCGAGATTAGGCGGAATGATAAGGGAAGTATCCGGCTGCGGCTCATTTTTCATGTCGAGCTTCAGAGTGGCGTTGTCGCCGCCTTGGACGCCGGGCGTCAACATGCAGTAGCAACCCATCCAATAGATCATGCGAAAGTGCGGCCCGCTGTGCTGCTGAAAATTCACTGGTGACGGCATGTGGACCACTCCTTCGATCAATTCCGCTTTGACGCCCGGCGGCATCGCCTCGTATCGGCGATGGAATTCCTCGCGCGTGAGATGATCGCCTTGTTCCAAAGGAGGGATGGCAGGCAGCCCGTCGGGCCCGCTTGGCAAGTTATGAATCGACTGAATTACGGACATGTTCGGCCTCCGATGTTATCCTACCGAGCGCCACCGCGTCCACTGTCACGATTTTCCGTTTGCCGTGGACAGTATCTCGCGCAGCACTTCATCTTCGTCCGGCAACGGGGATTGCCAGAACCATGCGGGCTTCACCCAGAAGCCAGGGATGACGTGGGAGTGAATCTTCCCTTCGCGGACACGCACGTCTTTGTACTCGCTGTCCTTCCCAAGCCTGTAACAAGTCATGCGTTCCTCAAGCGGGTCGATGATCCAATACTCGGCGACACCGGCCTGTTCGTACTGGTTTCGCTTATCTTCATAGTCGCGTTCGACGCTACTGGGGGACACGATTTCCACAGCATGATCGGGTGGCCCGTCAATGTACGTCTTGCGAATTCGATCGCAATGCTCGGGAAGCAGGTAGGCCACGTCCGGCTCGGGGCCATTCTTTTCGTTCAGGCGAAAGGCGATGCGGTATCCAAACAGGCACCCCTCGATTTTGCGTGACCGCAGGTAAGCCCTGAGAATAGCGTGATACCAGGAATTGATGTCGTAGTGCTGAATGTTATCAGGGGACGCCATGTAGATCACTCCGTCGATGAGGTCGGCTTTTTGGCCCTCTTTCACGAGGAAGCAAAAATCCTCGAACGTGACCTGTTGTTGCGCGAGAGTCTTTGGCATGATGATCTCGGTCAAGATTGCGTGATTGATAAGATAAGAATAACCGATTTTCGTCGTCGATGCCATCGCTAAAATCACAACGCAGCCACGTGGAATCGCACTTCCCCTTCGGCCCACGTGACCGGCCCGATCGGTTCGCCGCGCGCACATCGCAGCATCAGTTCCGCGAGGTTCTGCTGGCACAATTGCCGCAGGCCGATGTAGGACGTCGTCAGCCGCGGATTGATTTCGATGGCGTAGTCCTCCGTTTCGCCCAGGACCAGATCGACGCCGACGTAGCCTTGCAAGCCCGCAATACCCGCGACGGCTTCCTGAGCGAGAAGTATCGCTCGGGTCGCCAAGGGTTCGGGCAACGGCAGCGAGCCGCCCTCGTAGCGGAATCGGCCATCGTTGGAGAGATGCTGTCGCGCGGGCAACAGCGGAATGGTTCGCGTTGGGCCGATCAACAGCGCGACGCTGACGGCATGGCCGGCGACGTATCGCTGGAGGATGTATTCTCCGCCGGGCGATTCTTCGTTCGCGGTTCGTCGAGCCGTGTCGTATTCAGCCCTATCGCGTATCAGAAAAGTTGCCTGCGAGCCGGCCCCGTGGCGTGGTTTCAACACCCAGGGCGGCGCGACGGCCGACTCGCGAAGTTCGGTCTGCGGATGCGCTACGCCATGCATTCGCCAGAACTCGGCCGTCGCCAGCTTGTCTCCGGTCAAACGAATAGCGTTCGGCAACGAGCCGAGCAAGCGACCGCCGACATCGACCACGGTTTGACTCCGGCTCCGCAAGAGATCATCAAACTCCGGGGCGATCACCAGCGTCCCTTCGCAGGCCGCGGCGACTTCGCGAAAACGAGCGTCGTCATCAAGCAGCGTCACGACCTCGATGCCAGGCAAGCGTCGAAAATCCTCGGCAACCGCCGACAGCATTGCCGAACCTTCGCGGCGCAGCGAGGCCGGGACATCGTTGCCCAGGGCGCCGGCACAGATTGCTTCGTAGATAAAAACGCGCATGGTTAAGCCGCCTGCCGAGGGCGAGCGTGTGAACCCCATGCCCGCCGCGTAAATTATCATACTCGTGGTGGAAATCGGCGCGTGAATCGCATACGATGACCGCGCGTCAATCCCACCCCCGTTGAGCGCCCGCATGGCGCCATGCGGGCGCTCAACGAAATCGATTCAATGGGGCATCAATGTCACGATTCACACTGCTCAACGCCGGGGTCTTCATCATGGCCTTCATCGGCTCCGCAGCGGGCGGCGACTTTCCGGACTCGGCCAAGCTGCCGGCCAAAGCCGACCTGCCCGATCCGCTCGTCCTGTTCAACGGCAATGCTGTCACCACCAAGGAGCAGTGGTTCAAGGAACGCCGGCCCGAACTCAAGAAACTCTTCGAGCACTACATGTTCGGCGCCAGTCCGCCGGCCCCGAAGGTCATCGCCAAGTTCGAACGCATCGACAAGAACGCGCTCGGCGGCAAGGCGACCCTGAAAGAAATCACGCTCACCTTCGCCGGCATCGATGGGCCGAAGATTCACCTATTGCTCGTCGTGCCGAACAAACGCACCGGCCCGGCCCCCGTTTTCGTCGGCATGAACTTCGCCGGCAATCACACCGCCCTCGACGACCCCAAGATCCAGCTCAACCCGAACTGGATGTACGCCGGCAAAGGCGTCAAGGACAACCACGCCACCGAGGCGACCCGCGGCACGCAAAAAAACGTCTGGAACATCGAGGACGCCATCGATCGTGGCTACGCCGTGGCCACTTTCTATAGCGGCGACATCGACGCTGACCGCAAGGACGTCCGCGACGGCGTGCAAAAATACTTCGGCAAGGACTACGACTGGAGCACCATCGCTGCCTGGGCCTGGGGCTATTCGCGCGTCATCGACTATTTGGTGACCGATCCCGACATCGATGCCACGAAGATCATCGCCGTCGGCCATTCGCGCAACGGCAAAACCGCGTTGTTAGCCGGGGCGTTCGATGAACGCATCGCCGTTGTCATCCCGCATCAAGCCGGCTGCGGCGGCAGCGCCCCGAGCCGACGCCGCGGCGAGAAGAACGCCGAGTCGGTCAAACGCATCAACACGACCTTCCCGCACTGGTTCAATGCCCGCTTCAAAGAGTTCAACGAGGAACCCGATCGCTTGCCATTCGACCAGCATTGCCTGATCGCGATGTGCGCCCCAAGGCCGGTGCTGCTATCGAACGCCGTCGAGGACACCTGGGCCAACCCGACGGGCCAGTTCGAGCTGCTGCTCGCCGCCGACCCGGTGTACCGCTTGGTCGGATCCAAGGGCTTGGGTGCGAAGAAGATGCCGGAAGTCGGCAAATTGCTCGCCAGCCCGCTCGGCTTTTTCATGCGCGAGGGCAAGCACTCGATGAACCGCCAGGATTGGGCGGCGTTCCTCGACTTCGCGGATAAGCACGTCAAGGCGAAATGAAGAGCGGCGGCGACGAATTCTAGAGAAGTGAGTGTTGGCAATTGTTGCCAATCGCGATAGGATTCCATGAAAGGAGACGGCCATGCCAACGCGCAACATCAATCTGACCGAACATTTTGACCACTTCGTCGAACGCCAGGTTTCGTCGGGGCGCTACAGCAACGCCAGCGAAATCGTCCGCGAGGCCTTGCGTCTTCTGGAAGAACACGAGCAAGAACGGGAGGCGAAGCTGAAGGCACTTCGGCAGGCCGCCAAACAGGGGTTCGATGAAATCGATCAAGGCAAGGGCATCGTCCTGACGGGAAAAAAGGCGATTGGCCGATTGATCACGGAAATCGAAGCCGAGGTCCGGACGAAAGCGGCGAAGAACGGCAGGTAGAATATGGAAGTCGTCATCGCCCCGAAGGCGCGCAGCGACGTCGCGAGCATACTTGCCTGGACGGAAGAAAATTTTGGCCCGCAAACCTTGAAGCGTTACGCCAAGCTCATTGCAACCGCGATCGAGCAAGTCGCAGCGAATCCCGAACTTGCCGGCAGCAGCCACCGGCCGGAAATCGCCGAAGGTTGCCGAACCTATCATCTTTTTTTCAGCCGCAAGTCGGCCGGTCGGGCTGGCGTTCGGGTTCGCCAACCTCGCCATTTCCTGCTCTACCGTGTAACTGAAGCCAACGTCGTGGAGATCGGCCGCGTTCTGCACGATTCGATGGAATTGCAGGCGCACCTTCCGGAAGAATATCGTGGTTGACCGCAGCGCGCCAACGACAGCGAGTTGCGCGACGACGGCAACCTCATGCACCGCCGCGGCAAGAAAGTGGTCGGCTTGACTATCCAGGATGCTTCGGCAATATAGCCGTGTCGGGGCTATCGATTATCTTCACGGTGAAAGGAGTCACGCATGTCCCGTAAGAACCGCTTGCGAAAAAAGAAGGCCAAGCAGGCCCGGCAGTCGAATCGGCAATCGCTTGTGACAACGGAGTTGCCGGAGAATGTCGTCTTAGTGGAATCCCTGCCGGGACAAAGTATGTCCGAGGTTTTGTTGGACTTCATTGATCCTTATTTGGATGAAGGGCAATACGATCCGGACAACCTACACAAAACTTTGGCAATAGCCATGATCGCTTGGAATGCCGCCATTGCGCCCGTCACCGAGCGGGAGAAGCTGATGGAAGCGTGTATCGCCACGATGCCCGAGCCGATTCGCGCGGACGGACGGTCCTGGCTGGACGAACTGATCCGCCGCAAGCATCAGCACTTCGCGGACAATCAGCGGTTGATTCTCAATTATACCGTGACGATGAGGCCGGACGGCCCGTTTGTCCAAGTGGTGTCAACGTTGACAGACGTCCGCTTCGACAGGTCGCTATTCGGGACTGCTGGCCAGGCTATGATCGCATTCGGCCGCTGGATCGGCCGCGGCGTAAGGAGCATGCGCGGCGGTTGAGTCGGCCGACCACTACGATGAGACCTTTACCTCAGCTTCGGCAAGTCGCAGCGCCCGCCGACAGCGAACTGCGCGACGACGGCATCCTCGTGCACCGCCGCGGCAAGAAAGCGGCCGGCTTGACGATCCAGGATGCGCAGGCGCGGTGACGGCGACTCAAGACTTCGCGATCAGACCGCGAACCTTCCTGATGAATGGCCGTCTATCTATTGGCGGAGCCAGTCCGATTGTTTCCCTCTTTGGAAACCCAAAATGTCAAGAAAGCGAAAAGAACAACGCGACCAAAGTAACGTCTCTCAATTGGATCGACACAAGCACATCGGCAAGACGCTTGTGGCACCGTTCAATACCCTTCCAAAGCTAGGCAAAACGTCGTGGAACAATGACCGGCTGCCGGAAATGATTTGGGTGGCTTTGCTTTTCTCTGAATTGCCCCGCGCCGATGCGATTGAGGCAATTCAGTGCGTCGCGCGATGGGGCCATACGAACAAGGACCAGGCTCAAACGGTTGATTTGTCGCTTTCGAGTCTGTCGAAAATGCCCCCAAGTGTTTTGCAGAGCTTTCTTGGATTCCTTTGCCAACTTCCAGGCTGCCAAGACGCATTGCGTCCTTTGGCACTGTTGCGCACAATTCCGCAATACGAGGCTTGGTGTCTGGCACTCCAATCGCCTCCACAAGAGGAAGATTGGTTTCGATTAAAGACGGCTACCATTCAAAGCTTCGCTCACCAATCAGAGTCCGCCACGGACTGTAGGTGGGCTCGTGTTTTGTTCATGATGGCTCTCGGGAAGCTGCATTTTCCGCGCGAACTCGAGGATCTGATCCGAGGCGTGGTTGAATACCCAAACCATGGGGACCTCAGGGCCGTGCGGCCCTTCATTCGCGCGACGGAAGGTGCGCTCGACCAAGCGGCGAACAAGAACTCAGATTGGCCAAACGAATTCTGGTCATTCTGTTTTGCCAACAGCGCCTGTGAGAAGCCTGACGGCGACAACTACGCTGGAGTGCCAAGCTTTGGTACGACGCGCCAAAAGATTGCGGAAGTGTCTCGGCACCTTGAGTCGCATTTCAATCGGACAATTACGACCACAGCAATCGACGCTAAGCACGATGCGGTTTTCGGAATTGCATTCTACGCAATCTCGGTGCTGAACGAGATTATTGGGCTTGGAAATGAAACCTCGATTCTTGGGCGAACAGCAATTCGCACTCTTGTCGAGAGCTATATTTCGCTTGCGTACTTGACGAAGAAGGATTCCGCAGAAATGTGGATGAAGTACAGGAACTATGGATCCGGACAAGCGAAGTTGACGTTTCTCAAGTACGAAGCGGGTCAATTTGAAACGGAATTTCTCAACCGCCAACTCTTGGAAGAGTTCACCAATGAAGATATGTGGCAGGAATTCGTCGATATCGGACTTGGCCATTGGGCCAATAGTGACCTTCGAAAAATGAGCGAAGAGGCAGGTGTCAAGGACGAGTACGACAAGTATTATTCGTGGACGTCCGGTTTCGTTCACGGACAATGGCACGCAGTTCGGAGCAGCGTACTGACGATGTGCCGAAACCCGTTGCACCGCTTTCACCGAATCGCTCGTTCCGAGTCAAGAATGCTGGAATCCGCTATGCCGGACGGAGTGGCGCTTGTAGACAAGATCCTCGACGTGTTGAACGTAGCGTACCCGTCGTTCGATTTACGAACCAAGGTTGAATGGTCGCTGTGACTATTAGCAAGAAATCCCGTTGAAGGAGTGATGGAACGTCACGAACCTTGCCGCCGTTGAGAGGGGATCACGTCAAATCGCTAATTTTCCCATTTCCCTCCCCCCTCCCACAAGGTAAGATACTGCATGCAGCCTTCAGCCAGCTGGCCGCTTTTGCCGATAACCGGCGTGGGGCCTTGTCCCCCCGGATCGTGAGCAAGTGACGCTCGGCACCATCTGACGCATTGAAAATAGCGGGATTTCCAGCGATTTGACCTGCTCATCGCCCGTGAGCAGGTGAGCAACCAAGGGGGCACCATCATGTTCAATCTCGATCTCGGCGGCGTCAGTCGGTATTGCGACGGCATCAACCGACGCAGCTTTCTCAAGCTCGGCGTCTCCGGTACATTGATGGTGGACGCTATATAAATGAGAAAAAGGAACCTCTGCTGACGCCGCGCTTTACGATGTCCTTCTTGGAGACTTATGAATGTCATTGACGGGACATATCGAAAATGGCGTCGTTGTGTTTGACGGACCGGTCTCATTGCCGGAGGGGACCTCGGTCGAGATTTCGGTATGCGCCCCGCCACAAGCGCCTAACGCAACGACGCATTTCGAGCGGTTCAAGGACATCATCGGCGCCGCGGCGGGATTGCCGGAGAATTTTGCTGAAAATCACGACCCGGCGCGAGTTACTGAACCCGACTCTCGGCCAAGTTTGTGGGATCGGCTTAAGCCGGTCGCAGGGAAGGCGGACGGATTGCCGGCCGACACCTCCACCCGAGTGGACCATTACTTGACGCACGGGTTGGCCGAGGAACGGCTACAGCTTCTCCGCAGCGCCGCCACGGATTGCGGTGTGTCGCTTTCCAATGAAGCGGTCAGCAGCGAAGGACTTTACGACTGATGGCCTTTCTCCTCGACACGAGCATTCTGGTTCGGTTGGCCAATCGTGCGGATGCCTTGTATCCCATTGCCGATGCAGCGGTCGCCAAATTACTCCTGGGGAACGAGCTTCTTCAAGTCACGCCCAGAATCTGATCGAGTTTCGTAATGTTGCCACGCGGCCGAAGGCGGCCAACGGTCTGGGGTTGACGGTTTCCGAAGCCGAATCGAAGGCGGTAATTTTCGAGGCTTCGTTTTCGCTTCTCGCGGAGACGGCTGACATATTCGCAGCCTGGAAGGCACTGGTCAACGCACTGGGCGTAATCGGCAAGCAAGTCCATGACGCCCGGTTGGTGGCGGTCTGTCACGTTCACCAGGTTTCGCATCTGCTGACGTTCAACACCAACCACGTTGCGACATTGGCAACCGGCGTACCGGGTTTGGTCATCGTCGATCCTGCAAAAGTCTGATCGACTGGAATCGCATTTTTTCTATTCCCCTCGGTGCCTCCCGCAGCTAAGATACTGCATGCAGCCTGAAGTCGCCCGCACGGGCGCGTCGATATTACACGCAAGGGGGGCACCATCATGTTCAATCTCGATCTCGGCGGCGTTAGTCGGTATTGCGACGGCATCAACCGGCGCAGCTTTCTCAAGCTCGGCGTCTCCGGCATGGCGTCTTTGGCGTTGCCGCAACTCGCCAAGGCCCGCGAGCAATCGGGGCCCTCGAAGAACACCTCCGTCATCCTCATCTGGCTCGACGGCGGGCCGGGGCACATGGATATGTACGATATGAAGCCGGACGCTCCGGCGGAGTATCGCGGGCTTTGGAAGCCGATCCGGTCGCGCGTGCCGGGGTTCGATGTCACCGAACTCTACCCCAAGCAAGCCCGCATTACGAACCTCTTCTCGATGGTCCGCTCGCTGCACCACGACACCGGCGACCACTTCGCCGGCGGACATCGCATGCTCACCACCAAGGACATGGGCGTCAGCGGCGTCAGCAACATGCAGCGCTTCCCCGGCATCGGCGCAATAACCTCGCGCGAATGCGGCCCGCGCCGCCGCGGCATGCCCGCTTACGTCGGCGTCCCCCATTCGTCGTCCATCGGCCTGACCCCCGGCTACTTCGGCGGCCACATGCTCGGCGCTCATCACAACCCGTTCGACACCGGCGGCGATCCGAACAATCCGAACTTTTCCGTACAGAACCTTAACCTAGCCCAGGGCCTGTCGGTCGGTCGGCTTGAAGATCGCCGCACGCTGAACAACCACTTCGACTCGATGCTGCGCTCGATCGACAACCGCGGCACCGTCAACGCGATGGACCGCTATTCGCAGGAAGCGTTCGACTTCGTCACCGGCCCCGCGGCCCGCGAAGCGTTCAGTCTCAACCGTGAAGACCCACGGACGCGCGACATGTACGGCCGGCATAGCTGGGGCCAAAGCACGCTGCTCGCACGTCGGCTCGTCGAAGCCGGTTCCACGTTCGTGACCGTCCACCTCGGCGGCTGGGACCACCACTGGGACCTTGAGCCAAGCTATACACGCCTGCTGCCGATCGTCGATAGCCTCGTCTACGGCCTGTTCGTCGATCTGCAACAGCGCGGCTTGCTCGACCAGACGCTGGTGGTCCTGTGCGGCGAATTCAGCCGCACGCCGAGGATGAACGACGGCGGCAACGGCGGCGCGCCAAGGTCGATGGGCACGCCGGGCCGCGACCACTGGGGCAACTCCATGTTCTGCCTGATGGGCGGCGGCGGCGTCAAGGGCGGCCAAGTCATCGGCTCCACCGACCGCCTCGGCGAACGCCCGCTCAGCCGCCCGCTGACCCCATGCAACATCCACGCGACGATCTACCAGGTGCTCGGCATCGATCCACGCCTGCAACTGCTCGACCCGAGCGGCCGGCCGGTGAACGTCCTGGACGACCCGACGGCGATTGGCGAGTTGCTGTAGACGGGTGGGTAGCGCAGATGCGCTCGCAACGAATATCCGTTAATATTGGCGTGCCAATGCTTTGTGGCAGCAAAATTCGTTTACGCAGGGTTCTGTGCACGGAGACAAATCGATACCGCCAACATAGGTCGCTCAATACAATAGAAAAGCCCGCCAAGAACTGCTGGCCGCTCGCCAATCCGAGGTTCAACGATGTCACATTTCCACATGCGATTTGCTTTCCTGTTCTCTTTCGCCGCTTGCGTGACGACCGCCGTGATCGCCGAGGATTGGCCAAGCTGGCGCGGGCCCGCGGGCGATGGCCACACCAACGAGACATCGCTGCCGACGAAATGGG
>ODAK010004659.1_pt1 | contig 14026 bp, 13 predicted proteins | sample 1539591 | NCBI WGS metagenome assembly ODAK01 (sample SAMEA3539303, study PRJEB22396) | soil metagenome | biome: tundra; feature: field; material: soil | place: USA | collected 2010-05 | depth 0.15 m | reverse complement strand
GTTGTCTTGCGTTCGTCTTCTCGCGCGCGGTTTGGTAGACCGCTCGGCGCAAGGCCCCGTCCCGCCGCTCCGGCGCCGGTCGATGAGGCCTTGAGTAATGTCATCCCCGAACCGGTCAGCTTTGACGAGCTCGCCTTGAGCGTCGCCATGCAGAACACGGTGGCCGAGCTCGGCTACACGATGTCCACGCCGATCCAGGCCGGGTCGCTGCCGTTCGCGATGGCGGGACGCGATGTCATCGGGCAGGCACAGACCGGGAGCGGCAAGACGGCGGCGTTCGGCATTCCGATCATCGAGCGGCTCGATCCGCGTGACGGTCCCGTGCAGGCGCTGGTGCTCTGCCCGACGCGAGAGCTGGCGGTCCAGGTGCACGACGAGCTCACGAGGCTCGGCAAGCGGCACGAGCTGCGCAGTGTCGCGATCTACGGCGGGGACTCGATCGGGCGCCAGATGGAGGAGTTGCGCCAGGGTGCGCACATCGTCGTGGCGACTCCCGGCCGGCTCGGTGATCACATCCAGCGGCGGTCGCTGACGCTCGCGAACGTTCGCGTCTGCGTGCTCGACGAGGCCGATCGCATGCTCGACATGGGATTCGCGCCCGACGTCGAACGGATCCTTCGCCAGTGTCCCCCGCAGCGTCAGACACTGCTCTTCAGCGCGACCATGCCCGAGTGGGTGCGCCGGCTCGCGTTGCGCCACATGCACGATCCGGAGACCGTCGAGATCAGCACACGGCCCGAGATCCCTTCGGAGGTGCGTCAGCTCTACGTGCAGACGACCTGGGCCGACAAGACCGATGCTCTCGCGCAGATCCTCGATCAGCCCGACGTGGTCATGGCGCTGATCTTCGTGGAGACCAAGAGAACCGCCGACGTGCTCCAGGCCCAGCTCGGCGGGCGCGGGTACCAGGTCGGGATCCTCCACGGCGATCTCACCCAGCGCGAGCGGGATCGCGCCATGCAGCAGTTCCGTGCCACGCACATCAAGTACCTCATCGCCACCAACGTGGCCGCGCGCGGGCTCGACATCGACGACATCTCGCACGTGATCAACTACGACGTGCCGCTCACCCCCGACGAGTACCTGCATCGCGTCGGCAGGACGGGTCGAGCCGGGCGCGCGGGCGTCGCGGTCACGCTGATCACACCCAGCGAGATCCTCAAGCTGCGCGACGTCGAGAAGCACGCGCGCACGCACATCGAGCCGGCGACGCTCAACGAGGACTTCCCCGCAGTCGTGGTCGGCGCCGAGGCCTGAGTCGCGCACGGACGGACATGCTGCCAGCCATCCATGACTCTGGATCCGGCGAAGCGGTGCTGTTCCTCCATGCGTTCACGCTCGACGCCTCGCAGTGGGACCACCAGGTCGCGGCCCTCTCGGGCGACCTGCGCTGTGTACGCGTCGACCTGTGGGGCTGCGGCATGTCGCCACCGCCTCCCTCAGGCGAGCCCAGCCTCGACGGGTATGCCACGGCCGTGCTGGCGGCGCTCGACTCGCGCGATATCGACCGAGTGGCGGTAGTGGGACTCTCGATGGGCGGCTACCTCGCCTTCGAGCTGTGGCGGCTTGCGCCGCAACGGATCCGCGCGCTCGTGCTCTGCAACACGCGCGCCGGGGCGGATGCGGAGGGATCGCGCGGCGACCGCCTGCTGATGGCGGAACAGGTAGAGCGGGAGCAATCGGTGGAGTCGATCGTCGAGCCGATGGTCGCGCGCCTCCTGAGCCCGCAGGCGCAGGCGGAGGCGCACATCGTCGACCCGGTGCGGGGGCGCATCCGCCGTTGCACGCCCGCTGGGATCGCTTTCGCACAGCGCGCCATGGCGGCTCGACCCGACAGCACGGCGCTGCTCTCGTCGATCAACGTCCCGGCGCTCGTCATCGCCGGAACCCAGGACGCCCTCATCCCGAGCCAGGAAGTTCATGCCATAGCTGACGGTATCCCAGGGGGGCGCTCTATCGAGCTGGACTGCGGCCACGTGAGCAACCTCGAGCTCCCCCGAGCGGTCAACGATCAGCTCGCGGAGTTCCTCATACCGGCGAGAATGGCGTCATGAGCCAGCTCCCCAAGGATCTCCTCGAGATCTTGGCCTGCCCGCGCTGCAGGGGACCGCTCGTGGTCGAACCCGAGTCGCTCCGCTGCGACGCCTGCAGGCTTCGCTATCGCGTGGACAACGGCATCCCCGTGATGCTCATCCACGAAGCCGAGCATCTCGACGGCGCCGCATCCACGGGCCCCGACCCGGGCGTCAGCTAGCCGAGGTCAGACGCCGACAGCCTCGGTCGCCACCGACGCCGGAGCAGCGCAGAAACCCTCGTAGTCGATGGGCTCGGTGATCGTGGGGTTCTCCCCGCACACCGGGCACTGGGGGTCCCGCGGCACACGAAACTCGCGGAACTTCATGTCGAGCGCATCGATGTGCAGCAGGCGCCCGGTGAGCAGGTCGCCGGCTCCGGTGATCAGCTTGATGACCTCGGTCGCCTGGAGGACCCCGACGATTCCCGGGAGGACACCGAGCACACCCGCCTCGGCGCACGAAGGGGCCTCCTCCGGCGGTGGCGGCGAGGGGTAGCGGCAGCGGTAGCAGGGCGACTGGAAGGGCACCACCGTGGTGACCTGACCCTCGAAGCGGAAGATCCCGCCGTCGACCATCGGCTTCTTGGCAAAGATGGCCACATCGTTGGCGAGGTACCGGGTCGGGAAGTTGTCGCAGCCGTTGACGATGATGTCGTACTGATCGAAGATCTCGCGCGCGTTCTCGCCGCTGAGGACGACGTTGTGCTCGACGACGCGCACGTCACTGTTCAGCGCGGTGAGGGCGATGCGCGCCGACGCCGTCTTGAGCATCCCGATCCGATCCTCGGTGTGCAGGATCTGGCGCTGCAGGTTGCTGCGGTCGACGGTGTCGAAGTCGACGAAGCCGATCGTCCCCACGCCGGCTGCGGCCAGATACAGAGCCGCTGGGCTGCCGAGACCACCCGCTCCGATGAGCAGCACGCGCCCGTCGAGGAGCTTGGCCTGACCCTCGGCGCCGATCTCGGGAATGAGCAGGTGGCGGCTGTATCGCTGCTGCTGCTGCGCGGTGAGAACCCGGGGAACGATGAAGTCGAAACCGACCTGCTTCCACGCGCCGTAACCACCCGCCATCGACTGGACGTCCGTGTACCCGAGTTCCTGCAGGGCACGGGCGGCCAGCAGCGAACGAACGCCACCGGCGCAGTACAGGGTGATCGGCGTGTCCCGCCGGGGAACGGACTCCTCGATGCGGGTCTCGATGAACCCCTTGCTCAGGTGCATCGCACCGGGGATGTAGCCCTGGTCGAACTCGCTTCGCTCGCGGACGTCGATCAGGGTTCGGGATGCCGCAGCGGCGCGGACCTGCTGCGGGGAGACCTCCGGGACGGTGCTCCGGGCGTCGTCGAGGAGGTCGCGGGAAGACTTGGCCATGCTGCCAGTCTACCCAAAACCTGTCGAAACCTGACCTACAAGGTCTGGATTCGGTTCAGGCCTTCGGAGGACGGCCGACCGGCCGCTTGGCGGGTGCGGGGCCCTGTGCCTTCGGTGGCCTCCCGACCGGTCGCTTCGCCGGCGTCGTCGACGCCGCCACAGGAGCCGGGGCGGGCGCCATCGCCGCGAGGATGGTTTGTTCCGTCTCCTCGAGCCGGGCGGCCAGTGCCAGCACGCGTCGCCGTGCAGCGCGCGTCGCGGTCAGCGCATCGGCAAGCGAGACAGGCGCGCCGTCCCGCTTCTTCTTCTTTCCAGCCATGATCGGAGCGACCCTACCATAGACTGCGACGGTGCATCCGACGCGTGCGGCGCGCCCACTCGCGGCCCTGCTCCGCGCGGCCGGGATCGACGCCGGCCTCGCGGTGCCCGCGACGGGGCTCGACATCACCGCGATCGACTTCGACTCGCGCTCAGTCGTACCCGGCAGCCTCTTTGTGGCGGTGCCCGGGCTCCGGGCCGACGGCCATCGCTTCATCGAGGACGCGATCCGGCACGGCGCGGTCGCCGTGGTTGCCGAGCATCAGCCGGAGGCGCACATCGCCGCCTCGATACCGCTGCTCACAGTCGGCGACGCCAGGCTGGCGCTCTCCGATCTCGCCGCCGCTTTCAACGATCACCCGAGCCGCGAGCTCTGCGTCGCCGGCGTCACGGGCACCGACGGGAAGACCACGACGGCAACGCTTCTCTGGCATGCGTGGCGTGCCTCGGGCATCTCCGCGGCAGCGATCACCACGGTGGATCGGCGCGTCCTGGATGCCGTGACCAGCAACCCGTCGCGGCAGACGACGCCCGAGGCTCCCGAGCTCCAGGCGGAGCTTGCTCGCGTCCGCGACGCGGGGTGCACGCACGTCGCGCTCGAGACCTCGTCACATGCGCTCGAGATGCATCGCGCCGACAGCGTCGAGTTTCGCGCCGCGGTGTTCACGCGCATCACCACCGAGCATCTCGAGCTGCACGGCAGTCGCGACCGGTACCTCGCCATCAAGGCACGCCTGCTCGAGCGAGTGTCGACGCGACCCGACGGCATCGCCGTTCTCGACGCGGGTGATCCGTTCGGATTCCCGCACCTCGCGGCGATCCCGGTCGCAACCCGGCTCAGCTACACGGACCTCTCCGACATTGCCGCGGACGTTCGCGCCGAGCGTGTCGAGATCCATTCTTCGGGTGTCGGTTTCACCGCGCGCACTCCCTGGGGAGATGTGCCGGTGCGTCTCCGGCTGGCGGGCAGCTTCAACGTGCGCAACGCGCTTGCGGCGCTGGCCGCCGCCTGCGCGACCGGTGCGGGCCTCGAGGATGCGGTGCGCGGTCTCGAGGCCGCAGAGGCGGTGACCGGTCGGATGGAGCGCGTCGAGCTCGGCCAGCCCTTCGAGGTCGTGGTCGACTACGCCCACACCACCGACGCGCTCGAGACCGTCCTGGGTGAGTTGCGCCGCACGACGCCCGGGAGGCTCTGGGCGGTGTTCGGCTCGGCCGGCGAGCGTGACGTCGACAAGAGGCCGGCGATGGGCTCGGCGGCGGCGCGGCTCGCCGACGTCAGCGTCATCACCGACGAGGATCCGCGTGGCGAGGACCGCGATCTCATCCTCGAGCAGATCGCCGCCGGAGCCGATGCCGCCGGCGGCAGGCGTGGCGAGACCGTCTTCGTGATTCCCGATCGCGAGGAAGCGATCGCCTTCGCGGTGGAGCGCGCGGCGCCCGGCGACACCGTGCTCTGTGCCGGCAAGGGGCACGAGAAGACCCTCGAGACCTCGAGCGGTGCGATCCCCTGGAACGAGCGCGCGGTCGTGACCGCCGCGATCCTCCGGCGGCTCAGCTGATCGGGTGACGGTTGGGCGTCCCAGCCCGGCGCGGATAGGCGTCGGGCGTCGGCGCGACCTTGCGGATCCTGAGCACCCCGGCTGACACAGCCTCGGGAGCGGCCCCGCCGCATGCTCCGGCAGCCGCGGCGCAGTCGGCGATCGCGGTGTCAGCGCGGGCGACCAGCGCGCAGACGCTCCCACCGACGCGCAGCAGCGGCAGGGCGAGCTCGCAGAGCACCGGTGGCGGTGCCGTCGCCCGCGATGTCGCGAGGTCGAACGCCTCGCGCATCTCGCGCACCCGTCCCGCATCCTCGGCGCGAAGCGCCTCCACCCGCACGCGCGGCAGACCGAGCACACCGGCGACGTGGATGAGAAAGCCGGTCTTGCGGCGGTCGGAGTCGAGGAGGGTGACCGACAGATCCGGACGGAGGATCGCGATGACCATGCCCGGGACGCCGCCGCCCGATCCGATGTCGACGACGCTGCTCCCGAGAGTCGGAGCGGCAACCTCCAGCAACGTCTCGACCTCCACAACGTTGCGCGACCACATCTGCGTCCGCGGGATCGACGTCAGGTTCAGATGCGACGACCAGCGGGCGAGCTCATCGAGATAGGCCTCGAGAGTCGCGTTCGTGTCACCGGGTGGAGTCGAGCGCATCGGAGCCGAGCCTACCCTCGATGCCGAGCGTGGCGGGTGGGTGACGGTGGTTCGATTGCCTCCCCGACCAGGCCTCTCCGTGCGATCATGCAGTGGAGTGATGGAGACGAACGTGGAAACGTCCGACCGGTGCCCGTTCTGCAAGGGTGAGATGCTCTCGGTGCTGTACTACGGCGCCGACGGCGAGTCGGTCGGCGGACACCGGATCTGCCCCGGCTGCGGGCCGCGGACCGCGGTGGAACTGGTCGCCGCTGACGAGATCCGCCGCCGCCTCCTCGAGCGCAAGGCCTCCTAAAGGTCTCCGGGCCGCGCGGCGAGCGCGGCTGGTGCGTCGCTCCTTGGATATTCCGTCTTCGGCCGTGTCACGCGCCCGTCACGGTCGGTGACGGCGCGATGACATGAGGAAGCCGCCCGGGTACCCGATGGGAGACTGGCGGCGATGCGTCTCTCCCGGTTTCCGTTCGCCCATCACCGTCTCGTCCTCGCGCTTCCGTTCGCGCTGGCGCTCACGCTGATCGCGGCGCCGGCCGTCGCGGGACCCTCCCCGGGGGTCAGCGCCGCGCAGCAGGCGGCGGCTGCAGCCGCCAAGGATGCGCAGAACGCAAAGGACGCCGCCAACAACGCTGATACCGCGCTCGGCCTCGCACGCGCAGCGCTGGCCTCGGCAAACGCGCACCTGGCGGTGCTCAACAGCCAGATCAGCGCGCTCAACGTCACCATCGCCGCCGACACCGCGACCTTGCGCACGGTCGACGCGCAGCTCGCCGCCGATCGCACGCACCTCTCCGCGTACATCCGCCAGTCGTATGAGAGCGGCGGCTCGCAGGCGATGCTCGCCTACATCATCTCGGCCAGCACCATCGCCATGGCGATCCAGCGGGATGTGCAGGTCAATGAGATCTCATCGGCGAGCCAGCAGCTGGTGGCGCGCATCGCAGCCGAGGAGCAGAAGGCGAGCAGCACACTCGCCCAGCACACCGCCGACCTTGCTCAGCTCGCGGCTGAGGAGGAACAGGCACGCACCGAGCAGGCGATCATCAAGGTGCAGACGCAGACGCTCCAGGCGGCCGACATCACCGCGCATGCGCACGTGTCCCAGGCCCAGAAGGCTCTCGCCGGTGCGGTGGCCGCGCTCGCCGCGGCGCGGGCGCGCGATGCGATCTATCCGCCCATCCCCGGGCCGCTGTTCACGGTGGACACCAACCTCACGCTACCGAGCGGTGAGACCGCGGCGAGTCTCAATCAGTTCCTCGTGGGATCGGCGCTCGCGGGACTCGGCGCCAGCTTCATGCAGGCGGAGACGACGTACCACGTGAGCGCGCGGTATTTCGTCGCGCACGCGATCCTCGAATCCGGCTGGGGTACCAGCGCGATCGCGCAGTTCAAGCACAACCTCTTCGGCTTCGGCGCCGACGACGCGAATCCCTACGGGGACGCGATGACCTTCACGAGCTTCGACGCGTGCATCCAGTACGTCGCGCAGTTCATCAAGACGAACTACCTGACCCCGACCGGCCAGTTCTTCCACGGGCCGACGCTGCGCGGGATGAACGTCGACTACGCGAGCGATCCGAACTGGGCCGAGAAGATCGCCAGCATCGCGGACACGATTCCCCCGCTCTCCGTTCCCTGAGCCGGCGCTTCAGCGTCGAACCAGCGGCGCAGGTCGGCTAGGCTGCCCGGATGCAACACCCGATCGGCGAGCACGCGCTGCTCGCCGACTCGAGGACCGCGGCGCTGATCGATCCCGACGGCAACGTGGCGTGGCTCTGCTGGCCGTGGATCGACTCGACGCCGCTGCTCTTCTCGCTCCTTGATGCCGACCGCGGCGGCGAGTTCTCGCTGCAGCCGGCGCGACCGGAAGCGCGCGTGATCTCTCGGCGATATCACCCCCGTTCGCTCGTCCTGGAGACAGTGTGGGAGGTCGGCGGCGCACGCATGATCGTGGAGGACGCGCTCGCACTCGCTGAAGGTCCGGTGCTGGTGCGAAGCGTGCGCGCGGAGGGCGGCGGCGTTGACGTGCTGGTCGGTGTCACCGCGCCGCGGTGGCCAGGGACAGAAGCGCCTCTGCGCGCGGTCGGTCAGACGGTCGAGTTGGGCGGCGTGAGCCGCGTGTCCGTCCACGCACCATCGCCATGGGGTCCGGAAGGGGATGGCGCTACCAGCCGATTCACCGTCCAACCGGGAGCGCCCGCAGCGGTCACGCTCAGCGCCGCGGACACCGTCCCCGGTGATGTCGCCATCGCTTCGACGATCGGCGTGTGGCACAGCGCCATCCCTGAGGTCGATCCGCAGCGCATCCAGGTCCCGGGCGCGGATGCGTTGCTCGGGACCACCGCCGCGCTCCTGCTCGGGCTGCGGCGGCGCGACGGGGGAATCGTCGCGGCTCCGACGACGTCGTTGCCGCAGTGGCCGGGTTCGGGACGGACATGGGACTACCGGTATTGCTGGCTGCGTGACTCGTCGCTGGCGGCGCTTGCGATGCAACGGCTCGGCCTCGTCGAACCGGCATGTTCGTTGGGGGCGTTCATCGGCGCTGTGGTGATGGAGTCCGGACCGGTTCCCCTGGTGCGTCTGGACGGGAGCGCGCCACCCGAGGAGGCCGAGATCGCAGGCCTCGCCGGATACCGTGGGGCTCGCCCGATCAGGATCGGCAACGCAGCTGCGGGACAGGCGCAGCTCGACGTGCCCGGCGAGGTCATCGAGCTCGCAACGTCGCTCGCGCGGGCCTCGGCATTGCCCGACGAGCTCGCGTCCGCGGTGCCGGTGCTCGCTAATTGGCTCGTCGAGCACCGGCGGGATCCCGACCACGGGATCTGGGAGATCCGCGGCGCCCCGGCGCGCTACACGCACTCGCTGCTCACGACGGTGAGCGGGCTCGAGGGTGCGGCGGCGCTCGCGGAGCAGGGAGCGACGCGCGGCGATGCGGCTGCGTGGCGACAGGCTGCTGCGGTCGCGGCGACCGATCTCGCAGCGGGGAACGCGCTCGAGCTTCGCCTCGACGGCGGTGGCGCCGATGCCGCACTCACCCAGGCCGCGCTGCTCCGGGGACTTGAGGCCATCGCCTCGCGCATCGACCCGACCCTCGACCTGATCATCGAGCGGCTCGGCCGGGGTGGCCTCATCGATCGCTACGAGGGCCAGCCGGACGCGCTTGACGATCCCTGCGCGCCGTTCGTCTTTCCGACCTTCTGGCTGGCCGGGGCCCTGGTCGCCCGCCGCCGTGACGGGTCGAAGTGGCTCGATGCGGCGCTCGCCTCCAGAGGACCGCTCGGGCTCTTCGGCGAGGTTGCCGATCCGGCCGACCACATGCCGCTCGGGAACTACCCGCAGGTGCAGAGCCACGCCGCGTTCGTCCTCGCCGTGGTCGCCGCGGACAGTGCCTCCTAGCTCACCTGCAGGATGACGCCACCGGCGAGACACCGGGCAGATGCACGCCCACGGCAACGCCGCCCGGCACCACCGCCACGCACTCGATGTCGGTACGGAGCGCACTGAGCTTGGGCGCGATGGCGAAGAGCCGGTCCAGCGAGAGGGCGGAGTCGATCTGCGCGACGAGCCCGGAACTGGCGAATGCGGGAAGTCGGAGCATCCCGATATCGATCTCCGGGACCTGCGCCGCGATGACCGGCCCGGACGCACCCGGCTCGAGGGTGAGGCTGATGTGCGCGACCGCCGTCGGCGTGAAGGGCCCCGCGGAGACCAGGGCCGACACCACGACGAGGCCGTCGCGCACGCGCACCTGCAGAGCCCGGAGTTGGTTCGGATGCGGGTTGTTGGCAACCGCGAGTACGGTCAGATCCTCCTCACTGAGGATCACCACGCCGTGGGGGCTCTGGATGAGCTCTCCAGCCATCTCCTCGCCGAGCGCTACGGCGATCGCCTCCTCGGTGGCGCCGTGGGACGGCCCGGCCGGCGCCGCGCCGAGGTCCGGAGCCGCGAGCGCGCGATCGGCAAGGAAGATCGAGCCGCCCAGGGCGATGAGGAGCACGACCAGCCCGAGGCAGCACCCACGCACGATCCCGCGCTGATCAGAGAGCTTCACGACCCCTATGTTCGTCCGCCCGGCTCCGCGGCGTGCGCTGCGTGCACCGGGTAGAGGACCAGCCGTGTCCGTGCGTGGCGGCGAACCTCCTGCGCGCTCCAGTACAGCGGGAACTGCCGGTTGGTGCGCCAGCGGCGTGACAGGTCGCGGTAGTGACGCGAGCCCGGCTGCCCGGACTGGCCGGGGAGGTGGATCCCGCCACTGGCGTCCCACTTGCCGACATCGATGACCTGGCGCCAGGACGGGGCTGCGAGCCGGGTCTCGAGCGGCTCGCCAGGCACCTGCGAGGTTGCGAGGACGGTGTCTGTGTTGCCTCCCACTTTGATCGACGGAGCGTTGAAGAACAGCGCGAGGGCTCGGCGGCGTCCGAATGCGTGGACGAGCTCGAGCCGGTGCACGCGCCCCCACATCCAGCGACGAGAGCTGCGTCCGAATCGGGTGCGGAGGTCGGTCATGGCGTCGTCGAGCGATCGCGTCACGACCTCCGCCCAGGTTGTCAGCCCCTCGAACAGCCCATCATCCCCGAGCTCCCACCGTTCGATGAGCGAAGGGGTGAGCCGGCCGACGAGGTTCCCCGGGTACTGCAAGACCGGATGGGACAGGTCGACGCCGGCGAGGATGCGCCAGGCGTTGCCGCAGACCGGGCTCAGGGAATGCTCGGCGAGGCGGGCCATGAACGCTTCGTAGATGGTCGGCTCGACGCGGCGCGGGTCCATGACCGCATCCCACTGCGCCAGACGCTGGCGAGCCGCCTCGGCAGATGGGGTCGCGCAGTGCATGGATCCCAGCAGGCGCACGACCTGGCGTGCCGGGGGGCAGACCAGGTCCATCTGCGCCCGCGCCATGTAGGGAAGGTCGACCATCCGCTCGGTGAGCAACTCCCCGATCCGCAGCGCGCGGTATCCGGACATGTAGTCGGTCCCGATGTAGAAGGGGAAGTCGTCGCCCACGATGCGGTTGTTGGCGGTGATGATCTGCTGCTCCGGCGGGTCGAAGATCTGCGGGACCTCGTTCGGGCTCAGGTACCTCGTCCAGACCGCGTCACCGGTCCATCCCTGTACCGGAAGGCCGCTCGGCTTTGACTTCCGCACCGGGATCCGCCCGGACAGGAGATAGCCGATATGCCCGTCGACGTCCGCGTAGACGACGTTCTGCGAGGGAGCGTCGAAGGGCACGAAGGCCTCCTTGAAGCTCTTCCAGTCCCCGGCGCGCTGGAGGCGGAGGAGTCCCTCGGCGGCGCCACCCGGCTGCAGGGCCGTCCACTGCAGCGCGAGGCCCCGCCAGATCGCCCGCTCCGGGTCCTCGATCCGCTCGACGACGGGTCCGTGGCGGGTCACCACGACCTCCTCGAGCACATCTGACGAGCCCTTCACGTGGATGATCTCGCGCAGCCTTCGAGTGGGCTCGAATCCGCGCTCGGTGCGGAATCGATCCGCAGCCGGGGAGTCGAACTCCTCGATCACGAGGTCCTGGCAGTCCGCGAAGGAGTTCGTGAAGCCCCACGCAACGCGCTTGTTGTGCCCGATGATCACAAAGGGCATGCCGGGCATGGTCACGCCCGTCGACTCGAAATCCTCGCCCGCCAAGACGTGGGCCGCGTACCAGATCGACGGCATGCCCGGGACCAGGTGCGGATCGTTGCAGAGGATCGGCCGGCCTGACGGGGTCCGCTCACCGGAGACGACCCAGGAGTTGCTCATGCCCCCCGCGGTGGGAATCCAGCGAGCAGCCTCTCGGAACATGGTCAGCAGCTGGGATCGGGTGTCGCTGCCGCCAGCCGCGCGGACCGTGGCGGCGAGGATGGTCGGGTTGGCGTCGGGGTAGACGATGTCGAGCCGCGCGGCGTGCTCCGGGCCGATCGCGCGGAGCAGCTCCAGGCGCTGCAGCTCGGCGTCCCAGTTCATGCTCAGCCCGAGCGCCAGCAGCTTGAACGCCGCGAGGCTGTGCATCGGCTCCCACGGCTCCGGGGTGACGCCGAGGAGCCGGTATTCGAGCGGCAGTGCCCGTCCCGACTGAGCGATCGCGTTGACACCGGCCGCGTACGCCTTGAGCATCCGGCGAGCCTCGGGAGCGAGGCGGAGCTCCTCCTCGCGGGCGACCCGGTGGAGCCCGACGCGGCGGACGAAACGATCGATGTTCACGCCGTCGGTGCCGATCAGCTCGCTGATCCTTCCGGTCGCGACCCGCCGGGTCACCTCCATCTGCCAAAGGCGGTCCTGGGCGTGAACCACGCCGACCGCGAAGGCGGCGTCCTCCATCGAGGTGGCGTTGACGTGGGGCACACCCCAGCGATCCCGGCCGACGGTGACCTCGGCTGCGAGCCCGGCAAGCCCGAGCCTGCCCCTGACCTTTGGCAAGGACACGCCGAAGGTGCGATGGCGCGCGACCAGCAGAGCGGCGCAGAGGACGACCAGGACGGCCGCCACGACGATGAGGGCGATGATCATTGAGAGCGGTCTGGGAACGTACTACACTCGCGAGCCCATGGCCTTACGAACTCCGCTCCACGACAGGCACATCGCGGCGGGGGCGCGCATGGTTGAGTTCGGCGGCTTCGATATGCCGCTGCAGTACTCGACCATACGCGAGGAGCACGTCGCCGTACGCACTCGATGCGGCCTCTTCGATCTCTCCCACATGGGCGAGGTGCGCTTCACCGGCGACGGCGCCCTCGATGTCGTCCAGCGGCTGGTGACCAACGACATCGCCCGGCTCGAGGTGGGCGGGGCCCTCTACGGCGTGATGTGCAACGAGGCGGGCGGCATCGTCGACGACGTGGTCGTCTACCGCGAGGCGGGCGGCTACATGGTTGTGATCAATGCGGCCTGCCGGGCCAAGGACGTGGCCTGGATGGGCAGTCACACCGCCGGCTGCACCTTCGAGGATATCGGCGATTCGGTGGCGCTGCTGGCGGTTCAGGGTCCCCGAGCGGTCGGGCTCGTCAGCGGGCTCTGCAGCGACGACATCGCCTCGCTCCACCCCTTCCATTGCACGGACAGCCGGGTGGCGGGGGTGGCAGCCGCGGTCTCGCGCACCGGATACACCGGCGAGGACGGGTTCGAGCTCTACGTCGACGCCGACGACGCCCCTGGTCTCTGGGACGCACTGCTCGCGGTGGGCGCTCCAGAGGGCCTCATCCCGTGCGGTCTCGGCGCGCGCGACACGCTGCGCCTCGAGGCGGGTCTCCGCCTCTACGGTCAGGACATGGACGACAAGACCGACCCCTTCAGCTGCGCGCTGGGGTGGACCGTCAAGCTCCAGAAGGGCGAGTTCATCGGCAGTTCCGCGCTGGCCGGGCTCGACCCCAAGCATCCGCCGCGGCGGTTCGTCGGCATCGAGCTGCAGGGGAGGGCGATCGCGCGCCACGGTCAGCCCGTGCTTGTGGGTGGCGAGGTCGCCGGCGAGGTCACGAGCGGGACGTACAGCTTCACGCTCGACCATTCGATCGCCACGGCATCATTGAACGGTGGCGTCCCCGCGGACGCCGAGCTCTCCGTCGACATCAGAGGCACCATCGCCGCGGCAACGGTGGTGCCGCTGCCCTTCTACCGCCGCCCCAAGGGAGCCTGAACGTGGCCGATCTCTCCAATTACCGGTTCACCGCCAGCCACGAGTGGGTCCTTCTCGACGGCTCGAAGGCGACTGTCGGCATCAGCGATCACGCCCAGGCACAGCTCGGGGACGTGATCTTTCTCGAGCTCCCCGCCGTGGGGACTGCGGTGAAGGCGGGGACGAAGTTCGGTGCCATCGAGTCGGTGAAGGCGGCGTCTGACCTCTACGCCCCGGTGAGCGGCACCGTGTCCGAGGTGAACGCCACGCTGACCGAGCGCCCCGAGCTGGTGAACTCCGACCCCTACGGCGAAGGCTGGATGCTCCGTCTCGATGGCGCCGGCGACGACGGCGCCGAGTTGCTCGACGAGGCCGGCTACACGAAGCTCGTCGGCGACTGACCTAGACTTCCGGGCGGGGTCAGCTAGCTCAGCTGGTTAGAGCGCGCGGTTCACATCCGCGAGGTCGAG
>ODAK010004658.1_pt1 | contig 14026 bp, 9 predicted proteins | sample 1539591 | NCBI WGS metagenome assembly ODAK01 (sample SAMEA3539303, study PRJEB22396) | soil metagenome | biome: tundra; feature: field; material: soil | place: USA | collected 2010-05 | depth 0.15 m | reverse complement strand
GACGGCTTCCTCGGCCTGCGCCAGCGCCTCCTCGCGGCGGCCGAGGTCGCTGAGCCTGTTGGCCAGGTTATTGGCGAGCCGCGCACAGGTGCTTTGGGCCCGTTCGGAGGGTTCAGTCTCCTGTATCCGTTCGAACCGGGTCAGCAGAAGACGGTCCACACGCGCGGCGCGTTCGCGGAGCACCAAGGTGTCATGCGGCATCTGATCTTCGAGTTCGAGCAGAAGGTCCAGGTCATCCGACTCTCCCCGGCGGATAAACTCTTCCACCCAATCCAGCGGGTCCTGGCATTTGTCGCTCGCGAAATCCTGGCAGGTCCGCGTGATCGCGAAGCAGACGTTTGAGGCGTAACGACGGTCCTCGCGGCGGGCGGCGCGGACCAATGCCGGCGCGCCTTCGTTCAGCAGACCGCCGCCGAAACACCGCAGCAGTACCGCTTCGCCGATGATGTCCGGCTCGATGGGCGCGGGTTTGCCGTTGCGGTTGAGGGCCACGGCGATGCGCTCGGCGGCGACGCGCGGGCCGCCGGGGAACTCGATGCCGAGGGCCGCGCTTTCCTCCTTAGCGGCTGCGGCGAGGTCCGATCGCTCCATCGACCTGCAGGCGGTGACGATCCCGGCGAGGCGCGTGAGGAGTTGAGCCGTCTCCCCCGGCGCGCCCGGGGGCAGGAATTTGCCGATTCGGTCGACCTCGCGATCCGCCAGCCGGAAGGCGAGGTCGGTGCGGGCGAGGGAGAGCGCTTGAGGCAAGCCCCCGGACTGGCGGGCGACGAGGGCGGCCATCATGAGGTAAAGCGGGTCCTCCCAGCGCGGTTCGGCGAGACGCCGCTCGAAGATCGGGTCGCTTCCGGGAGGGGGCAACTCGGACCCGACGCCCAATTTTCCGAGGGTGTTCGCCAGGATCTCCCGGCGGAGTTGGGGATCGGTGAGCGGTGTCACGCGCTGGGGCTCCGGCGGGTCCAAACGGGACGCGATGAGATGGCCGATTGAGGTGTGATCGAGCAGCAGGCGAAGCCAGCCGGATTGGGGATCGGCTTCGCGCTCCAGCAGCAGGACGCGCAGGGGTTGGGTGGATGGCTGGGCGGCCACGTGCGCCAGCCACGATTTAAGCGACGCCGCGGCCGAAGCCGCATAATCGACGATGGCGAGGGTCGGCTGGTCCCATCGCCGCTGGTTCAGGTTGGCGAGGTCGGTTTCCCGGAGGAAACCGGCGTGCCAGACCGATCCCTCGATTTCCTGGAGAAGCTGAATGGCGAGACGGGTCTTGCCGGCGCCCGCGGGACCGGTGAGGATTCGGAAAGAGATGGGGGCCGGGGACGCGAGCCAGCCATGCAGACCGGCGAGGTCCGCCTGGCGGCCGACCACTGGGATGGCGCGGTTTTCGGCGCGGAGAATCTCAAGTTCGCGGCTCCTGTCCAGCGGCTCCGGTGGGCGCAGCGGATCGAGCGGTAGGAGCAGTTGAGCATCCAGCCGCTCCAGAATCCTCGAATGAGCGCGGCTCGCGGCGACGAGTTCCTGCAGATGCCGGCGCTCGAAAGCGCGGTGGGCATAGTCGCTCCGGAGGAGGAGGTTCGCGAACGCTTCTTGAAATTCCGGCAGGAACCGAGCCTGGAGGAACTGGTGGAGACCGGCCGGGAGTTCGGGCAGCACGGAAGGCGGGACGGCGGGGTAGCTCTTCGTGCGTTCGAAAGCCTGCTGGTAGGCGAGCCAGAAGCGGAGGAGGGACACGGCCTCGTCGAAGGCGGCGGATCGATCGGCGAAGGGATTGGCGGCGTCGAGAAGCGGGTCGAACTCGGTGGGAATGATGGCGGCGAGGAGGGTGGTGGGCTGGTCCAGAGCGTCATCCAAGATGGCTTGCCACGAGTCGAAGAAGGACTTGTAGGCGGGTTGAAGGAGCTGGAGTTCTTCAAGGGCACAGCGGAAAGCACCGGCCAGGGCGAGTTGGAGATGGTGGTTCTTCCCGGCGCGTATCTGTTCCTGAAACTTGTCCTCGACGGTGCTGGCCCGGTCGGTCAGGTAGCCGGACACGACGGAGGCAAGCGCCACGCCGAGGGTGGGATCGCCGCTGACATGGGCTCCGGCGTAGGCAGCGGCAGCAGCCGCGGCGAGGCGTCCGAGGGCCCCGAACGAGGGTCTGACTTCGACCGGCATGTAAGCCACTCAATCTTAGCAGTGATTCTGTCGGGATTCGAGCCCTTAGGCTCGTGATCTCCGAATTGCCGCTATGCTGGTCATCTACGTCTCGTGAACAGGCTGCCAGTTCTGTCCAATAGTTCCCATCTGACGGCCTCAGATCGACGGCGTCCAGATGAATCCCCGCGAGTGGTGGGACGAGCACTGGATCAAGGACCGCATCTTAAGCAAACTGCAACCGTAGGATTGGGGCATTCCCTGCCCCGGACGGGCGCTGGACTCCAATTGAACTCCAGCGTTGTGGGGTAGAATCGGAGGTGAAGGATGCCGGACACAAACAAGCACGGCCAGCCAAGCCGAATCCCTCGGCAGCCGGAATTTGTGCGTCCCCCAAAACCGGACCACTCAGCGTTGGCAAAGCTGTTGAACGAGTGGATGCAGGGCGATGAGACGGAACAACAGGATACCTTCGAAGTCCTGCGCCGTTCCCTGGACGAAGATCGACCTGACGGCTACAAGCTCTTCTCATGAGCCTGATCGTTCTGCTGGACGCCGGTCCGCTCGGGATGATCACAAATCCGAAAAGTTCGCCAGAAAATGAGGCGTGCAAGAACTGGCTCGCGAGTCTTGCCTACAACGGTGTCGAGGTGGTGATTCCGGAGATCGCGGATTACGAAGTGCGCCGCGAGTTGCTTCGGGCCGGCAAGGACAGAGGGCTTGGCCGTCTGGACGCGTTGAAGGGCATGCTCGGATATGCGCCGATCACGACGCCGGTGATGCTGAAGGCCGCCGAGTTCTGGGCAACCGCCCGGAAGATGGGGCGGCAGTCGGCCGGCGACGCCTCATTGGACGCCGATATGATCCTCGCCGCGCAGGCCGGGGCTCTTGGTCATGACGGTGACGAAGCAGTGATCGCCACCACGAACGTTCGCCATTTGGCGTTGTTTGCGTCCGCGCGCATCTGGCGCGCAATCGGTTAACGTTGGATCACGCTCGGATGGTGTTGAGTCTCGGCGTCGCGATGGACTGCCCCGGCCGAAGGATCCAGGCCGATTCATGGCAGGTGAAGCCGATGTGGGGATAGTAATCCACGGCCTTCGGAGCAGAGAGAAGAATCACGGTGGCTTGCGGGGCCTCATCTTGCGTGCGGCGGATGAGTTCCTTGCCGATCCCCCGGCGCTGATGCGTGGCGCGCACGGCCAGGTCCGATAAGTACGTGCAATAAGCGAAATCCGATAAAGAGCGAGCGATGCCGACGAGTAACGGACCGTCCCAGGCCGTCACGACCAGGTTCGCTTTTTCGAGCATCCGCCGCATGCGTTCCCGGTCGTCAACCGGCCGGCGCTCTCCCAATGTGGACGCTCGATAGAGTTCGATGACTATGTCTATATCGAGTCGATTCCCGACGGAGTATGCAATCAAATTGGGCATCCCTTTCACCCAGCCACTCCCGCTGGGGGCTCGTCACGAAATAACAGGACAAAACGCTCCGTTGAAGACGCGTCCTGGTGGGGCGGACCCCCTGGCCGGCCTTCGGTCGGTGGACCGGCGGGGACGCCGGTCCGCGGGCGAGGGCGCCCGCCCCACGCTGTTTTGTCATTTGAAGCGCCGCTTGACATAGAAGTCCAGGCCGAAGACGCCGTTTTCTTCGCGCAGGGCGTTGACGGACCATTGCTTGCCGAGATCCCATTCCACGCTCACCACCTGCGGGTTGCTGCTGCCGATTACCGTGATGTAGGTGAAGGTGATGGCGGGCGTCACCTGCTGCTCCAGGGTGATGCGCGCCTGAGGGTTGTATTGCACGCCGGGCAAGGTGGGGTCGATGCGCAAGCGGCTCACGCCGAAGAAACGCTGTAAACGGCCGGTGACGGGGCTGGCGATGGCCGTGCCCAGGAGCGCGGATGCGCCCATCTGCTGCCAGGATTGCGGCGCCGTGCTGGCTTGCGCCAGCAGCGTCGGGTCCGCGGTCGGGGCTGCGCCAGTGGCCAGAAAGGCCACGATTTCGCTGAACTGCAGCGGCGGGTCGGAACGCGGCGTCAGGTTCAGCTTGCCGAGCGTCCCGGAGACGGTCAGGGTGACGTCGATGCCCTTCGCCTTGGTTTCCAGATCGATGTTCACGATCGGTTCGATCTTCGCCTGGTTGTAGAACGCAATAGAACCCTGGTTGATGTTGTACCTGGTCCCGAAGAATAACACCTGGCCCTGCGTAATATTGATTCGGCCCTGCAGCCCGGGATTGGTCACCGTGCCCTTCAACCGAAGGTTGGCCTCCATTCCGATATCCTGTGTAAGCGAACTTTGCACCTGGATATCGGGCGCGGTCTGGATCAGGATATCGAAGTTCAAACCGCCCAGCGGCCCTGTGGGCGCGGAGGGCGTCTGCACTGGCCCGGCCGACGAGCCGAGCGCCGAGCTGAAATCCGACTCCGGATTGAACCCGGTGCGCAACACCGTGACAGTGCCGGCGAGCATGCTGCGCTCCGCCGAGCCGGAGAGGTTCAGACTGGCGTCGACCACGGTGCTCACGCCCTCGGGGTAGCGCACCCGCACTTCCTTGACGTTGGCGTGCAGTTGGAAAACAGTCTGGCCTCCAGCGCCGCCGGTGAAGCCGGTGAGCTCGATCTTGCCGCCGCCGGTTTCCCCGTTGAGACTCTGGATGGTGGCGCGGTCCTTGGTGAACAGAATTACGCCGTTCGCCTTGGAAAGTCCATTTGGAAAATCGGCGAGGCTCAGCGACGCATCCCTTACTTCCATGCGTCCGCCGATCTGGGGCGAATCGAGCGAGCCGCGCACCGTCGCGGTGACGATCACCGAGCCGGAGGAACTGACGCCGGGGTAGAAGTCCTGCAGAATGCCGAGATCCACGTGCCCGTTCATCCGCAGGTCGAGGGGGCTGTCCGATTGCAGCGACGCCTTGCCGGTAATGGTCACGTCGGTGGCGCGGCCCTCGAGGTGAGCGCTCTCGATGGTAATCGCGTTGTTCGCCATCGCGACCACAATGGGGCCGGTATTGTGAAGCGTGAGTGACTGCGTTGGATTGGCCGGTCCGGCGCCCGGCGCGGGGCCCAGCTCGAATTTCGCAATGCGCAGCTCGGCCTTGAGCGCGCTGGGCTGGAGAATGGCGCCGTCGATGCGCAGCTCGCCCTCCGCGGAACCGGTGAACGGTGCGGCGCCGCCGGATTGCGAGGGCGCGACCCAATCGCGCACCCGGACGAAATCGAGCCCGGAGAAAGCGATGGTTGCGCTGCCGGGATAATCGTCTTCCAGCCGCCATGATCCGTCGCCATGAACGGCGGAGCCGGCGAAGTCCGAATCCAGGTGAGCCCGTAGCGTTCCACCCTCCGAAACGGCCGTGAGGCGCGCGTCGCCGAACGTCTGCCCGGCCAGCCGTAGGCCTTGAGCGGCGATATCGGCGTTCAGTCCGGCGACCGCAAAGCCACGCTGGCCCGGGCGAGCCGGACGGATATCGATGTCTCCCCCGACGGTCGCCCGAACCGTTCCCTTGATGCCGGGACGCGCCTGCGCGAGCGTCTGGATCTGGTCCAGCGGCATGGCGTTGCTCGAGACCTGAAACTTCAAGTGGCCGGTTGCGAGATCATCGGCGCCGTGGCTATACAGGGCAGTCCACTGCACTTGTTTGGCCCCCGCGGCAATCTCTCCCGACGAAACTTCCAGCGCGCGTGCGGAGTAACTCACGTGGGCCGCGACGCGATCGAAGGGCTCACCCTCGAATGCGCCGTTGGAGACCTCCACGTCGGACTGGAGGAGGGGATTCGAAACCGTGCCGGTCGCTTGCGCCGTAACGTTGAGGACGCCGGTCGCGGAGGCGCCCTGCCATTCCACCAGGGACGCAACCTCCCTCAGAGGCGCGTTGCGGACTGTTGCGGCGCCGAAGATGTCGCTATCCGGCGCCGTTTTCCACTGGCGTAGCGCCACGGCGGCCTGGAACTGCGCGCGGATCGCGCCAATCGCCAGCGTGGCATTGTCCAGCCGAACGTTTTCGGACGATGCGGCCGCATCCCCAACGAGCGAATCGAAGGCCTTTCCGGAATACGAAAAGCGGGTAAGATCGATGCGGCCCGCGATCCGGGGATCGCCCATTGGGCCGGTGACCGCACCATCGAAAAGGGCGGCGCCGTTTTCCAGCTTCAAGGGAACCGACGCGGCGTTTTCACCGATGGCCGGAAGCAAGTCGTTGAGATCGCGCGTCTCCAGGTGGACCCGCAGCTCGCGGCCGAGCGCGCCGGAGAAATCGATGCGCGAAGCGGGTAGCGTGAGGGTGGACCGGCCCAGATCGAGGATGCCGCTCGCCGCATCGTAGCCGGCCGTGATTTGGCCGCGCACCGGCGGGCCGCCCGGTTCGGGCGCGATCGCCAGACTGGTGGAGATGCGCAGATCGCCTGCCTTCCGTAACGAGCCTTCGAGCGCGAGGGGCCCGGAGGCGCGGCCGTCCCAGGGCAGCGGTTCCGTGCTATAAACGCCCACTACACGGCGGACCTGAAAGCCGGCGATCTCGCCGTTCACGTGAAAGCGGTCGAGGCTTTGGAGGAGTGTTTCGCCCTGGAAGCTGCCGCCCATGGCGGAGACGGCAAAGCCCGTGAAGTGGATATCGGCGCCGCGTACGGTCGCGCGTTCGATGCGGATGTCCACGGGGATGCGATTGGCGGGCGGCGCGTAGAACCCCGACAGGCGCAGGCCGGTGACGTCGAGACCCTCGGGGCCGGCCGAAACCGCGCCCTCGGCGCGGAAATCGCGCAGCCGAACATAAGCGTCGCGGTACTCCAGGTTGTTGGCATGCAGGACGCCGGTCGCGGAGAAGTTGCCGGCGCCCGCCCACGCCGCGTGGCCGGTGACCTGCGCCGTCCCGCTCTCCAGCAGTTTCGTTCGAAGGAAGCGCGCCACATCGGCCTGCGAAGCGCGAACCTCGTATTGCAGCGATACGCGCGGCGCGGTCAGATCTTCCACGGCGCCGGAGATCTGGAGCTGCGAATCGCCCGTCTGCAACTTCGCCGATTCGATGAGAATTCGATCTTTGTCGATCGTCAGGTCTGCGCTGATGTTTACGGGCGTGGGCGCGTAGCCTTGGATGTTAAGATCGAGCGGCTGAACGGCGATGTTGCCGCGGTAGCGCCGGCCGGCCCGTTCGTACGCCAGATTCGCGTTGAGGCTGCGCCCGCGTATGTCGAACGGCGTCTTGCCGCGCGACTCGACTTCGAAAACGCCGTGTTGCAGGCTGAAGCGGCCGATGGCCAAGTTGAGGACGGTCTCCACGGGATGCCGCTGGCCATTCGTGACGGCCTTGGGCTCTGGGACGTTTGTGCGCCCGTCCGGGGAGACGATCAAATAGACGCGGGGTTCGACGACATCCAACTCCGCGAGATCCACCTTCCATTTGAAGAGCGAAACGATCTTCAGCTCCAGCGCCACCGAGGTGGCGTGGAACAGCGGAGGCTTGTCCGCCGGTTCGGTCCCGTGGATCGTGAAATTTCCGGCTTCGGCGCGCAGGCGGCTCCAGTCGAATGTGAACGTGCCGATCTCCACGCGCCCGCCGGTGGCCGTTGCGACGGCGACTACCAGCCGCTGCCGCACCTGCTCGCGGAACCAGCCGCTCCGGACCACCAGCACACCGGCCAACGCGAGGATGGCAACCAGAGCCGTTACCGACCCCGCGACGATCCCGGCGAGACGCCTGCGTGTCATTGGAATGCCTCTTCATGGTAGACGATGCCGGTGCGCTTGCGAACCTCCGTAAGCCAGTCGTCGAGTTGCTGGTCCACCCGCGGCCCGGCGAGGGTTTCCTCGATGCTTTGGCGGTAGTCGTCGAGGGCGACAGGATTACCGGGATGCGCCGCTTCCGCGGCCGGCTTGACTACTTTCTCGAAGTAATCCTGGATTTCCTGGTCGGTCACCTGCACCCCGAGCCGGAACCGCGCATCGATGAACCACAGCAATCCGCGCTGCCAGAGCAGTTCGTCCTTCACGTCCTGGGCGGAGATGCCGGCCGCGGCCAGCGCGCGCTCGTAATCCGCCGCGTCCTTAAAGTGGTCCCGCTGGAACTTCTCGATTAGCGGATCCACCTCCGTGGCCGAGGGCATCTGGTAGCGGCTTGTCTCCAGTTCGCGCCGGATAAGCTGCTGCTCGACCATGCGATCCGCCGTGACGCGTTTCGTGGCCGGGCTGAAAACCGGCTGCTTTCCATCCAGGAAAGCCGTGACGCGGATTTCGCGATCCAGATCGCTGGCCGTGACGACGCGGTTGCCCACCGAGACCGCGATGCGGTCGATGATTTCGCCGTGTAGCAGGAAAGCAAGAGCCAGCAGCAAGAGTATTCGTGAATGGCGAGCCCAACCGCTCTCTGACGTTCGCGGCTCCGACCGCGGTTCCGAGCCGCAACCCTTAGAGAGTGCCCATGGGCGCGCGGTCCACCCAAGGTGATGAAGACGCGACTGAGCAGTGGGGCGGGCCGGGGTACCCACGCCGTTTGTGGGTCCGCCTGCCTTCCGAGCGGCGAGGGTGACCGTCTCGAAGAAGGCAGGCCAGGAGGCCCGTGGATGTCGATCGCTTCGCATCAGAACGTCTGTCCTATTGAAATGAAAAATTGAAAGTGGCCCGAGTTCTGCACCTGGCATTGGTTCGGAAGGTTGGGCGGACAGGGGTTCAGGCCCGCGTTCAGCAATTCCTGTTGCGTGCCTTTGAAGCCGTAGAAATAGGGCGGGTTGATGCTGTATGCCACGTCCGCGCGCACCGGTCCGATGGGGGTGCGATAGCGAAGTCCGAGGCCCACGGCGTGTACCATGTAGTCGAAATCCTGAAGGCCGTGCTGCTCGGTTCGGAACGCGACATTGCCCAGGCTGGAATATATGTTGCCGCAATCGTGAAACAGCACTCCTCCCACGTTCTCGCCAATCAGCGGGAAGCGCAGTTCGGTCTGGTTGAACAGCAGGGCTGTGCCACCGAGCGGGAACCCGCTACCTATATCTCGCTGGCCAGCCTGGTTTTCGCCGAAGCCGCGCTGCGACGTTCCGCCGCCCCCGAAAAACCGCTCGGGCAGCGGAATCGCGTCGAGCGCACAATTGGCCACGCCTATGGCGCAGGCGTAGTTCAGCGCATGAAGATCTCCGAATTCCGTGCTGCGCGCCAGCACCAGTCTCTTTCCGAGCGGATAATAGCTGGAGTTGTGCGCCAGGAGGCGGAGGAAACTGCGCTGCGAACCGAAGATACGCTCGGCGAGGCCGAGGTCGAGCGTGCTGTAGATGCCCTTGTGCGGTTCCACCGGATCGTCGCGACGGTCCTGCACCAGGTTCAGGGACGGCATGCCGACGCGTACGGGCTGGGAGAGCTGGCCGATCAGAAACTCCGTGACCTTCAGGTCGCTCACGCTCACCTTCCGGTAGCTGAAGCGGTAGAACAGCGTGAGGGTTTTTGAAAATCGCTGGGATATCTGCGCCGATACCTCTTCCCTTTTGGAGTTAAACGTGCGGATGTCGCGCGAGTTCTCGTACAGACCGGTAAACGAGAGGTTGAAGTTCTCGCCGCGCAGGAAGCGGGGCCAGGAATAGCTCAGGATGGCGCGCTGATCGAGCGTGGAAACCCGCGTGCGCAGGCTGATGCTGTGCGCGACGCCCCAAAGATTGCTGCGCGTCACGTCCAGCGAGACGCGCGGCGAAAAGCCCGTCGCGCCGGCGGGCGCGTCCAGGCACGTCTGGCAGCCGGCAATTCTCCCCAACTGGGCGCCGAAGCCGGTTGCCACCGAGTATCGCCGCGCTTCCTCCACGTTGTAGAGCACGTACTTGCGGGAGGTTTCGCCGTCGGGGTCCTGAATGGCCGCGTCCACCTTCGCGAACACGCCGAGATCGTACAACCGCCGCTGGATGTCGGTTATCGCGGTGGGGGAGAGCGGGTCGCCCGGATTCAGCGTAAGGCTACGGTTCACCATGCTGGGGCGCGTGATCCTGAGGCCGGTGGCGACTACCTGGCGCACGAACTGCGCCTGTCCTTCCTTGACGGCGTAACGCAGATCCACACTGTTTGGTTGCGCGGCCGGCTTGGAACTCCACTCGAAGGTCGCGTTGGGGAACCCCTTTTCGAAGTACTGCGCCAGGATCGCGTCGCGGTCCACGGCGACGTTGTACTCGCTAAAGGGCTGTCCGGCCACGGAGCTAAGGCGCGAGAGGAGACTGGCTTTATCGAGGCGTTCGATGCCGTCCACTTGAAGGCTCGCGATGAAGGACTGCGGCCCTTCGGCGATATCGATGAAAACGGCGATGCCGTCCGTTTTCCCTTGATAAGAGTCCACCAGCCGGTGCGTGACTTTGACATCGCGGAAGCCGTTCGACTGGTAGAGACTAACGATGGAGTCTTCGTCGCGGCTCAGAAGGCTTTCGCTATAGCGCCCGTGCGGGAACTGTAGAAAGGCGGCAGTCCGCAGGAACAGGCGCTCGCGAATGGTGTCGGCGGTAAAGTACTTGTTTCCGTTAATCCCGATGTACACGAGCTTGTTGCGCGGGCCGGTGTTGATCAGGAAATCGATCGAAGCTGTGTCGTTCACGACCCGCTGCTCCTTGAACTGCACCTGGGCCTCGAAGTAGCCCCTGGACTCGAAATAATCCGTCAGGGTGCGCGCGCCCTCCACCAGGAGATCGTGGTCCACGGAGTGTTCCTCAAACACGGGCACGAAGCGCTGCAGCTTCTTTTGCGAGATCTTGGTCCCGATGGGGTTCAATTGGATGCGCGGACCGGCGTCGATTCGGAGCGTCGGGATTACCTTATTGAGCGACTTGTCGTAGCCGATGGATTCGAGCGAGATCTTGGCTTCGAGGCGGTTCTCTTTCTGGAAAAGCGCGCGGACGCCGTCGATCCCCTGGCGGATGCGCGTCTGCGTGACCGGCTTCCATGTGTGGATGATCCAGCGGCGGAACATGGTCGCGGCAAGAATCTTCGCCGGGTCGACCTTCAAGTCTCCCAGGAAAACGGGAGGACCAAAACTGGCGCGGCGGCCGCTCTGCACGGTGAATCGGAGGTTGACTTGTTGGTAGGCTTCGCCGGTGGTGAAATCGAGAGCGGGGGCGATCTTGCCGCCGTACAGGCCGTTGCTTTCGAGCAAGCTCCTCTGCCCGGCCACGGACTCTTGCAGCAGGGCATCCGAGTAGGGAGCGCCCAAGTCCAGCCGCGCCGCATTCCCCAATTGCGCGGGGTTGGGGGGGCTCGAAATACTTCCCGCGAGGGAAACGTCGCCGACGAACCAGCTATTCTTGGTGATGAATGTGACACTCACGCCGCTGTCGGACGGCTTCACATCGACCTGGATATCGGCGTAGCGGCCAGTGGCGTACAGGCGTTCGATGCTGGCGCGCACGTCCGCGACGCGCAGCGGCGCATGCATCTTGAGCGGCAGGATCTCGGACAGTTCCTCCGGCTCCAGCGGCTGCCTGGAGGGATCGAATTGGATGTTAGCCACCTCCTTCCCCTCGAACTTCTGGCCCTGCGCCTGCAGCATGAGCTGTGCAGACGCGAGGAGCAGGAGCACCAAGGGGCAATGGGCGGACAGTGGGCGCACCAAATTCATGATAGCGTAAGTGGTTCATAGCAGGTTTGTTACGTTTCTTACGTTTGTTACCATCGGAGGTGATGAACGCGGCCGATGGCGAGCGCTACTCGCGGCAAATCCTGTTCGCGGGAATCGGTGAGCGCGGCCAAGAAGCGCTCGGCCGGTCGCACGCCGCCATTGTAGGTTGCGGCGCGCTCGGCAGCTTTCACGCCGCGGCGCTGGCTCGCGCTGGCGTTGGCTTCATCACCATTCTCGACCGCGACTACGTGGAACCGAGCAACCTCCAGCGCCAGTGGCTGTTCGAGGAAGCCGATGCCGCCGCGGCGCTGCCCAAAGCCGTGGCCGCCGAACGGCGCATCGCGGGGATCAACTCCGGCGTGCGTGTGCGCGGCGTGGTTACGGATCTGACCGCCTCGAACGTCGCGGAACTGCTAGGCGATGCTGACCTGATCCTCGATGGCACGGACAATTTCGAAACCCGGTACCTGATCAACGATTTTGCGGTAAGCCGCGGGAGGCCCTGGATCTACGGCGCCGCGGTGGGCAGTTACGGTCTCACTATGCCGGTGATCCCCGGACGCACGGCGTGCTTTCGGTGCGTCTACCCCGATCCGCCATCCGGCGTCCAGCCCACCTGCGAGACCGCCGGGGTGCTGAACGCGATCGTGGCGGCGGTGGCGTCTCTCCAGGTGGCGGACGCCTTGAAGATCCTGTCCGGGCGCCCGGATCTGGTGCGCGGCAGGATCACGACCATCGACGTCTGGGAGGGCGGCATCCGCCAGATCGAAGGGCCGCCGCCGGACCCGCAATGCCCCTGCTGTGGGCGGCGCGAATTCGTCTACCTGGAGGAATCGGTCCGCCCGCCGGTGCGGATGTGCGGCCGGAACGCGGTGCAGATTCACGAGCGCGATCGGCCCATCGACCTGTTGGAGTTGAAGGCCCGCCTGGAGCCGCTGGGCGAGGTTCGGGCCAACGAGTTCGCCCTGCGCTTTACGATCGCGCCCTACGAATTGACGGTTTTCCCCGACGGCCGCGCGATTGTCAAAGGAACCAGCGACACAGGCCTGGCGCGAAGCTTGTACGCGAGATATGTGGGTTGAGGAGTCTGCGCGCCTGTAAGAAAATCCCGCCGCTGGCGACTACCTTAGCGTGAGAGCGAGTCAGTTCATCGTGGCCGCCGAATCGAGTCAAGACGATCGTTACCGGGAAGCGGCGGCCGTGTACGGCGGCGCGCTGGACCGGCTCGCGCGGGCTTACGAGGCCGATCCGGACACGCGGCGCGATCTTCTTCAGGAGATCCACCTGGCTTTGTGGCGCAGCTTCGGGGGTTTCGACGGGCGCTGCTCGCTACGGACCTGGGTTTACCGCGTGGCTCACAATGCAGCCACGTCGCACGTCATCCGGCAGCGCCGCGCCAACGCGACGGTGCTGGTGGGCCTGGAAGAGATCGAAGCCACGCCGGACCCGAACGACGAGCGGCTCGCCGCCGGCCGGCGCGAGGCGCTGGAACGGCTGCTGACGTTGATCCGGCAGCTCAAACCGCTCGACCGGCAGATCGTCTTCTCATATCTGGAAGGGCTGGACGCAGCCTCGATCGGCGAGATCACCGGCCTTTCGCCGGGCAACGTGGCGACCAAGATCCACCGGATCAAGACGATACTGACTCGCCAATTTCACTCGGGAGGGCCCCATGGCGAATGAATTACGCCCGGACGACCTGGGAGAGGTCTGGCGGACGCAGAACGTGGAGCATACGCAAATGACGATAAATGAGATTCGCGAAAAGGCACGCAAGTTCCAACGGAAGATCTACTTCAGGAATTTGAGAGAGTACGTGGCGATCGCCGTCGTGGCGGCTTTCTTTGGGTATTCCATGGGTAAGTACCCGCCGCTGATGCGTGCGGGCGCCGGACTGATCATCGCCGGCGTGCTGTACGTGGCGTACCAGCTTCATCGAAGGGGCTCGTCCAAGACCGCGGCCGCCGATTTGGCGACGGCAAGCTGCCTGGATTTCCACCGGACAGAGCTGGAGCGTCAACGCGACCTGCTTCGCGGCATCTGGTCCTGGTATCTGGGCCCGATGATCCCCGGCCTGGCATTGATGGTGGTGGCCGCCGGCATGGCGAACCCGGGCCATTTGCCGCACGTGTGGGGATACGTAGGCCTCTACTCGACCGTCGTCGCGTTGGCCTTCTTTTTGGTAGCGAGATTGAATCGGCGGGCCGCCCGGCGGCTGCAGCGCCGGATCGACGAATTAGACGCGATGCAGAGCGAGCATTAGCGGGGCAGAGGGACCAGTGGGGCAGACGATCGTTTTTCGTCGTCTGCCCGCGTCTGCGGAGCGCCAAT
>ODAK010004656.1_pt1 | contig 14030 bp, 14 predicted proteins | sample 1539591 | NCBI WGS metagenome assembly ODAK01 (sample SAMEA3539303, study PRJEB22396) | soil metagenome | biome: tundra; feature: field; material: soil | place: USA | collected 2010-05 | depth 0.15 m | reverse complement strand
GACTGGAGAGCCGTGTGCGGGAGAACCGCACGCACGGTTCGGAGGGCGGGGAGGGTGACCTTCCCGACCCCTATCCGCAAACGCGTCGAGACGATCCTGGCGCGCGATTTTGTCAATGAGCTTTGCCGTAACGGTGGCAAGGCGGCGGTTGCGTGGCTGCGCCGCATCCGCCGTCTGTTTCCCGGATGCGTGCTGGTCATCGCTGATTATTACGGCCGCCTGGGGACCAGCACGTCCTGCTCCACGATTTTGCCCAGGTAAATTCCGGGCAGGGTGTACCGCCCGGCGACCTCGACGGATGGTGTGCCTTCTATGAGGCTGCCGGCTGCCGCCTTGCGCACGTCATGGAGAATGGTAGCACAACGCGCTTCGTTCACTTCCTCAGGTTATAATCGGCGGCCGCGGGTTTGAGGCAGGTGACCTTCATGACGATGGTGGCTGACTTGACGGCAACACAGACTGACCTTGGCCGACAGCGTTTGCCGGACTTCCCACGTGGCCCTGGGGAGCGAACCGCCGCACCGAGGCGTTCTCGCAAGCTTTAATCTGACACCGGTTATTTCCGTAAACTATCTTGAATTCGTGATGACCGCTGCCGGGGGATCCAGCCGCAGCCCTGAGCGACCGTCATGGGCGCAAACCAGCCGTCGATGGCGCGTGTGTCCCATGTCCGGCTTCCACCCATAGCGGACGTTGAAACTGGCCCGCTACTCCGGTTGACCGGCCTATGACGAGTTGTGCGAACTGATTTATGGTTAATATCAAGAATTACGTCCGGTCTCGTAACACCCGCGGTTGCCCATCAAGCCTCTCACCGTCCCCGTTCGCCGTCTCCGGCATTCCAATCGCGAACACGATCACGGCGATCGCGGCCGCGGCTCCGAGCGTCAGAAACGCGGCTGTGTATCCGAAATGATCCACCATCACTCCGGCGAGCAAACCGCTCAGTGATGCGCCGATCCCTTGCACGGTCGCGACCGCGCCTTGCGCCAGATTGTAGCGCCCGGTGCCTCGCATGATATCGGCGATCACCAAGGGCGTGAGCGCGCCGAAGATGCCGGCTCCCACGCCGTCGAGCACCTGGACCCCAATCAGCCAGGCACTGTTGTCGGACAACGTGTAAAGTACCGCACGGATGGGCAGGACCGCGAACCCGGTGACCAACAGCGGCTTGCGCCCCCAGGTGTCAGCGGTGCGTCCCACCAGCAAAGCGATCGGCAGCATCACCAACTGCGCGGCGACGATACAGGCCGACATCATGGCGGTCGCTTCCTTGGGCCAGCCAGCGGCCAGCTTCTGGCCCACCAGCGGCAGCAGCGCCGCGTTGGCGAGGTGGAACAGCATCACGCACAAGCTGAATACCATCAGTGGCCGGGACTCGAAGAGGACGCCAAATCCGGCGGGAGTGCCAGCCGCGTCCGCCTCTCCATCCAGATCGCGCGCCCGATCGTTGTCGATGGCGGCGGCCGGGATCGATAGCACCGCGGCACAAGCGAGCAACGAGAACAGCGGCACGAGCAGAAACACGGCGCGTTGCGACAAGACATACCCAACCGCGCCGGCCCAACCGCGCCGGCGATGACGGCGATGGCGACGTTGCCGGCATGGTCGAAGGCAGAATTTCGCCCCATGCGTCGCGCCAGTTGTCCGCGTGCGTACATGCCCAGGGTGAGAGCGCCGATCGCGGGGGGAAACACGTCGCCGGCGATCGCCACCAGAGTATTCGCCATCGCGACCGGCCAGAAGCGCGGCAGTGCGAAGATGACGGACGCTCCCACGGCCAGCACCGCGAGTGCCAAAATGACCGCGCCGCGTTTGGAGCCGGTCACGTCGATCGCGGCGCCGATCGGCGTTTGCACCGAAAGCCCGAGCAGACCGCTGACGGTCGTGACGAGACCGACTTCCGATTGGCTCCAGTGTTGCTGGGTGACCAAGAAGACGTTCAGGTAGGGGCCCAGAGCACCGCGGACATCCGACAGCAGGAAATTGACGGCATCGAGTGAGCGTGGCCGAAAGCCGGCGGCTTTCGCTATCGGCGTCACAGCCACAGCCATAACGTACCGATCGCCAACGTGATCACGGTCAGCGGCGCGCCAACCCTGAAATAGTCCCAGAAGCTGATCTCGACGCCGCGTGATTTCGCCTGCCGCACCACGATCAGATTCGCGATCGACCCAAGAACGGTGAAGTTTCCCGCCAGAGTCGACGCCATGGCGATCGTCAGCCACGCCGTGTCATGGTTAGCCAAAGGCGCGACGAACGGCTTCATCATCAACACGGCCGGCACGTTGCTGACCAGGTTGGACAACGCGGCCGTCACCGCGGCCAGGACAGGCACCTGATCCAAATGCAGGCGACCAACCGCGGCGATAACGTCCGGCGTCAGCAGCGCTCGTTGCGCGCCAGCCACGATGATGAACAGGCCGGCGAACATCAGCAGCAGCGACCAATCGATTTCGGCGTAGACTCGTTCGCTTTTGACCCGCCGTGTCAGCAACAGCAGGGCACCGATGACGATCGCCGCCTTGGCGGGCGGCTGACCGGCGAAAAACAGCGCGATCATCGCCGCGGTCGCCAACAACGCACGGGCCACGAGCACGCGGTTGACGCGGATGTTCGGCTTCACCGCGACCAAAGCACTGCCGCCGGCGAACTCCTCGCGGTGAAACAGGACCAACAGACCGACCGTGATCACCAGGCCGGCCAGCGCCACCGGGCCGAGCACCGCGGTGAACGTGCGCCAGGGAATCTGGGAGAAACTGCCGATCATGATGTTCTGCGGATTGCCGGTGATCGTGGCGGTGGAGCCGACATTCGATGCCATCGCGACCGCCAGCAGATAAGGCACCGGTTGGCGTCCCATCCGGCGCGTCAACTCCAGCACCAGCGGCGCCAGCACGAGGCAAATCGCGTCGTTGACCAGGAACGCGGAGAACACGCCCGAGGTCGCCGAGACCGCGCATAACAGAACAATCGGGCTTTTGGCATGCTCCAGGACCCAGGTGGTGGCGACGGCGAAAAAGCCGGACAGGCGGAGACTGGCCACCACGATCATCATGCCGAGCAGCAACGTGATGGTATCCAGGTCGATGGCCTTGTACGCCTCGTCCAGCGACAGAGCACCGGATGCGACCATCAGCCCGGCCCCCACCAGCGCCACGCCGGCCCGGTCGATGCTCAGCCCAGGAATTTTGCCGACGGCGAGCGCGAGATAGCTGGCGGCGAAGATGACCGCGGCCGCGATCTCGCGGATATCGTCGTTGGATTCTGGGCGGGCCGGCCGCATGCGCGGTGCGACCGCCGCGAGCAGAGCGATGGCGACGACGAGACCCACCAACGCGATGCCCGCGACCTTCGGCCAGCGGCGCGGCACGATTGGTTCGAGCGCCCGTTGTTCCGGGGAGGCCTTGGCTGGATTCTCGCGCATGGTTCCCTTTACCACCGCGGCCCGGATTGGTTCCGTTCCGCCATCGCGGCTCGCCTGACCGGTGCATTGACTCGCGATCGCGTCAGCGCTGATTCTCTGACGAAGGGCGGCCAGAAAGTCTCGAACCATCCGCCGTCCTTGGGAGAACAAACAAGATGAAAGCAATGCTGCTGACGGGCCATGGGGGGCCGGAAATGTTGCGCCTCGGCGAGGCGCCGGATCCCTCCGCCGGACCGGGTGAGATCGTGGTCGACGTTCACGCCGCCAGTGTCAACGCCGCCGACTACAAAGTGCGCCTTGGCGGCCACGGCAGCCTCAAATTCCCGCACATTCTGGGCCGTGATTTCTCTGGCGTGGTCGCCGCGGTTGGCGATGGCGTCGCGGATTTCGCCGTCGGTGACGCGGTGTTCGGCGTCAACGACGCGGGGAAGGAGGGTGCGTACGCGGAAAAGCTCGCGATCAAGGCCGCGATCGTCGCGCGCAAGCCGGATCGCCTGTCCCATGCGCAGGCCGCCGCGATGGCGTTGACCGGCATCACCGCGATCTGGGCTGTCGAGGATACCGCGCGGCTTCAGGCCGGCGAAACCATCCTGATCCAGGGCGGTGCGGGCGGTGTCGCGGGCTTCGCGATCCAATTGGCCAAACATCTCGGCGCCACCGTGATCACGACGGCCAGCGCGGCCAACGCCGATTATGTGCGCGGCCTCGGGGCCGATCGGGTGATCGATTACAACGCCGAGGATTTCACCAAGGCCGTGTCCGGTTGCGACGTGGTGTTCGATACGGTTGGCGACGAGGTGCAGGTGCGGTCGTACAGCGTATTGAAACCGGGTGGACGTCTGGTCTGGGTCGCTCCGGCGCCGGAAGGGTTCAAGGCGTCACGCACCGATGTGAAGGTATTGCGGCCGGCGGTGTCTCGCGACCGCGCGCATCTGGAACGAATCGTCGCGCTTCTGGAGGCCGGAGCGGTCGCTCCTCCGCCGATCGTGCAATACGCTCTGGCCGACGCGGCGGAGGCGCATCGTGTGAGCGAAGCTCGTCATTTGCGCGGCAAACTGGTGCTCGCCGTGCGTTGAGGGGAATGTGGGACCCAGTGTGTGATGGGACATTATCGCATCACCCAGACCTGACGATGATGACATCTGCGATACGGCCGGGCTCCACCGAGTTGTTTGCATCAACACGGCGCGGCGATGGGGAAGCTGGTTGAGAACGCGGGGGGACAAAAAATGTCAAACCGAAACAACACGATCGGACGGCGTGCGGCATTGACATTGCCGCTGCTTGGCGCCGGCCTCGCGACATCGGCGCGCGCGCAGACCGTGCGTGTACCCGCCATCACCGGCGCCACCGCGCAACGAACGTTGCGCTTTGTTCCCTACAGCAACCTGATCGTCATGGACCCTGTCTGGGCCATCTCGATTGTCGGTCTGGTCCACGCCTATATGACGTGCGACCAGTTGTACGGTCTGGATGACCAATTCGTGGCACGGCCACAAATGGCGGCTGGACACGAAGTCTCCGCCGATCAGTTGCGCTGGAAGTTCACCCTGCGCGACGGCCTGATATTCCACGATGACGAGAAAGTCCGAGCCACCGACTGCATCGCCTCCATCGCCCGCTGGGCCAGGCGTGATCCGTTCGGCGTGCACATGGCGGCGGTTTTGGACGAGATGACCGCCATCGACGACAAGACATTTGAAATCCGCCTGAAGCGTCCCTACGGACACATGCTGTATGGCCTGGGTGCGACCACCTGCTTCATCCGCCCCGCGCGGCTCGCGAAAACCGATGCCTTCACCGCCATCACCGATCAAACCGGCAGCGGACCGTTCCGCTTTCAACCCGATGAGTTCGTGACCGGATCGAGCGCCGTCTACACCCGGCATGAAGGCTACGTCCCACGTCAGGAGCCGGCGAAGATGTGGGCCGGCGGCAAGATGGCCTGGTTCGACCGCGTCGAGTGGCACATGCTGCCCGACCCGGCCACCGCCGCCGCGGCCCTGCAAAAGGACGAGGTCGACTGGATTGAACGCCCGCTGTTCGATCTGCTGCCGAAATTGAAGTCCAGCACCGGCGTGAAAGTGGAACTGGTGGATCCGATGGGATTCTTCGGAATTTTGAACCTGAACAACGGCGCACCGCCATTCGACAATCCGAAATTGCGCGCCGCGTTGTTGCCGGCGATCAATCAACAGGATTTCATGGCCGCCGTGGTGGGCGATCAGCCCGGTCTGTCGCGCGCCGGCATGGGAATGTTCACGCCAGGCTCGCCGTATGCCTCGGATGCCGGGATGCAGGTGCTGAACGGCAAACGCGATATCGCACTGGCGAAGCGGTTGATCGCCGAGTCTGGTTACAAGGGCGAGAAGATCGTACTGATGGCGCCGGAAATCCCGGAATACCGGGCGATGGCGGAGGTCACCAATGCGACCCTCATGCAGCTTGGCCTCAATGTCGATTTCCAGTCGATGGACTGGGGCACGCTGTCGGCGCGCCAGCGCAGCACCGATCCGGCGGTGATGGCCGGATGGAGTTGCTTCTGCGTCGGTTGGGCGGGATTGTGGCCGTCCAATCCCGGTAGCAACATTCCGCTGAACGGGGTGAAAGCCAATCCGAAGATGGAGGCACTGAAGGCCGCCTGGTTCGACGCGCAAGATCTGGCCGGGCAGAAACAGCTCGCCGAAAAGATGCAGTTGCTTGGTTTTGAAGAACCGCCATTCATACCGCTCGGGCAGTATTTCATTCCTTATGCTTATCGAAGCGGCATGAGTGGGTTCGTCGGGGCACCCATCACCGCGATGTGGAACGTGCGAAAAGCATGATATTCGTGAGGAATCTCTTCATGGGCACGACAGGTGAGTACGCATGATGGCGATACCAGCCCCGGTATGGACGCCCGTTCGCATCCCGAAGCAGGCCCCGGCGCACGAGGTGGTTGCCGAATTGCCGGGGACCAGACTTTGGTACTGGGATACCGGCGGCTCGGGCCGGCCCGTGATCCTGATGCATGCGGCAACTCACAGCGCGGCCGGATGGGTGTATCAGCAACCTGTGCTCGCGGAGGCGGGTTATCGGGCCATCGCGTATTCACGGCGGGGATATTATCGGTCCGATCCCGGCGATCCCGCCAACCCAGGTGTCGCGGCGGACGATCTCGACAATTTGATCCGGCACCTGAAGCTCGGCGCGGTCGATCTTGTGGCCGCGGCCCATGGCGGGTTCTTCGCGCTGGATTTCGCGCTGGCGTATCCGGGGAAGGTACGCAGCCTGACGATTGTGTCGTCGCTCATGGGGATCACCGACGCGGACTACCAGGCGGTGAACAATCGGCTGCGTCCGGAGTTCTTCGCCGGCCTGCCGCACGAGTTCAAGGAACTGTCGCCGTCCTATCGCGCCGGTAATCCGGAAGGTCTCGCCGCGTGGCTGGAGTTGCGACAGCAGGCGATGCCGGGTCCTCGTATCGTTCCCAAAGTGAAGCATCCTCTCACCTGGGCCAGGCTCGAAACGATCCGGCAGCCGACGTTACTGGTGACAGGGGAGTCGGACCTGTATACCCCACCCTCTCTGCTTCGCATGCAGGCACGGCATATGCCGCACGCCGAAGTCGCGACGATCGCCGAAGCCGGCCACAGCCCGTATTGGGAGCAGCCGATCGTATTCAACAAGATGTTGCTGGATTTTCTGGCACGGCATTAGCTCTTGAACTTTGACATACGGCGGCACCTCTCTTCATCCCGTCCGCATCGATCCGCGACAACTTGCTTGCTGAGTGTCGAGCGTGACATCCCGCGCCGGTCTCGTTCAAGATGTGCGCATGCCGTGGGGTCGAGTCCGAAGCAGATGTGAGAGGCGAAAGCCAGCACGTAAGCACATCCATATGAATCCAGCGCCCGAGTTCCGCTACTGCCCCAGCCGTTGCAAAATCGCTGGTATATGCACCTGGTCGCCTTTGTAATTACCCGTCAGCGCGTACATCACCAGGTTGACTCCGAACCGGTACGCCAGCGTTCGTTGCCGTTGCCCACCCGGGATGACCGCGTACGGATTACGTCCTTGCGCATCAACAGCCCAGGCGGAAGCCCAGTCGTTACCGCCGATGATGACGGGTGAGACGCTGTCGTTGGAGCGATCCTGATCGCGTTGCACCCAAACCGGATCACCGGTGAACCGGCCCGGGAACTCATTCAATAAGTAAAACGCCCGTGCCAGCACATGTTCGCTCGACAACGGCGCCAGCGGTGGAATCGCGAGGTCATGTGCCACCCGTTTCAGCGCCTCATCGGTGCCTGGCGCGAAGCCGGCACCGGAGCCGGAATCGCGCGTGTCGATCACGATGATTCCGCCGTGCGACATGTAGTCGTTCAGCGCCGTTACCTGGTCTGTTGATGGCGCCGGAGCGTCCGCCGTGATCGGCCAGTAGAGCAGCGGGTAAAGGCTGAGATCGGTTTGCCCAGGCTCAACGGGGTCGGGTTTGACCAATACCGCCGCCGTGCGCTGATTGACGTAGTCCGACAATCCCACCAACCCCGCTTTGGCGATCGCATCAATTCTGGCGTCGCCCGACAAAATGTAACCCAGCCGGGTCATCAATGCCGGATTGGATAACGGATCAACCGCTTGCGCGGGATCCATCGCCCGCGCTGGGGAAGCCGCCGCCAGTGCCAGCACCATCATCGCGGCGACACTCCGTCGCAGCAGGCCGCGCAAGCCCAGAGCCAGCACCATGTCCACGATCAGCAGGACGATCGCGGAAGCGAGCAAAGGCGGTCCGAGTTCCTTCTCCCGCGGGGTTTCACCCATCGGCTCCAAAGTCGCGCCGTCCACTGTCGGGGCGAGTTCAGGTTTCGGCGCCGCCGCGCCCAGGTTCAGTGCGCGCCGCCCATTTTCGGGACCGTACAGGCCAGGCGGGTGCCGGGGCGAGGCCGGGGTTTTGCCGAACGCGGCGGCTTCCAGGCCTTGTGCCGCCTCCGGCGGGCGGCCCAGGCGGCCAAATCCATCGAGCGCTTCGGCGGGCGCCAGGATCGTCGTGTCGGTGGTGCTCGCGACCCCGGCCGACAGCGCGACCATCCGGTTGAGCATGTCCACGAACAGCCCGGACAGCGGCAGGTTCGACCAGTCGGCGTTCGACGTGACATGGAACAGCACGATCTGTCCCGCGCCCAGAGCCTCCCGCGTTACCAGCGGCGTGCCATCGGCGAGCGATGCCCAGGTGTGCGAGGCCAGATCAGCGCCGGGCTCCGCGAGCACCTGCCGCCTGACGCGCACATCCGGCGGCGCGATCAGCCCTGAAAACGGTGAGGCGGTCGGGAAGGACGCCAGTCCGGCGGGTTCGCTCCAGGACATCGTACCACCAAGCTGGCGATCGCCGTTCAACAAATGCACCGGAAGCAGCGGGTCGGGCATATTGGCCTCCGCCAGGCGAGGGCCGGCGAAACGGATCAGCAGACCGCCTTTCTCAACCCAGGCGGTCAGCGCGGTCAGTTCCGGCCCGGGGGTCAGAGCGCGGTCGGCCAGCACCAGCACGGAAAGCTCACCGCGCAGCAGCGTCGGCAAATCGCCATCCCGCAGTTCGGTGAACGGGGCCAGGGCGCGGCGCAGATAATACAATGGCCCGGTCAGCGGTGCGTCCGCCGAGGTCATATCCGTGGTCAGCAACCCGACCGGCCGTCGCCGCCAGCGCTCATCCAGCAATACAACCGATCCGGCCGAGGGCGCCCCGTCGAGGACCAGCCGGCTGATCCGGTTGCGCAACTCCAGCGGCAGGTTCAGCGTCGCGGTGCCGGTCGTCTCGCCCTTCGCCAGGTGGATCTCGGCCCGAGCCAACGTCCTGCCGTCACCGCCGCGAGCCAGCACGGCGGCGGTTTCCGGTGCGTCACCGGATGCGCGGGCGACGCGCACGGCCATGCGGTCGGCCTCGATTTCCGGCGGCATCAGCAGCTTCGGCGGTGTCGCGGCGCAGCAGACCTCGGTCACCTTGCCGATGGCGGACAGGCGTTTTTCGAAATCGGTGAAGTCCGAACCGTCCATCAAACCGTCGGCGAGGTAGACGACATCGGTGCCGGAATAACTCCAGTCCCGCGGCACGGCGGCGGCGCGGTCGGACGGCCAGGCCTCCGGCCGAAGCGCACCGATCAGCGGGCGGAGGTCGTTGACCGGCATTGGCGCGGTTGCTTTCGCCGAGGCACCGGTTTCGCCAGCCGCGGTGGCGAGCAAGGCGACGCTTCTGCCGGCGCGCGCCACCCGGTCCAGCACGATGTTCGCCATCTGCATCCGGCGCGGCCAGTCGGCGGCCGCCGCCCACCCGTTGTCGATCACCAGCAGCACCGGACCGCGGCCGGCCATCGACCCGGTGCTGTCCAGGACCGGGCGGGCCAGTGCCAGGATCACCAGCGCGGCGGCAATCAGCCGAAGCAACAACAACCACCAGGGCGTGCGAGCCGGGGTTTCCTCGGTCGGGTTCAGGCCCAAAAGCAGGCGGATGGCCGGAAAAATCTCGCGCCGCGGCGAGGGTGGCGTGACGCGCAGCAGCCACCAAAGCAGCGGCAACGCGGCCAATGCCACCAGGGCCAGCGGCGCGGCGAAGCTCATCTCCGGCCGCGGCCTTGATGGTGAAACATCATCGGACACCCAGCGCGGTATAGAGCGACAGTAATGCTGTCTCCGGCGCATGATCGGTCCGGTGCACACCAAACCCAAACCCGGCGGCGGCGCAAATCGCGGCCAGCCCCTCCTGCTGGCGCTTCAGCCGATCCCGATAGGTGTCGCGGACGTTCTCGACCCGGGGGATCAGCGTTTCCCGCTCACCTTGCAGGCCCTGGAAGCGGATGCGGCCGTCATAAGGCAACGTCGTCTCGGCCGGATCGAGGACCTGCAGCAGGTAGCCGGTGACGGGAACCGCGGACATGCGGCCGATGGTCTCCTGAATCCGCTCCAATGGCGAGAGAAAATCGCCAAACAGCACAACCTGGGCGTGCCGCGGCAGAGGAAACCGCGGCGGCAGGTCGTCATCGTCGCGAGCCTGATCCAGTTCCTCCAGCACACGGTTCAGCCCGAAGCGGCCGGAAACCGGGCGGGCGCCGGGCCGGATCACCGCGACTCGCTCGCCGCCTCGCAGCAGCAGCGAGGCGAGCGCGAGCAACAGCAAGCTGGCGCGGTCTCGCTTGTCGGATGCCGCCGCGCGGGACCGCCAGCCCATCGACGCCGAACCGTCGCGCCACAGATACACGGTTTGCGCCGCGTCCCATTCGGTTTGGCGGATCAGCCAGCCTTCGGGCGGCTCGCGGCCGCTGCGAGCCGATTGACGCCAGTCGATCCGGTTGACCGGATCGCCGGACACGTAAGGCCGGAATTGCCAGAAACTGTCGCCCTGGCCGACTCGGCGGCGTCCGTGGACACCTTGCGCCACCGTCGCGGCGACCCGGCGTGCCGCGACCAATAGCGGCGGCAGGCGGCTGCCAAGTGCCTCGGCCCGTCGCGCGCGCGCCAGATCGAAACCTGGTGGGCTGGCCGAGGGGCTCAGGGGCAAATCAGCCAAGACGTTCAACCAGACGGTCGATCACCTCATCCAGCGCCACCCCGTCGGCTCGGGCCGAGAAGTTCAATGCCATCCGATGCCGCAGCACCGGCCCCGCCAGCGCTGCGACATCGTCCAGACTGGGCATCAAACGCCCATCCAGGATAGCGCGGGCACGGCAGGCCAGCATGAGCGCCTGCGCCGCTCGCGGGCCGGGACCCCAGGCGACATGATGGCGCACGACGTCGAGGTCGGTGCTTTCCGGCCGACCGCCGCGGACCATGGTCAGAATCGCTTCCACCACCGCCTCCCCAACCGGCATCCGGCGAATCAGGCCCTGGGCTTCGATCAGATTTTCGGGCGTCATGACCCGATCCGCACTGGGGGTGTCGGCGCCGGTGGTGGCGACCAGCATGGCGCGCTCCGCGTCGATCTCCGGGTAGGTGATGTCGATCGCCAGCAAAAACCGGTCCAACTGCGCTTCGGGCAGCGGGTAAGTGCCCTCCTGCTCGATCGGGTTTTGTGTCGCCAGAACGTGGAACGGGCGAGGCAGCCGATGCTCGAACCCGGCGATCGCGACCCGCTGCTCCTGCATCGACTGCAGCAACGCCGACTGCGTGCGCGGGCTGGCGCGGTTGATCTCATCGGCCATCAGCAACTGGCAGAACACCGGGCCGGGCACGAAGCGGAACGAGCGGCGGCCGTCGATTTCGTCCAACACCTCGCCGCCGATGATGTCGGCGGGCATCAGGTCGGGGGTGAACTGCACGCGCTTGGTGTCCAGGCCGAGCACGGTGCCCATGGTCTCGACCAAACGGCTCTTGCCGAGGCCTGGCACGCCGATCAGCAGCGCGTGCCCGCCGGACAGCACGGTGATGAGGGTCTGCTCGACCACCGTGTCCTGACCGAAGATCACGCCGCTGACCGCCGCGCGTGCTTTGCCCATCAGCACCCCGAGCGCGTCGAGCTGCTCGATCATGCGAGTGGTTTCCGCCGGGGACAGATTGGCGGGCGTGCCTGATTGGGGGCCGCTGGACGGCCGGTTCTGCGGCGAAGCGGCCATACCTGCCGACATTACGTATGCCCTTTCGTTAAATGACGGCGCGCGCCGGGCTCGGCACGTTCGCCGAACAGGGAATGTTATCGGTATCGCGCCGGTGAATGGTACCACCAGGTGCGACGCGGTTGTTGCCCGAAATCGGTCACCTGTTCGGCCACCGCATGATTTCCGCGAACTTCCGGGCCGCCTGATACCACTGGAAACATCAGTAAATCACAGCAATTCATGGGAGGTGTCTCCAAGGCGGTTTGGCGCATTCCACAGGTATCCTGACACACACCGGGCGAGGACCGCCAGCGTCTCCGTCGACTGGCGCATTACGAAGACGACCCTTTGCTCAACCTGATGGATGGCAAGGCCGGATGGGGCTATCGCGCCACGTTACCAGGACAGTGCGGCGTGGCAGGGGGAACGACACCAGGGTGAAACATGCCCGGTTTTTCCGCCCATCGGGGGGAACGCCTCCTCACGCATCGCCGTGAGGGTCGCCGACGCCGCCCGTTTCCTGTTCCGTTGGTTGAGACGTTCGGAAACCATGCATCGCCAACCGCGACCTCCGCCGAAGTTGACAATCATGCGGCGATTGTGTACTCAGAATGTGGTCACAAGAGGTGCGGCATGGCCGAATCGCCACCAGACAAGGCGCCGCGACGGGTCGGCGTGCGCGAGTTCCGGGGAAATCTGACCGCGTTTCTGCGTCAGGCCCGGGAGGGTCGGTCGTTCCTCGTTATGTCTCGTGATCAGGTGCTCGCCGAGGTCGGACCGCCGCCGCGAGCGGCACGGCCTCGTCGGCGGTCGGGCGCCTTGCGCGGCAAAATCCGGATCGCGCCCGATTTTGACACTCTCCCCGCGGAGGTGCTGGCCGCCATGGAGGGTGAGGAGGGATGAAATTCCTGCTCGACACCCACGCCCTGCTTTGGTGGCTGGCTGACGATAACCAGCTTGGGCGGCGGGCGAGAGAACTGGTTGAAGACCCTGGCAACGATGTTCTGATCAGTATGGTGTCGCTCTGGGAAATCGCCGTGAAGACCCGCATCGGGAAGCTGCAAGCCGACATCGGGGAGATCACGGGCGCCGTCCAGCAAGAGGGCTTCACCTTGCTCGACATCGCCATGACGCATCTTCTGACCCTCGCGGGGTTGCCGATGCACCACCGCGACCCCTTCGATCACCTGCTCATCGCGCAGGCTATCACCGAGGATGCAACGTTCATTTCCGAGGACCGGAACACAGCTCGGTATCCGGTGCGAATTGTGACCTGCTCAGGCAGAACGTAGTCACCACCACGGGGGACGGCTTCGTGGCGCGCGATACGGCGTTGACCCGGAAATCAAGCCTTTCGGATTTGCCGGAAGATATGACCGGAGGCGGGAGTCCGTGCCCGAATCGCCCATCGACTGGGCTCCCGTTCAGAACAGGTTCCACAATGCCTCTCTTTGGGATAAGATGCGGCCATGACCGAAATCGCCACGCGCCCCTTCCCTTCCGCGCTACCGCCGACCGAGGCGGAGCTTGCCGCCTGGCGGGCACTTTCCCGCGACGAGCAGCTTACCCGCTACCGGGATGCCTTACAGGGTCCCGACGCCGGGCGCGCCAGCAAGGCGACCATGGCAGACGTGTTGACCGCCGCGCGTCAACGGGTCGCGGCCCGCCGTGGCTGAGTTCCGCCTTTCGGAACGGGCGGAACGTGACCTTATCGAGATTTACGATTACACTGAAGAAACTTTCGGAGCCTATCAGGCCGACGCTTACCACGCGGGGCTGGAGCGTACGTTCGACCTGGTCGCCAGCTTTCCCCGTATCGGGCGGGCCGTGGACGAGATCGCGCCAGGTTTTCGTCGCTTCCGCTTTCAAGCTCATACAGTGTTTTACACCGAGGAGGCGGGCTTTATCCTGATCCGCGCCATTCTGCATCAAGCCCGAGAAATCAAGCCCGATCTTTTCGATTGAGGCAAGGGGCTGCGAGTGTGGGGGCACCACAAGATCTGTCGAAAATCATACGGTAAGCCCGAAATCCAAGACTTTCG
>ODAK010004655.1_pt1 | contig 14030 bp, 9 predicted proteins | sample 1539591 | NCBI WGS metagenome assembly ODAK01 (sample SAMEA3539303, study PRJEB22396) | soil metagenome | biome: tundra; feature: field; material: soil | place: USA | collected 2010-05 | depth 0.15 m | reverse complement strand
CCAGGTTGAACTGAATCGAATTGAGCGCAATGGCGTTCGGCATGTCCTCCCGCTCTACCAGTGTGGGAATCAGCGCCGAGTACGCTGGACCGCCAAAAGCCTGCGCGAAGCCGGACATAAACGACAAACAGAGGATGGGCCAGACGTGTGTCAGTCCGTTGGCGACCAGAACGGTGAGGATCCCCGCGCTTGCCATCTGCACGTACTGGGAGGCGAGCAGGACCTTGCGTCGCTCAATCCGGTCGGCCACCACTCCGCCGATCAGCGAGAACAGGAAGATGGGAATGCCGCCGAGAAACTGGTCAAGCGCCAGCAGGAACGCGGAATGACTTAGGCGATAGATGAGCCAGCCCTGCGCCACGATCTGCATCCAGGTGCCAATGCTGGACGTGCAGGCGCCGAACCACATCAAACGGAAATCGCGATAGTGAAATGCTTTGAAGATCCTGCGCAAGGTTGACGTCTGCATGTGGTCTGGGTGTCTCTGGCGTCCAGACTCTATCTTCGCACGGGAACACGCCCCCCGAGTCTTTGCCGGTTGTCATGAGAGCGCCACGGATCAGCGGTGGGGCTCAAAACTGAGGCATTACCGGCCCGGCATCTCCTGGAAAACCGCACTGTTGGCAGTGGTATAATCTCAGTTTGTCTGCTCTTTCTCCGCTCGATTCGAAGCGGAAGCATCGCTTGGTCCGCGGAACGGGCAAGGCATCTATTGGTACTCGTCCAACGTTATTCAAGATCTGAGGTCTCTCCATGTCCGGCCATTCCAAATGGGCAACCATCAAACACAAGAAGGGCGCGCTGGATGCCAAGCGCGGCAAGATTTTCACTCGCTTGATAAAGGAAATCACCATCGCGGCCAAGAGCGGTGGCGATGCTGAAAAGAACCCCCGGCTGCGCGGCGCGGTGGCGGCGGCCAAGGCGGAGAACATGCCGGCCGACAACATCAAGCGCGCCATCCAGCGCGGCACCGGCGAATTGCCCGGCATCTCCTACGAAGAAATCACCTTCGAGGGCTACGGTCCGGGCGGGGTCGCCATCCTGGTGGAAGTTTCCACCGACAATCGCAACCGCACGGTCAGCGAGATGCGGCACGCCTTCTCCAAGAACGGCGGGAACATGGGCGAAGCCGGTTCGGTCGCGTGGATGTTCCACAAGAAGGGCGACATCGTGATTGCGAAGTCGGCGGCCAAGGAAGACGACTTGCTGAATATCATCCTCGAAGCTGGCGCCGACGACCTGAAGGACGATGGCGACAACTGGGAAATTCTGACTGATCCCTCGGTTTACGAGACGGTGCTAGAGGCGGTGAAGAAGGCCGGCATCACGCCCGAGGTGGCGGAAATCGGCATGGTCCCGCAGACCTATACCAAGCTTGAGGGCCATCAGGCCGGTACCATGATCCGATTGCTGGAAGCCTTGGAAGATCAGGACGACGTGGAGCACGTGTACTCCAACTTCGATATCGATCAGAAGCAGTTGGAGGAAGTGGCGGGATAAAGAAGCTGTCATCCGTCAGCTTTCCGCTATCAGCCAAACCAAGTTGTGGAACGGCCGCCCGGAGTGGGCGGTCGTTTTGCTTTGGACGAGGCGAGAATTCACCACAGAGGCACAGAGACACCGAGACAATCAATCACCACGGAGGACACGGAGCACGAAGAAAACTCGAAGCTATCTCATAAATCGGTTTGTATCAGGGCACGGCTTCAGCCGTGCCGCAAAATAGCCCGTTACGGACTGGGCTTTAGCCCCTGAGGAACCTCGCTTCGGGCCACGCGGTATTCATGAGATGGCCTCTAGAAAAAAGAAAACGGAAAGGAAGGAAAACGATACGGGTCCAACAATCAGTTGCCCTATGGGCTTACTTCCATTATTGGCTTCTCGAAAAATCCGCGGTCATCCGTGAAAATCCGTGGTTAGAGTTTTGTCTTGAACTTCCTGTGCCTCTCTTGTGCTGTGGATCCCCCTGGCTTCCCGTTCCCAAAAATTCTGGCTCTCCGTGCGCTCGGTGATAAGAAGATTTTCCCTGTGACTCTGTGTTTCTGTGGTAGATTCACCCCGCCATTTACAATGTTGGCAGCATGAAGCCCCGCCGAATGTATCTCTCTCTGTTAGCTCTTTGTCTATTCGCGGAAGTCATCTCAGGATGCAGCAAGCAGCAGACAGTCGCGGAGGCGTCTGCTGAGCTCAAACCCACGGCGGCGGCGAATGCTCCGCCGCCTGCTCCGTCGGTCACCCCACCTGCCGACTCCGCGAGCTCCGCTCCCAAGCCCGACATCAACGGCAACCACGTGATGCAATACGTGAGGGAGATCGTCGCGATAGGTTCGCGCCCGGTGGGCAGCGCCGGACACGCCAAGCTGGAGCAATACATTCTCTCCAAACTGAAGGGCGTGGATGTCGAGCAGGACAAGTTCACAGCGCAGACTCCGGTGGGCAAGTTCCCGATCAACAACATCATCGCGAAGTTCCCGGGCCGCAAAGACGGGATCATTGTCGTAGCCGGACACTACGACACCAACTATCCGCTGCCAAAAGCTTATGTGGGCGCGAACGACGGTGGCTCGTCCACCGGGCTGCTGCTGGCGCTTGCCGACCAGTTCCGCGGCAAGACCCTCGACGGCTATAGCGTGTGGCTGGCGTGGACCGATGGGGAAGAGGCGTTCGTGAAGTGGACTGAAACCGACAGTCTCTACGGCACCAGGCATCTGGCGCAGAACTGGCAGCAGGATGGAACGGCGAAGAAAGTGAAGGCGTTCATTCTGGTGGACATGATCGGCGACGCCGACCTCGACATCCTGGAAGAAACCGGCTCGACGCCTTGGTTGAGGGAACTGGTTTACAAGGCGGCCACCAACTTGGGCTACCAGTCACACTTCTACCAATACAAGTCTGGCGTCGAAGACGACCATCTGCCTTTCTTGAAGATTGGCGTGCCCGCGGTGGACATCATCGATTTGGACTACGGCTACAACAACGTCTTCCACCACACGGTGCAGGACACGCTCGACAAGCTGAGTCCGCAGTCGTTGGCGATTAGCGGCGATGTGGTGCTGGAAACGATTCGGTTGGTGAATGCGCGACGGTGAGGTGGTTTCCAGGGCCGAAGCTGCAAACAGAAGCCAGAAATGACAGGGGCCGTCTCTGTGTCGGCCTACCGCGCATTTGCGGCGAACCGTTTCAGCCCGAACCCCGACAGGTCAATACGCGAGGGCTGTCCCAATGCCTGCAACGCGAGCGCTTCGCCTAACGCCGCGGAATGTTTGAACCCGTGGCCGGAGGAGGCGGAAGCGAAGACAATATTCTCACAGTTGCGAAACTGATCGACGATGAATCTCGCGTCGGGCGTGACGGTGTAGAGGCAAGTCGCGGTGCGCAGGCATTTGCTGGAGACGCCAGGAAAATGCGGCTCGATGTACTCGGTGTACATGGTCGAGATTTCCCTATCGCTGACCGTGCGCGGGACCGCATCCGGGTCGACGGTGGTGTCGTATTGTTCGGCGGCAATCTTGATCCCGCCGTGCGGCCCGTCCACGGCTGGGAAGCCGTACATCATTTCGCGAGGCCGGTTACCCGCGATCCAGATGAATACCGGAAAGCGTTCCGGCGTGTACTGCTTAGCGTCCCTGGCTAGCGCAAACCAATACATCACCTGCCGATAGACCTTGAAGTACGCTGCGTAGCTCTCGCCGAGCAACTTCTGTATCCACGGTCCGGCGGTCACGATGACCTTGGCGGCGGAATAAGTATTGGCGCCGGTGGTGACTTCGACCCTGTCATCCTTCCCCGGCTTGCAATCGACGACCGCTTCCGAAGCATGGACTTGGGCGCCCAACTCCCTGGCCAACGAGAGCTGCGCTTCAATGCAAGCTTCGGGACGGAGAAAGCCCGCCCCCGGCTCGAAGTAGCCGATCTCCTCGCCGCGCAAACGGAACTGCGGATAGCGATGGCGCAGCTCGTCCGCACTCAAGACTTCATGCGCGATACCGAACTCCGTGGCCGCGGCGATGGTGTCCTGGATGAACGACGTCGAGCCGTGGTGATTCCCGGGCATGCCGGGCGAGGCGAGGACCAATCCTCCATTGCGAGTAAGCAGACTGCGGCCAGTGGCGGCCTCGAGTTCCTCCCAGATCTGGTTGGAGCGCAGCACCAGGGGCACGAATTCGCGGCCCTCGCCGATGGCCTCGCGAGTGATGCGGGTATCGCCGTGGGACGAGCCCTGATCGTGCGGCGGATGGAAGCGGTCGATGCCAATCGGGCGCGCCCCCAGCTTGGCGGATTGATACAGCGCGGCGCTGCCGACGGCCCCCTGACCGACCACCAGAACATCCGCAACGTTGGGCATAGGCGCCATGATAGAGCACGAAACTACGCTTCATCGAAACGGCGGTAAAATTTTCAGATGCACGCCGGGCAGAGTGGGTGTAAAATTCGTCGCGTCGTTCAAGATAAGAAGAATAACGGCGATCAACCCCTATCATCCAGTTTCACCCGGAATTGAGTTACCTGCCAGGCAGATAGCGAAGAAGCAACTAGCAACTAACAATTGGCAGTTAGCTAAAGCCGCGAAGAAGCAACAAACCTCAGCCCGGAGGGCGACACAATCGTAGCCCAGGACGTGAGTCCTGGGTAAGTATAGTAAGTAAACCGAGTCCCTTCAGGGACGATACCCGGAGCTTCTAGCGTGGCTCCTCTAAAAGACAATTCCATCTTTTGCTTTTCAATCAGGAGAGACTATGAAAACTAGAACGATTGCACTAACCATGGCGCTGTGCTTTATCGCAGCGGCGGTATGCCTCGCCAGCGACGCAAATATGGGCACCTGGAAGCTGAACGACGCCAAATCGAAGTTCGCTCCCGGAGCCACGAAGAACCAGACGGTTGTCTACGAGGCAGCCGGCGACCAAACGAAAGTCACGATAGACGGTACTACCGCTGACGGTAAGTCTGTGCACATCGAGTGGACGGACAAATTCGACGGCAAATTCTATCCCCTCACCGGCGATCCGAATAACGACGAGCGGTCGTATAAGCAGATTAATGGTCGCACGCTGGAGGGCATCAGCAAGAAAGATGGCAAGGTTACTTCCAACACTCGCATTGTCGTGTCGGCCGATGGCAAAAGCCGCACCGTCACCTCGAGCGGGACTAACGCGAAGGGCGCAAAGGTCACGACCCTTGCGGTCTACGACAAAGAGTAGGAACCTCTGCCGGGGAACTGGCGTAACGGTAATGCCCTTTCGCTCGGTTGCGAGCGGGAGGGCATTTGTCGCTGGCACAATCTCTTCTACTGCTGAATCGCCTGGATCGCTTTCGGCCGCACTTGCTCATTCTGGATTTGCGAGGCATCCCAACCTCCGCCAACAGCTTTTACCAGATAGACGGAAGTCACCATCTCCTGCCCGAGTAGCTGCGTCGCCAGGCGCTCATTGGTCAGCAAGGCCGACTGTGCGGTGATGACATCCAGAAAAGTGGTGACGCCGCCTACGTAGCGGTTGTTGGCGATCTCCAGCGCATGTCGTGCGTCGGAGACGGCTGCGTTCTGGCTTGTTGTCGCCTGCGAAAGCGCGTTCAGTCCCGACAGTCCATCTTCCACCTGCTGGAATGCGGTCAGCACCGCCTCGCGATAGTTGGCGACGGATTCCTCATACGCAGCTTTGGTGGCGGCCAGGTTGGCGCGATTGCGTCCGCCTTGAAAGATGGGCTGCAACAGGTCCCCACCCAGAGACCAGATTGCGCTGGGAGCGCTAATCAGGTTGGTAATGCTGGTGCTTTGAAAGCCGCCCTGTCCGAAGATCGTGAGTTGCGGATAAAAGGCCGCAGTGGCAACCCCGACTTCGGCGTTTTCGTACGCCATGTTGCGCTCAGCCGTCGCGACATCGGGCCGGCGTTCCAAAAGGTCAGAAGGCACGCCGAGCGGCACCGGAGGAGGTGTCGTATGCAGCGGGGCGACCGGCACGCTGAAGCTGGAGGCAGCATTTCCCGTTAACACCGCAATGGCATGTTCGAACTGAGCGCGCTGTTGCTGCACCAGGTAGAGTTGCGCGACCGTGGCGTCCAGCAGTGTCTGCTGCTGTGCCAGGTCGAGTCCTGAGGCGACCCCGCCGTTGTGACGGTTCTCCACCAGTTGCAACCCCTTCTGCTGAATAGCCACCGATTCCTGCACTACCTGGGTTTCGGCATCAAGCTCGCGCAAGCTAAAGTAGTCGGCGGCAAGCTCGGCAGTCAGCACCAGGTTGACGTTGTACAGGTCCGCGGCCGTGGCTTGCAGAGTCGCGTTCGAGGCTTCCAGCGTTCGCCGGTATTTCCCAAACAGGTCAGGTTCGTAACTGAGCAAGAAAGGAATTTCGTAGGTGCTCTGCGTGAGCGGCCGCCCAATGGTGACAACTTCCGGCCGATGTCCCGAGTAGCGGTTGCGTGATGCATTAGGATCGGTGCTGGCTTGCGGGAAGAGTCCAGCCGACGCTACTCGGGCCAGAGCGCGGGCCTGGTTCAGGCGGTCTTGCGCAGCGGCCAGCGATTGATTCGCCTTCAGCAGTTGCTGCTCGTAGGCGTTCAGCTCGGCATCGTTGAAGATCTCCCACCAGGCGCCCTTGGGAAGCGAGTCTTTCGGCGCGGCGACACGCCACGGGCCTTCCGTCTTGTACGCTGCGGGGGCCTGAACCGGCGGACGCTGATACTTAGGTCCCACGGCGCATCCCGCCAGCAAAGCGCTAGCGGCGACGCCGGCCGCCAGGGTCAGCCATTTCATGACGGATTGCCTCCCTGGTTTTGGGAAGCGACATTCACCTGTTGTCCCTCTTCCAGCGAATCGGCCGGATTGATGACCACCCGGTCCTCGACACCCACGCCGCCCAGTATTTCCAGCGTGGAGCCGTAATCTCGGCCGATGGTGATGGGGCGCAGTTGCACTTTATTGTCGCTGCCAACGACGGCCACCCGCGGGCCTTCCTGGCGGAAGAGCATGGTATTGACCGGAAGCGTGACTTTTTGCGCGTTGATTCCCACCCGGAAATGTACTTCGCCAAACGAGCCGGGCAGCAGGTGGCCGTCTTTGTTGGGCACGTCAACTTCTGTTAGTAAGGTGCGAGTCGTGGGGTCGATGGATTCCGCGGTGCGCGCTACCGTGCCCTTAAACTTCTGTCCCGGCAATTCCTGCAGCGTCACCCACGCTTCCATTCCGTTCTTGATGGCCGGAGCGTAGGCCTGCGGAACGTTGACGTAAACTCGCAGGAGATCCACGCGAGCCATGTCAAACAATTCTTTGCCGGTGCCGCCGGCGTTGATCAACGCGCCGGGATCGACGTTGCGCTTGGTCAGCACTCCGCTGAATGGCGCGTACACATGTTTGAACGACTCCAATTCTTCGAGACGGCGAACGTTGGCGTCGGCGGCGTTCAGGTTGGCCTTGGCCTGTTGATAGCCGCTGGCCTGCTGATCGGCTTCCTGCTGCGAAACCGAATCGGTCGTGCGCAGGCTGAGATAACGGTCGGAATTGATTTTGGCCAGGTCCATCTGGGCCACGATCTGCTGGCGCGTCGCCCGGGCCTGCATCAACTCCTGGTCCACTTCCGGAGTATCGATGTCGGCCAGCAGTTCGCCCTTGGTCACCCTGCTACCAATGTCTTTGTACCAGCGCAACAGGTATCCGTTGGTGCGAGCGTAAATGGGAGACTCCTCGAACGCCTGCAACGAGCCCGGCAATACCAGTTCTTCGTCGGGCTTCTCCAACGTGGGATGAATCACGGCCACCGTCGGGACCGATTCGCGCTCCGTTTCCTTCGCCAGAACGTTGCTGTCGTGCCGACGCACCAGCATGGCGATCACCGCCCCCACTATCAACACCAGCAGCACCACGGCGATCATCAGCAGCGCCTTGCGCGGAGTCGCCGGAGGAAGCTTCGGCGGCGGCGTGATTTCGGCTGCGTGGTGTTCGGGTTCCGCAACGTCACCTTGATTTGAACGCGAATCCATATGTATGAGTCCTTCGGACTAGCAATTGGCCTTTAGCGATTAGCCTTTAGCTCGCAGCCTTTGTTGGTCCTTCCCAATTGTGTAGCCACTGTGTTCCTTCGTTGCCAACCGTCCCCTGGTCGGTGCTGAATAATCGTTGCTAATCACTAATTGCTAACAGCTAACTGCTAATTGCTTGCCTCTCCCGCTTTGCCTCTCGATGGCCGTGAATCATGGCAAAAATGGACGGCACGAAAAACAGGGTCGCCACGGTGGCAAACAGTAATCCCCCGATCACGGCGCGTCCCAGGGGCGCGTTCTGTTCACCGCCTTCGCCCAGGCCCAGCGACATCGGCACCATGCCGATGATCATCGCCAATGCAGTCATCAGCACTGGACGGATTCGGGTGTAGCCCGCTTCCAGCGCGGCTTGCGCCGCCGGTATGCCGGTGCTCATGCGCTCACGCGCAAACGAAACCAGCAAGATCGAGTTGGCCGTCGCCACGCCCATGCACATCACCGCCCCGGTCAGAGAGGGCACGCTCAACGTGGTGTGGGTTAGCAGCAGGATCCAGCAGATGCCGGCCAGCGCTCCCGGCAGCGCGGTGATGATGATGAACGGGTCGAGCCATGATTGAAAGTTCACCACGATCAGGAAGTACACCAGCGAGATCGCCATCAGCAGCCCGACGCCCAGGCCGATGAACGACGACTGCATGGTCACCACCTGCCCGCGAACAATGATGCGCGTGCCGCGCGGCAGATTTTGCTCGAACGGCTGCAGCACCTTCATCGTGTCCTTGGCTACGGCGCCCAGGTCACGGCCCTGGGTGCTGGCGTAAACGTCAATCACCGGCTGCACATTGTAATGCGAAACCACCACCGGCCTGGCTACGGGGGTCAACTGTACCAGGTTGCCCAGCACCTGCGAGGACTGCACCCCCGGGTCGTTCACCGGCATGTTCATCAGTTCTTGCAGCGAGGTCACGCGGTATTGCGGAGACTGCACCGCCACCTGGTAGGTTACGCCATTCTTTGGATTCAACCAGAAGTTAGGCGCGGTCTGAAAGCTGCCGCTCAACGAAACCAGCACTGTTTGTGCCACGTCGCGCGCATTCATTCCAACCTGCGTAGTCTTGGTACGGTCAATCTGCAGATGCAGGGTCGGCAGGCTGAGCAGCTGTTGCACGTGCACATCGGCGGCGCCGTTTACGTGACGCAGGCGGTTGGCGATTTGTTGCGCAATGACATAGTCGCCCTGCATGTCCTGACCGGTGACCTGAATGTCGATGGGTGCGGGCAATCCGAAGTTCAGAATCTGGGTCACGATATCGGCCGGCTGAAAGAAGAACTCCACGCCGGGGAATTGGCGGGGCAGATCTTCGCGTAATTTCCGGATGTAGCCCGAGGTGGAGTGATGATGCTCGGCATTCAGGCCAACCAGGATTTCGGCATCGCTGGTTCCCACGACGCCGGAATTGCTGTACGACAAATTGAGTCCAGAATACGGCAACCCGATATTGTCGAGGATGGTGACCAGTTCGTCCTTCGGAATCTGCTGCCGCAGATAGGCTTCCACCTGATCGGCCAGCCGCGCCGTCTCTTCCACGCGCAGGCCGGGGCGGGCCCGCATATGCAGGCGCATCAGCCCAGCGTCAATCGTAGGGAAGAAGTCCTCGCCCAGGAAGAAAACCAGTCCTAGCGAAAGCACGCAGAATGCCAGAAAGCAGGCGGCGAACACCTTGCGATGTTCGAGAGTGGTTTCCAGAAGCTGATAATAGCCGGCGCGGAAGCGATCAAAAGCACGCTCAAATCCCCGCTGATAGCGGCCAAAGATCGTCTTGGGCCCGGTGGCCCGATGCTCGTGCCCCCGCATGATGTACATGACCAACGTTGGGATCAGGGTGCGCGACAGGAAGTAGGATGCCAGCATCGCGAACACCACGGCTTCGGCCAGCGGCACGAACAGGTAGCGGGCGACCCCGGCGAGAAAGAACATAGGCACGAACACGATGCAAATGCACAGTGTGGAAACGAACGCCGGCACCGCAATCTGCGAGGCGCCGTCCAGGATCGCCTGCTTCATCTCCTTGCCTTGGGCGAGGTTGCGCTCGATGTTCTCGATCTCAACCGTGGCGTCGTCCACCAGGATGCCGACCGCCAGGGCCAGCCCCCCCAGCGTCATGATGTTGATGGTCTCGCCCAGCGCGCTCAGCAGAAGCACCGAAACAAAAATGGAGAGCGGGATGGAAATGGAAATCACGATGGTGGGACGCCAGTCCCCCAGAAACATCAGGATCATCACCGCGGTGAGAGCGGCAGCGATCAATGCTTCCTTCAATACGCCATTGATGGAAGCGCGCACGAACAGGGACTGATCGAAGAGCGGCTTGATGGTGATGTCGCGGGGCAGGGACAGCGCGGCGATTGGCAGAACGTTCTTCACAGCGTTCACAATGCTAAGCGTGGACGCAGTGCCGATCTTGTAGATCGACATCAGCGTGCCACGGACCCCGTCCTGGCGCACAATGTTGGTTTGCGGCGCAAAGCCGTCGCGAACGTGGGCGACGTCACGCAGGTAAATCGTCGAGCCGTTCACCGTCTTGACCGGCAAGTCGTTCAAATCGGCGATGGTCTGCGGACTGCTGTTCATCTCGACCTGATATTCCAGCGGCCCGATCTTGGCCGTGCCGCTGGGAGTAATCAGGTTTTGCGTGTTAATGGCGTTGACGATGTCGGTGGGAGAGAGCCCGTTGGCTTGCAGCCGTGGCAGGTCGAGGTCAACCTGGACCTGGCGTATCTTGCCGCCATAGGGGTAGGGCATGGCCGCGCCGTGGACGGTCGCCAGCTGAGTGCGCAGAAAATTCTGCCCCAGGTCGAACAGTTGCTGTTCCGGCAGGGTCTTGCTGCTGAGCCCAAGCTGCACCACGGGCGTGGACGACGCCGAATAGGAAATGATCAGTGGCGGCGTGGTCCCTGGCGGCAGGGAGCGCACCATAGTCTGCATCATCGCGGTCACTTGGGAAAGCGCCGTCTGAATATTGGCTTGCGGCCGGAAAAAGATTTTGATCACCCCGACCCCAGTTACCGACTGCGACTCGATGTGCTCGATGTCGTTGACCGTGATGGTAATGCCGCGCTCGGAATTAGTGACGATGCGGTCGGCCATCTCCGAGGGCGCAAAGCCGCCGAAGTTCCATACCACGCTGACGACTGGGATGTTGATGTCGGGAAAGATGTCGACGGGCGTGCGCAACACCACAATAGGCGTCAGGATGATGAGCACCAGCGCCATCACCACGAAGGTGTAAGGACGCCGCAGGGCTAGGGCAACAATCCACATCGGTCGGGTAGGACTCCAATCAGGGCCGGACCGGCATGTCGCTTACAGGCGCCAAAGCCGGGAACTACAAAAAATCGGATTCGATACGGTACGTATTGGATTCAAATATATGCTATTGTAGGTCATGCCGCAAATGAGTTCTTCTGCTCGAAAGCGGTCGCCGGGAAACAACAACGGCGCCAGGCGTCTGCCGGGACGGCCTCGCAGTGAGCAGGCACGCCAGGCCATCCTGCGGAGTACCAGTCGACTGTTGCAGCGCACCGGTTTCGCGGAGCTTTCGATCGAGGCCATCGCCGCCCACGCCGGGGTGGGCAAGGCAACAGTGTACCGCTGGTGGCCTGACAAGGGCGCGTTGGTTGTTGACGCCTTTGCCTCCAGCGCGGAAGACCAATTGCACTTTCCCGACAGCGGCTCGGTCTACAAGGACATGAGCCTGCAGATGAATCAATTCCTGGCGATACTTCGTTCGCGGCGTGGTCGCATCGTGTCAGCGGTGATCGCCGGCGGCCAGTCCGATCCCGATCTGCTGGAAGCCTTTCGCGTGCGCTTCCTCCGGCCGCGGCGGCAGGAAGCCTACCGGACCCTGCGGCGGGGAATTGAACGCGGCGAATTACCCCCCAACTTGGATCTCGACCTTCTGCTCGACGTGCTCTACGGCGCAATCTATATGCGCTTTCTCATTGGTCACGGCCAACTGAGCGAGCAGTACATCGCAGAAATCTGTCGCCTGGTGCTGAATGGCGCAGCGAAAAACGGACGCCACTTCGAGCACCCCAAGCGAAAAGCCAGTGGAGACGCAGGTCTGGCAAACGTTGCGCGGTGACCTAGGAAACTCTGAACAATTCAAGTCGGGTAGAGCCTTCAGGCCGGCGCCTAATCTCGTATAAATATTTCGGCCTTTTCGAGCGTGTGTGAGAACTGATTTTGCGTTGGCATGGTGGAGGAATGCGCAAAATCTACTAGCCCCGCAGGGGCGGAATCGATGTTAGCCCGGGGCGTACCGGGGTCCCCAACACGCGCCGCTTTTGTGCGTGTTGGGGTGGTTAAGCCCTGGGTAAAGTGGGAGAAATCAACGAGTCCCTTCAGGGACGGCACAATTCTCACAACCGCCTTCAGCGAATGCTTGAGGAGACGTTCGGCAGGGCACTGGCCGTTACAGTCATTATGTCTTCTTGTTTTTTCGGGTCGCTGTGCGGCTGGCTTTTTCGAGGGCCAATTTTTGGTGGGAGCCGAATGCCTCGCTCATCGCTTGCATCCTGTCCGCTTCCTTGCGTACCTTGGCTGCGTAAGCGAGCGGATCGACCTTCTTCTTTTTCATGTCCCACAGCATGACACAAATTTGGATACAGTCAACTAGCTTGAAGTGTCAGGTAGTCTCTCGGGACAGTTAAAGAGCGGTCGGAAAGCAAAAGCGGGTTCTCTCCGCCCGGCCTCAAAGAGGGTCTGTTTTACTGGAGTCCTGTGATTGACATGCTTCTCTCCCGCTGAGTACGATTCGGGCACTGCCAAATGCCTACTACAATTTCTTTTCTATCGCGCACATTCCTGTCGAAATCGGACGCATCTCGAATCCGTCGCAGCATGCTTTGCGTGCTGCTTGCCTTCTCATTGTTGGCCACGGCGACGGCTCCTTCGACCGGGTCCGCCGATCCCTCCCGCTATCTCAACGACATCAAGATACTGGCAGCGCCCAACATGGAGGGACGCGGCGCTGGAACCAAGGGACTGGCCAAGGCCACGAAGTACATCGAGCACCGTTATAAGAGCCTGGGACTTCAGCCCGTGGGCACGAGCGGTTATTTGCAGCCGTTCAACGTGACTACCGGCGCAAAGCTGAAGTCGGACAATGAATTCATCGTTGATGAAGGCGGCAAGAAACAGCCATTGGCGTTGAACCAGGATTTCGTGCCGGTCAGTTTCTCCTCTTCAGGGTCGCTAACCGCTCCGCTTGTCTTCGCCGGTTATGGCGCCTCGGCCGAGGAATTTGGATACGACGACTACGCCGGCCTGGACGTGAAGGACAAGATCGTGGTGGTGCTGCGCTACGAGCCGGAAATCTTCGGCGTCAAGAGCGGCCAGCATGGCTTGACGCAACATTCGCAGTTGATCACCAAGGCGATCAACGCGCGCAACCACGGAGCCAAGGCGCTGGTGTTGCTCAACGGAAAGTTAGGCGACGGCGAAGAAGATTTGCTGATGCGCTTTGGCGGAGTGAGCGGGCCGCAGGACGCCGGCATCATGCTGCTTCAGATGAAGAACGCAGTCGCCGATGGCTGGCTCAAGGCCGCCGGCAAATCGCTGGCCGAGATTCAACAGCAGATCAACCACAGCGGCAAGCCCGACTCGTTCGCGTTCCCTGCAACCCTGCAACTGTCGCTGAAGGTGGACATCGAGGCCACCCACGCGCGGGTCAATAATGTCCTCGCGTATCTGCCGGGAAAGACCGCTGAGTACGTCATCATCGGCGCTCATTTCGATCACTTGGGACGCGGCGATTCCAACTCACTGGCGCCGTCGCAAATTGGGCAGATCCATCCGGGGGCCGACGACAACGCCTCGGGAACCGCCGGCGTGCTGGAGCTGGCGCGCTTGTTCGCCCCCATGAAAGGACAGCTCGACCGCGGCATTCTGTTCATGTCGTTCTCGGGAGAAGAGCTTGGGCTGCTGGGTTCGGCGGAATGGGTGAAGGACCCGACGCTGCCGCTCGACAAGTGCGTCGCCATGCTGAACATGG
>ODAK010004654.1_pt1 | contig 14032 bp, 13 predicted proteins | sample 1539591 | NCBI WGS metagenome assembly ODAK01 (sample SAMEA3539303, study PRJEB22396) | soil metagenome | biome: tundra; feature: field; material: soil | place: USA | collected 2010-05 | depth 0.15 m | reverse complement strand
GACACGCTGGCCGCCGTGATCGACGGCAGCGACGATCCCGGCACGCTCATCATCGGCGACGTGGTGACGATCGCCGCGCGGATCGGCGCCAGCGACGACGGCGCTAGCGACAACGAAGAGGCGCCTGCGGCCATGAGAAATGAGGAACGCTATGTCGGTCGTTGACGATGCCAGCACGTTCGGCCGCACGCGTCTCTCCTTCGCCGATCCGGCCGAGATCGACGACTTCGTCGCCACGCTCGGACGCTTCGAGCGCGGCGAGATCTCGCCGGACGCGTGGCGCCGATTCCGTCTGGTGCGCGGCACGTACGGCCAGCGGCAGACCGAGGATGCGCAGATGCTGCGCGTGAAGGTTCCGCAGGGCGTGTTGACAGCCGGCGCGCTGTCGGCGCTCGCCGACGTCGGCGAGCGCTACTCGCGCGGCTTCGGCCACATCACGACGCGCCAGAACGTGCAGTTCCATTTCGTCAAGCTGCACGACGTCGAGCCGGCGATGCGGCGGCTGGCCGACGCGGGGCTGACCACGCGTGAAGCGTGCGGCAACTCGGTGCGCAACATCACCGCGTGTCCGTACGCGGGCGTCGCCGCCGATGAGCGGTTCGACGTGACGCCGTACGCCGAAGCGCTCACGCGGTATCTGCTCCGGCATCCGCTCAGTTCGACGCTGCCGCGGAAATTCAAGATCGCGTTCGAAGGGTGCCCGGGCGATCACGTCGCGACGGCGATCAACGATCTCGGGTTCCGCGCGGTCGTCACGCCGGACGGCCGCGGCCGAGGTTTTCGCGTGACGGCGGGCGGCGGCACGTCGATCCTCACCGCGTCGGGCCGGCTCCTGCACGAGTTCCTGCCGGCGTCCGAAGTGTTCCGCGTGGCGGAAGCGGTCTTGCGCGTGTTCCATCGACTCGGCGACTACGAGCACAAGCAGCGGAACCGGATGAAGTTCCTCATTCGGACGCTCGGCTGGACCAGATGGCGCGAGGAGTACGACCGCGAGCTGACGGCCTGCCGCCTGCAGGGCACCGTGCCGACGTTCGATATCGCGCCGCCGGCCTCGGAGCCGCGGCCGGACTGGGCGCCCGGCCCATCGCCTTCGATCGGACACATCACGGCGCGCGTCGGCGCCGAGTCGGTCAGCGGGCCGGGGCTTGTGCCGATCGTCGTTCCGGTGTTCCATGCCGGCGACGAAGCCTACGCGCGGTGGCGCGCGACCAACGTCAGACCGCAGAAGCAATTCGGGTACGTCATGGCGGTCGCGGCGGTGCCGCTCGGCGACCTCACGAGCGAGCAGATGCGGGTGCTCGCCGAGCTCGCGCGCGCCTACAGCGACGGCACCATCCGCGTGACGACCGAACAGGATCTGGTGTTCCGTTGGGTGAATGCGAGCGACGTGCGCCAGCTCTATCGCCGCCTCGCGGCGGCCGGGCTCGGGTTGGCGGAGGCGGGGACGCTGGCCGACGTGACGAGCTGCCCGGGCGCGGAAACGTGCCGCATCGCGGTGACGCAATCGCGCGGCCTCGGCCGGCTGCTCGAGGATCACCTGCGCGCCCGTCCCGGTCTCGTCGCCGCGGCCGACGACGCGCGCATCAAGATCAGCGGCTGCCCGAACGGCTGCGGCCAGCATCACATCGCGACGATTGGGTTCCAGGGCAGCGTGCGGCGCGTCGGCTCGCGCGCCGTGCCGCATTACTTCGTCATGGTGGGCGGCGGCGTGACCGATCGCGGCGCCAGCTTCGCTCGGCTGGCGGCGAAGATCCCGGCGCGCCGCATTCCGGTAGCCGTCGATCGGCTGATCGCGCTGTACGCGAGCGACAAGGCGGCGGGCGAATCGGCGACCTCGTTCTTCGTGCGGGTGGATCTGGCGCGGGTGAAGGCGGTCCTGGCCGATCTCGAAGGGCTCGCCGCCTCGGACGCGACGCCCGACGACTTCGTCGATTTGGGCGAGGCGGCCGACTTCGCGCCCGAGGTGCTGGAAGGTGAGTGCTCAGCCTAAATCCACCAATGTAGATATATCGATGGCAGTACTTGCGTCGGGGCGCGCCGCTTTGTTATAGTCCCCGGGACAACTGAATACGCTCTTCTTATCCAGAGTGGCTGAGGGACAGGCCCGACGACGCCACGGCAACCACGCGAGGTTCGGCACGACAGGCCTCGCGGTTCAGGTGCCAATTCCTGCCTCGACGGTCCGGCTGACGCCGGACCTGGGAGGGGAGATGAGGGGAGGTGAAGCACCGTGCGACGCCTTCTCCTCGGAGAAGGCGTATTGCGGACGGCTTCATATCCCGAGGAGTGTGTTCATGAGCGTCGATTCCTTTCTCGCATCCGGCAACAGCCCAGGCGACTTCACCCGTCCGGCCGCCCTCGTGGCGGCGGCGCAGCGCTGTCGCGTCGGCATCCTCGGCTTCGGGACCGTCGGTTCCGCGATCGCCCGGCGTCTGGGCGGCGCCGACCCCACGGGCGCGGCTGGCGCGCCTGGCTCCCCTGGGACGGTTGACGGCCTCGACCTCACACACATTCTCGACCGCCGCGCGTTCGCGAAACGCGACGCCGTGAACGGCCACGCGCCCGCCTTTCGCGCCAACATCGTCTGGACGACGCGCTTCGAGGATGTCCTGGCCAGCGACGTCGACGTCATCGTGGAAGCGGTTGGCGGCATCGAGCCGGCCGCCGAATGGATTCGCGCGGCGCTGATGGCCGGCAAGTCGGTGGTCACCGCCAACAAGCAGGTCATTGCGCATCATGGGCCGGCGCTGCTCCAGCTCGCCGAACGGCAGGGGCGGCAGCTGCGCTTCGAGGGAGCCGTGGGCGGCGCGATGCCGATCGTGCGCGCGGTGAGCGACGGGCTGGCCGGCGATCGGCTCACGCGCATCGTGGCGATTTTGAACGGCACGAGTAACGCCGTGTTGTCGCGCATGGAAGCGACCGGCTGCACGGTCGCCGAAGGGCTCGCCGAAGCGCGACGTCGCGGGTGGGCCGAAGCGGACCCTTCAGCGGACGTGGACGGCATCGATGCGCGCGCCAAGCTCGCGATTCTCTGCGGCGTGGGGTTCCGGCTGCGCGTGGAGCCGGCGCGCATCGAGACGCGGTCGATCGCGCAGATGCGGCCGGCGGAATTCCAGGCGGTCCGCCGCCGCGGCGCGACGATCCGTCAGCTCGCGTTTGCCGAGTATGATCGTGCGCGCGCCGCGCTGACGGCCTGGGTCGCCCCGGCGATCGTCCCGCGCTCGTCGATTTTCGCGCGCACCTGCGGCCCGCAAAACGCGGCGCTCATCACCGGCGAGCACGCCGGCGAGATCGGCGTGTTCGGCGCCGGCGCGGGCGGCGCGGCGACGGCCGTCGCCGCGATCGGCGATCTGCTGGCCATCGCGCGCGATCGCTCGGCGATCGTGCCGGCGCCCGTGTGGTCGGCGCCCTCGCTCGTCAAGGGCCTCGACCGCGGCACGCACATCGTCGATTTCGACAACCGGTCCGCCGATCGTCAGACGGGCCGGCGGCTCGCGGAGGCGGTATGAGCGCGTTCATCGGACTGCAGTGCCATCTGTGCCACACGCCGTTTCCCGCGGAGGCGTTGTATGTCTGCGACCGCTGCCTCGGGCCGCTCGAACCGGTCTACGACTACGACGCCATTCGGTTGACGCGCGAGCTGATCGCCAGCCGGCCGAAGAACCTCTGGCGCTACCGGGAATTGCTGCCGATCACGGGCGAGCCGCTCACCGGCTTCAACTCGGGATTCACGCCGCTCGTCCGCTGCGATCGTCTGGCCGAGCGTCTCGGCCTGCGCGAGTTGTACGTCAAAGACGACTCGGTGAATCATCCGACCTTGTCCTACAAGGACCGCGTCGTCTCGGTCGCCGCGACGCGCGCGCTCGAGCTCGGGTTCAAGGTGCTCGCGTGCGCGTCCACCGGCAACCTCGCCAACAGCGTCGCCGCACACGCCGCGCGCCTCGGCGTCGAGTGCGTCGTCTTCATCCCTGACAATCTCGAAGCGGGGAAGCTGCTCGGCTCGGCCATCTTCAACCCCACCATTCTCGCCATCGCGGGCAATTACGACGATGTGAACCGGCTGTGCACGCAGGTGGCGGATCGCCACGCGTGGGGCTTCGTGAACATCAACCTCCGTTCGTACTACGCGGAAGGCGCGAAGACGTACGGATTCGAGATCGTCGAGCAGCTGGGTTGGCGCTATCCGGATCACGTGGTGTCGCCGGTCGCCGGGGGCACGCTGCTGCCGCGCATCGTGCGCGGATTCCGCGAGCTGCGGCAGGTGGGACTCGTGGACGGCGATCTGCCGCGCGTCCACGCCGCGCAGGCGGCCGGCTGCGCGCCGGTCATCAACGCGCTCGAGGCCGGGCTCGAACATCCGGAGCCGGTGCGGCCGGACACGATCGCGAAGTCGATTGCGATCGGCAACCCCGCCGACGGCTATCAGGTGATCCAGACGATCCGCGAAACGGGCGGCACCGGCGCGGCGGTCAGCGACACTCAGATCGTCGACGCGATTCAGCTGCTGGCGGAAACCGAAGGGATCTTCACCGAGCCGGCCGGCGGCACGACGCTCGGCGCCACGATCGAGCTGGTGAAGCGCGGCGTCATCGGGCGCGATGAATCGGTCGTCGTCTGCGTGACCGGCAACGGCTACAAGACGGGAGAGGTGCTGCAGGGGCGGCTGCGCGAGCCGGTGCGGTTGAGCCGCGCGTTCAAGGAGTTCGAGAGCTGGTTCGAGACCCGCGAGGCGATCGCCTAGCGTCCGCTCGACACGACGGCGATTTTGATCTCGATCGGACGGCCTTCCCGCATCACTTTCATCGTGGCCGTCGTCCCAATCCTCGCGTCGCCGACCATGCGGCTGAATTGCGACTTATCCGTCACCGGTTGCCCGTTGAAGGCGACGATGACGTCGCCCGGCCGCAAACCCGCGTCGTAGGTCGGCGAGTTGCGCTGCATCTCCACGATGATCGCGCCCTGCGTATTCGGTGCGCGGACGTCCTCCGCCAGCTGGGTCGTCAGGTTGTCGACCTTCAGATAGCCGATTTCCCCGCGGCGGACTTGCCCGTTCTTCATCAGCTCGTCGACGATGTGCCGCGCGAGCTTGCTCGGGATCGCAAAGCCGATCCCCTGATAGCCGCCGCTCTGGCTGAAGATGCCGGTGTTGATGCCCACGAGCTCGCCGCGCGTGTTGATGAGCGCGCCGCCGGAATTCCCCGGATTGATCGCGGCGTCGGTTTGAATGAAATCCTCGTAGTCGGCGAAGCCGAGATTGGTGCGCCCGGTGGCGCTGATGATGCCGGCCGTCACCGTCTGATTCAGCTGGAACGGACTGCCGATCGCCAGCACCCACTCGCCGAGCTTCAACTGGCTCGAATCGCCCCACGGCACGACCGCGAGGCCGGTGACGTTGATCTTCAACAGCGCGATGTCAGTTTTCGCGTCGGTGCCGATCACTTTGGCGCGGACCTCGCGCTTGTCTGGCAGCGCGACGGTCACCTCGGTGGACGCGCGCACGTGCTCGCCGACGACGTGGTTGTTGGTGACGACGTAGCCGTCCGACGAGATGATGACGCCGGAGCCGAGGCTGAGCGACCGGCGATCGCGCGAGCCGAACGCCTGCTCGTCGTTGCCGAAAAAATACTGGAAGAACGGATCGTTCGCGAAGGGCGAGTTCGGCGTCCGCACGACCTGGAGCGACGAGATGTTGGCGACGCCCTTCACCGCCTGGCCGGCGACTCGCGTGAAATCGGGACCGGCCGCCATCGCCACCGCGGGCGTGGGCGCGCGCTGGAGCTCGAGCGTCGAGGTCGGCGGCGCGGCCGGAACCGCGTCCGCGCGCGCGTCGACGGCGGCGCGGATCCGGCCGGAGGTCAGCCGCCCCGCGACGAAGGCACTGGCGGCGAGCACCAGCGTCAGCGAAAGGAGAAAGCGTTTACTCACCTAGGTGACGTTGACGCGGCGAACGCCGCGGTCGGCGGCCTTCGGGATGGTGACGGTGAGCAGACCGTCCTTGAGGTCGGCGGTGACCGCCTCGACGTCGATCACCTCGGGCAGCGCGAAGGCGCGCGAGAAGTGCCCATGGCCGCGTTCGACGCGGTGATAGTGGTCGCACGGCACCTGCCCGCCGCGCTGGCCGCGAATGACGATGCGGTTGTCTTCGGCGTGGATCTCGATCTGATCGCGCGTCAGCCCCGGCAGCTCCGCGATCAGGACGAACTCGACGGGCGTCTCGTACAGATCGACGGACGGCGTCCAGCCGGGCGCGTCGGTGCCGACCAGCTGCCCAAGATGTTCGTGGAGCGCGAGCAGATCGCGCAGCGGATCCCACCGCGTGAAGGCCACGATTTTCATCGTAGCATGTTTGGTCGGGCTCGGCCATATGTGCTACGATTGCAAGGATATACAGGGATAGATGGCCTCATCCATTCAAGCGACGCGCCTTCGGAAAGGGATGCTCATCAAGGTCGGCAACGACCTGTTTCGCATCCTCGAACTGCATCACCTCACGCCCGGCAACAAGCGCGCCCACATCCAGGTGCGGATGCGCAACATCCGCAGCGGCATGCTCGCCGACGAGAAGTTCCGCGCCGAGGAAGACATCGAGCGCGCGATGCTGGACGAGCGCGAGATGCAGTATCTGTACAACGACGGCGACCATTACTACTTCATGGACACGTCCAACTACGAGCAGATCCACATCTCGCACGAGGCGATGGGCGATTCGAAGAACTACCTCGTGCCGGACGCCGTGATCCGCGTCGAGTTCTACGACGTCGAGCCGGTCGGCATCGAGTTGCCGCCGACCGTCGATCTCCTGGTTAAGGAGACCGTGCCGGGCATCAAAGGCGCCACGGCGAGCGCGCAGGTCAAGCCGGCGACGCTCGAGACCGGGTTCGTCGTGTCCGTCCCGTCCTTCGTCAACGAGGGCGACAAGATCCGCGTCAACACCGAAACCGGCGAATATCAGTCGCGCGTGTGATCATTCTCGTGGGATCCACTCGCGCCGCGAAGGTGGACGGCGTGCGCGCGGCGCTCGAGGCGGTGGCCGATCGCGACGCGCGCTTTCGTGAGGCGGTCGTCGAGGCGGTGGACGTCGCCGATGTGGCGCCCGTCATGCCGATGACGGAAGCGGCCATCGTCGAAGGCGCTCGTGCCCGCGCGACGGCCGTGATGAACCGCCACACGCGCACGGGGCCGGACACCATCCTGGCGATCGGCCTCGAAGGCGGCGTCGATCCCGTGGGCGCCGGGGGTGATCACTATGCCCTGAAAACGTGGGCCGCGATCACCGACGGGTCGCGCTGGAGCTACGGCGCGGGCGGCGCGGTGCTGCTGCCGCGCGCGGTGGCACGAGCGGTCGTCGGCGGCCGAGAGCTCGGCGACGTGGTGGACGCGCTGGCCGGCACGCCGATCCGCGGTACGCGCGGAGCGTGGGGCCTGCTCACGCTGGATCTCATCGGCCGGCGCGACGCCTTCAAATTAGCCGTCGTCGCCGCGCTCGCGCCGTTCTATAATCCCGCGCTCTATGCATCTGATCTCTGACGCTCTCTGAATCTGAAATCTGACCTCTGAAATCTGCAATTTCTGGTGTCCCCATGGATGTCGTCCGCAAAGAAGCGCATCACGGCTGGATTGAAGTCGTCACCGGCAGCATGTTCAGCGGCAAGAGCGAAGAACTCATCCGCCGCCTGCGCCGGGCGCAAATCGCCAAGCAGAAGGTCCAGATCTTCAAGCCGCTCATCGACAACCGGTTCAGCGAGGATCACATCGTGTCGCACAGCGACATGCGCATCGCGTCGCAGAACGTGAAGACCTCGCACGAGCTGATCACGCTCGTCGGGAAGGACACAGAAGTCGTCGGGATCGACGAGGGGCAGTTCTTTGACGCGAACCTGCCCGCGGCGTGCAACGCACTGGCCAATCGCGGCAAGCGCGTCATCGTCGCGGGGCTCGATCAGGATTATCTCGGCCGGCCGTTCGAACCGATGCCGCAGTTGTTGGCGATCGCCGAGTACATCACCAAGACGCTTGCGATCTGCGTCGTCTGCGGCGACCCGGCGAACCACACGCAGCGCCTCGTGGCGAGCAGCGATCGGGTGCTCGTGGGCGCGACCGGCATGTACGAAGCGCGGTGCCGCCACTGCTTCGATCCGAAGCTCGCCTCCGTGGAGCAGGTGTAGGCCGGGTCCTGGTGGACCCGGAGAGACTCCGGCGATGGACATTCAGTCCGTGCTCAACCGCGTGCTTCTGCTGCTTGGCGCCGGTTTTCTCGTCGCCAACGCGCGGCTCATCCTCGAGTACTTCACGTTTCTCCGCCGCCGGCGCGGCGCCCTGCTGATCTGGCCGAGCCCGAAGCCGCCGTATTACGGCATGGCGCTCGCCATCGGCGTCGTCCTCGGGCTCATCGTCTTTTACAAGCTCGTCTTCCTGCACCGCCAGGTGTTCGGCGAAGCGATGATGTTCCTCTACTACGCGTACTTGCTTCCGCTCAGCCGGCGCATCGGACGCGGATTTTACGAGGACGGCATCTGGGGCGACACCGTGTTTGTGCCGTACAACGAGGTGAGCGGGATCAGCTGGCGTGAGGGGGAGCACCGGATGACGCTCATCCTGATCTCGCGGCTGCGCAATCTGGCACGCCGCCTGTCGGTGCCCGTCGAGCACTACGCCGCCGCCCGGCGCCTGCTGCGCGACAAGATCGCCGCGCACGATATTCACTTTACGGGAACCGGGTTGGACCTTGGCGTGCATGATGAACGCGACGGGATCTGACGATAAACTCCCGAGACCACTATGGCGCCAAGACCGACCTGGAAAGGCTTCCTCAAGATCAGCCTGGTGAACATTCCGATCAAGGTGTTCCCGGCGACCGAGTCGAGCGGCACGATCTCGTTCAACCAGCTTCACGGTGAGTGCCAGACGCGCATCCAGCAGAAGCGCTGGTGCGCGCACTGCAACCGGGAGGTGCCGAACTCGGAGATCGTCAAGGGCTACGAGTTCGAAAAGGGGCGCTACGTCGTGCTGTCGGAAGACGACGTCGACAAGGTCCGCCCCGCCTCGACGCGCGTCATCGACCTGGTGCAGTTTGCCGACGATTCGGCGATCGATCCGATCTACGTCGATCGCGCGTACTACCTGGCGCCCGACGGCCCAATGGCGTCCGATGCGTTCGCGGTGATGCGCGAAGGGATGAAGGGCAAGGTCGGCATCGGCAAGCTCGCGCTCTACGGACGCGAGTACCTCGTCGCCGTCCGCCCGCAGCAGCGCGGCATCGTGATGTACACGCTGCACCACGCCGCCGAGATTCGCAGCATCGACGCCGTCGAAGAGCTCAATGCCGTCTCGACGAAGGTCAAACCCGAGGAGGTCAAGCTCGCGCGGCAGATTATCGGCAGCTTCGAGGGTCCGTTGAACCTGTCGGACTACAAGGACGAGTACCGCGAGGGGCTGCGGGCGATCATCGACGCGAAGATCGCGGGCAAAGAGATCGTCGCGCCGGCCGTGGAGACGCCGGCCCGCGTCGTCAATCTGATGGAGGCGCTGAAGAAGAGCCTCGACACGGTGAGCCGCGCCAAGAAGACGCCCGCGAAGGCGTCGATCGCCAAGCCCGCTGCGAAACGCAGGCGCGCGGGATAGTGCTTAATTCCTGATGCTCAATTCCTGAGGGCCAGTTTCAGCGCGATCCATCCGCCCAGGCCGTGCCCGTGCGCCATGGGGTCGCCGAGCCAGTCGGGCGGGATCAACCACACGAAGGCGAGGATGGCGATCACCCACAGGTCGTAGGGAATCGTCGTGCGCTCGTCGGTCCAGAAGAACGCGCGCCAGAACAGACCGGCCGCGCCGTCGCGCCGCGGCATCGGCAACGCGTTCAGGGCGAGATATGTGTAGTAGATCCGGTTGACGACGGCCAGGATCGACAGCACCAGAATCACCCACAGCACGCCGGCCATGCGGTTCGTGAACGCGCCGATCATGAACAGCACGATGCGCTCGGGCCGCTCCATGAAGCCGACCTTGCACTTCTCGACGAGCGATTCGGCGCGTGCCCGCGCGTAGCTCGTCATGATCGAGAAGATGAGCGTCAGCGCGGCGACCATCACGTAATCGGTGCGGCCCAGCTTGGAGTACAGGAAGATCAGCCCGGTCAGCAGGGCGAGATCGGAGAAGCGGTCCAGCGTCGAATCCCAGAACGCGCCGAACCGCGACTGGAGCTGGAGCTGGAGCGCGACCTTGCCGTCGATAAAATCGAAAATATTGGCCACGATCATGATGACGCCGGCGAGGACGAAATGCCCGAAGCCGAGCGCCCAGGCCGCGCCGACGTTGACCAGCACGCCGACGAGCGTCAGTGTGTTCGGGTGAATCCGCAGCGCCACGCACGCCGCGATGATCGCGCGCAGCGGGAACATGCAGATGACGCCGATTGCGCCCGTGAAGGTCAGGCGCGGCGCCGGGCCGCCAGGGCCAGGAGGACCAGGAGGAGACGACCCGTGGGGCTGCGGCGCAGGGGCCAGGACATTCATCGGGTCGTGCACGGACTGCCGTATAATGGAGGGTTCAGGCACTGAGCGAAGACGCGACATAGTAACGTATGCCCATCCACGAACTCAAGGAGCAGATCGCCCGGCTGCCCGAGCAGCCCGGGGTCTATCTGTACTTCAACGCGGACGGCGAGACGATTTACGTCGGGAAAGCGCGCGTGCTGCGCGACCGCGTGCGCAACTATCTGGGCGCGTTCGGGTCGGACTCGAAAACCGACGCGCTGCTGAACGAAGTCGCGCGCCTCGAGGTCATCGTCACCGACTCGGTCGTCGAGGCGCTGGCGCTCGAGAACAATCTCATCAAACAGCGCGCGCCGAAGTACAACATCCTGCTCCGCGACGACAAGAACTATCCCTATCTGCAGCTGACGACGAACGAGCCGTTTCCGCGGGTCCTCGTCGCGCGCCGCGTGGAGCGCGACGGCAGCTTCTACGCGGGCCCGTTTCTGCCCGCCACCTTCGCGCGCAAGACGATGGCGCTGACGCACCGGCTGTTCGGGATGCGTTCGTGCAACGAGGTGATCACCGGCAAGCGCGAACGACCGTGTCTGGAGTACGACATCAAGCGCTGCATTGCGCCATGCGTGGACATGGTGTGCGGCGCCGAGGAGTATGGGCGCGCGGTGGCGCTCACGCAGCTGTTTCTCGAGGGCAAGAACGACGAGCTGCTGAACACGCTCGGTGCGCGCATGGCGGACGCCGCCGCGGGCGAGCGCTACGAAGAAGCGGCGCAGGTGCGCGACGCGATGCGCACGGTGCAGACGCTGCACGATCGCCAGCAGAAGATGGCGACGCCCGAGCTCGGGCATCGGGACGTCTTCGGGCTCAAGATGGGCCCGGCCGGCCTCGTCATCCAGGTCTTCCAGGTCCGCAGCGGCCGGGTCGTCGAGCGCGTGGAGCTCGGGAGCGAGCAGGCGATGGCCGGATCGCGCGAGGGCGAGGTGCTCGAGGCGGGGATCCAGCAGTTCTACGAATGGCGCGGCGCGCCGCCGGAGATTCACGTGCCGGCTGAACCGGACGAGCGCGAGGCGCTCGAGAGCTGGCTCTCGGAGCGCGCGGGGCGGCGGGTCCGCATTCTGGTGCCGCAGCGCGGTGACAAGCGCGGGTTGATCGATCTCGCGAACCGGAACGCCGCGCTGGCGTATCAGACGCGCTTCAACCAGACGACCGCCGCGCAGTACGACGCGCTCGAAACGCTGCAGGCGGTGCTCGCGCTGCCGGCGATCCCGCGGCGCATCGAGTGTTTCGATATTTCGACGATTCAAGGCAGCGAAACGGTGGCGTCGATGGTGGTGTGCGAGGACGGCCGTATGCGCCGCGGCGAGTACCGCAAGTACCGCATCCGGGGTCGGGAGCCTTTTGCAGTTTCTGCCATGTTAGAGCGTCAGGGTACGCAGAAACTGCAAAAGGCTCCCGACCCCCCTGTGAATAACGATTTCGCGGCGATGCACGAAGTTGTCCTCCGCCGGTATCGCAAGCTGCTCGAGCAGGGCGGGCCGTTTCCCGATCTCATCCTGGTCGATGGCGGCAAGGGACAACTGTCCGCGGCGTATATGGCGCTCGAAGCGCTGGGGCTCGCCAATCTGGTCGCGATCGGCATCGCGAAAAAAGAAGAGCTGCTCTACACGCGCGACCGCGTCGATCCCATCGCGCTCGCGCCACACGATCCCGCGCTGCTGCTCGTCCAGCGCATTCGCGACGAAGCGCATCGCTTCGCGGTGGCGTTCCACCGACGCGCGCGCACGATGCGCGACCTCCGATCAGCGCTCGACCATGTTCCCGGCATCGGGCCGCGCCGCCGACGCACCCTCCTGACGACGTTCGGAAGCGTGGCGGGCGTGCGGCGCGCGACGCGCGAAGAGCTCAAGGCGGTGATCGGCCCGAAAGCGGCGGATCGCGTCCTTGCGTTTTTCGCGAGTCGGCCGTAACCTGTTACTCCTTGCCGGACATCCACTACGCGCAGGTTTTCATCGCGTTCATCGTTCTGCTGTTCTCCTTGACCATTCATGAAATGGCGCACGCATGGACGGCGGATCGGCTCGGCGATCCGACCGCGCGCCTGCGGGGACGCGTGTCGCTCAACCCGCTCGTGCACGCCGACCCGATCGGCACGGTGCTGTTTCCGTTGCTCGCGCTGATCAGCGGGTTTCCGCTGATCGGCTGGGCGAAGCCGGTGCCCGTGGACGTGCGCAATCTGCGCCGCGGGCGGCGTGATTTCGTGTTGGTCGCGGCGGCGGGGCCGTCGAGCAATCTCGTCATGGCTGTCGCCGCGGCGATTCTCCTGCAGCTCACGCCGGTGACGCCCGTGACGCTCGGCGAGCCGAACGTGACCGCGCCGCTGGCCTCGCTCTTCAGCCTCGCGATGCGGATCAACGTGCTGCTCGCGATCTTCAACATGATTCCGATTCCGCCGCTCGACGGCGGCAACGTCCTCAGCGGCCTGCTGCCCGAAGGGCTGGCGATCGCGTTCAACCGCATTCGTCCGTACGGCTTTCTGCTGCTGTACGTCCTGATGTTCACGGGCGGCTTCGACTACCTGGTTTGGCCGCCGTACCGCTTTCTCGTCTCGTGGCTGCCGACACGGTGACGTCCCGCGCGCGCGTCGTCTCGGGGATGCGGCCGACGGGACGGCTGCACCTCGGCCATCTGGTCGGGGCGCTCGGGAATTGGGTCCCGCTGCAGGAGAAATACGACTGCTTCTATTTCGTCGCCGACTGGCACGCGCTCACGAGCGATTTCGCCGACACGAGCCAGCTCACGTCGTACACGTATGAAAACGTCGCCGACTGGATCGGCGCGGGTCTGGATCCCGAGAAGAGCACCTTCTTCATCCAGTCGCTCGTCCCCGAACACGCCGAGCTCTATCTGATGCTGTCGATGGTCGTGCCCGTGCCGTGGCTCGAGCGCGTGCCGACCTATAAAGAGCAGCAGGAAACGCTGAAGGACAAAGATCTCTCCTCGATCGGTTTTCTCGGCTATCCCCTGCTGCAGACGGCCGACGTCGCGATGTACGACGCGCGCTTCGTGCCGGTCGGCGAGGATCAGGTCGCGCACCTCGAGCTGGCGCGCGAGGTCGTGCGTCGTTTCAACAAGGTCTTCGGCGGCAGCGCCCCCGGCGGTGACGTGCTCGTCGAACCGCAGGCGCTCCTGACGACGTTCGGCAGACTGCCGGGGCTCGACGGCGACAAGAAGATGAGCAAGAGCCTCGGCAACACGATTCATCTGTCGGACAGCGCCGAGGAGGTCCGCAAGAAAGTGATGCGGATGTACACGGATCCCAAACGGGTGCGCGCCGACATCCCCGGTACCGTCGAAGGCAACCCGGTCTTCACGTATCACGACGCGTTCAACGCGAACACGGCCGAAGTGGACGACCTGAAAGCGCGGTACCGCGCGGGGAAAGTCGGCGACGTCGAGGTGAAGGCCAAACTGTCCCTCGCGCTCAACGCGCGGCTCGATCCGATTCGCGAGCGCCGTGCCGCCGTGCTCGCCAAGCCGGACCGGCT
>ODAK010004653.1_pt1 | contig 14033 bp, 2 predicted proteins | sample 1539591 | NCBI WGS metagenome assembly ODAK01 (sample SAMEA3539303, study PRJEB22396) | soil metagenome | biome: tundra; feature: field; material: soil | place: USA | collected 2010-05 | depth 0.15 m | reverse complement strand
GGCAGGTTGCGCAAGGCAGCCACAAATAATCGTCGGAAAAATGCGTGCGCACGCCACGACCGAGGGGCGGATGCCACCAATGTTGCACGTCGCCTTCACGGAACTGGTGCGCGGCAGCGCGGAGCAATTGTTCGCGCAACAACTCCGGGCGGGCGTGAATCAGCGCCATGGAATCTTGAAGCTGATCGCGAAAACCGAACGCGCCGCCGGATTGATAAAAACCGGTGCGCGCCCACAACCGGCATGAAATTGTCTGGTAAAGCAGCCAGCCATTGGCCAGAAGATTCAACGCCGGTTCGGGCGTTTCCACATGGACGGCGCTCAAAGTGTGCCCCCAGAAATCCCAGACTTTTTGCAATTCCTCGCGACAGGTCTGGAGATTTTGAAATCGCCGCGCCAGATCGCGCGCCTGTTCCAGATTTTTTCCCGCGCCAAGAATGAACGCGATTTCCCGTTCCTGTCCTGGCTCCAGTTCGATTTGCACTTGCAAGGCCGCGCACGGATCAAGGCCGGCACCGGTTTTTCCCGAGAGCCGAGAACGCCGGAGCGCGGCCGGTTGCGCGAGCGTTCCGTTCCGTCCCAAAAACTCGGTGCGATCCGCCGTGCAGAAGCGCGCCAGTTCGCTGCTGGCCACAAACGCCACGCGGCCTTCAAAGTCAGTATTAAATGGATTGCGCGCGAACAATGCGCTGGTTTGCGGATCAATTTCCGTGGCGACGTGCATGGCGTTTTTCTGTCGCGACTCGCCTAAAACCCATTCCGAAAAACTGGTCAGCGACAAACGCCGACGCCGATGATCCGAATCATTTCGCAGTTTTAAAACGGCGAATTTCACCGGCTCGTTGATGGACACATAAATCCACAGCTCGGATGAAATGCCGTCCTGCGTGTGTTCAAAAACGCTGTAGCCGAAACCGTGCCGCACGACATACGGCGATTCACTGCGCGCGGGCAGCGGCGTCGGCGACCAAAATTTGCCAGTGTTTTCATCGCGGATGTAAAGCGCCTCGCCGCTGGTGTCAGTCACGGCGTCGTTGTTCCAGGGCGTCAACCGGAACTCATGACAATTCTCGCTCCAGGTGTAAGCGCCGCCGCTTTCGGAAACAAGCGTGCCGAAATTCGGATTGGCCAGCACGTTAACCCACGGCGCAGGCGTGGCGGTGCCGGGCAGAAGCGTGACGACATATTCGCGGCCATCGGGCGTGAAACCACCGAGGCCATTGAAGAAAACCAGGTCACGCTCCGGCAATTTCGCGGCGGTTTCAATTTCCGGCCGCGAGCGAAGGCGCAATTGCGAAGGCAGCGGTTCGGGCCGCACGCGACGTGACAATTGTTCCAGCAGCGTGCCTTTGTCATCGTGCAAAACAATCCGGGCGGCCGTTTCCAAAAGAATTTTATCTTCCGACGAAAATTGATCCACGCGGCGCAGAAAAATTCCGCCGGGCTTGTCCAGCAACTGCGTGCCGCTATTGGCCGCGACGAGGTTCAGGATTTGGTCGTGCAAGGCCTGGCGATAGACCGAATCGTCCTCGTTCAAAATCACTAGGTCCACGGCCAGACCTTTCAAGCGCCAGTAAGCGTGCGCCTGCACGATCTGCCGCACCAGATCCACACGGTCAACGTTTGTGGCATACAACAGCAAGATCGGCAGGTCGCCGGAAAGGCCGAAGCTCCAGAGCTGGCGCTGGCCGCGCTGATTGCGCGCGAGAACACTTGGAGTCGCCCGGCGCGCGGCCTGATTGTAAATCAACGCGCCGGCGAGGCGGCCATAAAGTTGCGCCTCAACCTCGGTTGTGTTCAAGTGGCGCAACATGATCAGGCCATGCGTCCAGGCCAGTTCAAAACAACGCTCGGCGATGGTTTGATCCTGATATTTTTCGACGAGGCCCAGAATTTCTTCACGCGTCGGCGCGATGCCGGAAACCAAAGTGACCGTGGCGCTTTCCTTCGGCTCAAGCCGGAGCGTGCGGCGGATGGACGCAATCGGATCGAGCACGGAACCTTCGCTGTTCGACAGTGGCGAAATATTTTTCAACGCGGCGGGCGAAGTCAAATTTCCGCCGCGCCCGATGAATTGCGCGCGGTCGGTTTCAAATGAAGCCGTTCCGACCTCGTTGCCATGAACCAGCAGCAAATGACCGATCCACGGCAATTTTTCGTGTGCGGCATGGGGGCGACGCGAACAGAGAATCGCATTTTGCTGCGGCACAATTTGCGTCTGGATGAACAGGTTGCTGAAGGCCGGATGGGCCAAATCCGCCGCCGCCGTGTTCAAAACAATTTCCGCGTAGCTGGTGACTTCGATGGTGCGCACTTCGTCGGAATGATTGGTGAACGTGATGCGACGGACCTCGACGTCGTTCTCCGGCGACACCGCGATCTCGGTGTGCGCGTCAATCTCGTGCAGGCGCGAGCGAAATTCCGCGCGTCCCTGGCTGAAGATCGCCTCGTAACCGGGCTTGGTTTCCAACGTGGGTTGATGCGTGGGCGACCAGAAGGCGCCGCTGTCCGCATCGCGCAGATAAAAAAATGTGCCCCAGCAATCGCGCGTTGCATCTTCGCGCCAGCGCGTCACGGCGGTGTCGTTCCAGCGGCTGTAGCCGCCGCCGGTATTCGTGACCATCACATGATACCGGCCATTGGACAGCAGATGCACTTCCGGCGGGCCGACATTCGGGTCGGTGAAGACACGCATCGTGGCTTCGACCACGGGTGCCGATTCGCGTTCGCGGCTGGCTTCGAGTTCGTGCGGATACAGCACGGAAGTTGCCCGCGGCACGCGCTCGTGCAACAACAGTTCGGCGGATTTGAACAGCGGGTTGGCATTAAAGCGCCGCTGCATTGGCCGATCCAGCAAAGTGCAGGCGAGCGCAAGCAGACTCATGCCTTGATGATGCGCCATGAACGAACGCACGGTGGCGTGTGTCTGGCCATTCGGCACGCGCGACGTGGTGTAATCCAGCGCTTCGTAAAAGCCGAATTTGCCCGCCGCATTTTCATGCCGCAGCGCTTTAAGATTTCTACAGGCTTCTTCCGGCGCGACCATCAAGGCCATGACCGTCGCGTAAGGCGCAATGACAATGTCATGCGCCAGACCGCGTTTGAAACCGAGGCCCGGCACGCCAAAGGCGCGATACTGATAATTGGCATCGGTGTCCCGTAAATTATAGCCCGATTCCGAAATGCCCCACGGCACTTTGATCTGTTTGCCGTATTGAATTTGCCGCGCGACGGCGGATTTGCAGGAAAGGTCGAGCAACGTGTTTTCGTAAGTGGGCATCATGATCATCGGCATGAGATATTCGAACATCGAGCCGCTCCACGAAATGAGCGTCGGCCTGCCGCCCGCCGTGGTCAGCGAACGCCCCAGCCGGAACCAATGGTTTTGTTCCACTTGTCCGAGGGCGATGGCCACGTAACTTCCGAGCCGCGCTTCGGACGCGAGCAAATCGTAGCAGCTCGTGTCGAGCCGATGCTGGCTGACGTTGTAACCGATGGAAAAAAGTTCGCGCGCCGGGTCATACAAAACGGTGAAATCCATGCGCGCCAGTTCATCGCAGCGTTGCGCCAGATTTTCCAGTTCGTTCAGCGTTGCCAGCGCCTTTATGCCCGCGGCATCGAGCAAAGGACGTAATTCTGACAAGAGCCTGGTCAGGGCCGCGCCGGCGGGTGAACTGCGCGCGGCGTCCAGCAACTCATCGAGTTTCACCAGCCAGTTTTCCGTTTCGTCGGCGAGCCGACGCACGCTCATCGGCGCAACAAGTTGTTCCCAAAGTTTCTTTAATTCCCGCGCCGAGTCGGTCTGCAAATGGACCTGCAGCGGCCCGCGCAAATTCGTCCAGGGAAAATTGGCGAGGATTTCCTCGCAGTGTTCACGGCAGCTTTGGCCGAAAATTACACGCCAGGTTTCAAATTCGCTTTTCGATTCACTTTTTCCACCGGCCAATTTTGTTCCCGCCTGAATCGCCTGGTCGAGCATTTGCAGGGTGTCCGCCGGTGAAGACGGATTTTGGGCGAGCAGCTTTTCCAATGCTTCGAAATTGACCGCCGCTTCCGAACTGCGCGACTGGTCTTTCCAGACGCCAAGGGTGTCACGAAGTCCGGGGAGAATCCTGGTGGCGCTCCAATTTTGATCCGTCAGTTCGAGCAATCCCGAATGCAGCGTCAGCAACAGACCGGCGAGGTTGCCGTTGTCCACGGTGGAAATGTAGAGCGGCACCATTGGCTTGAGCGTGCGCGTGTCATACCAGTTGTAAAAATGGCCGTGATAACGCTCGAGTTTTTCCACCGTCTCCAGCGTGCGTGCGAGGCGTTCCGTGAAGCCGCGCATAGAAACATAACCAAAATCATGGGCGGCCAGCGTGCTCAACAAGAAAAGGCCCAGGTTGGTGGGCGACGTGCGGGTCGCGATGACGGCGCGCGGATATTCCTGAAAGTTATCCGGCGGCAGCCAGTGCTCCTCGGCCGTGGCAAAGGTTTCAAAAAAATACCACGTCCGCCGGGCCAGTTTGTGGAGCTTGTGAATTTGCTCGGTGGAAAATTCCACGCGCTTTTCTTCGATGGGCAGGCTGATCCACCACGCAATCGCCGGTGAAACCACCCACAAAGCGAGAAAGCCGAAGATGATCCAGGAAGGCGGATGGCCCAGGAAGAAAAGCAATGCTGAAACGGCGACGGCCAGCAGCGGCGCACAGCTCATCGCGGCAAAAAAGCTTTGCAACGTGTTGTTGTCGTCACATTCGGAGTCGCTGGAGGTCTGCCATTCCAGCAGATTTCGGCGCGAGAAAATCAGCCGCCACCAGGTGCGCGTCACGGCATCCAGACTGATGCCGGCATCGTAGGGAAGAAACGCCACCGTCAAAATCGCCTGGGCTGTCTGACGGACCAGGGTCTGTCCGACATTGCTTAAATGCAAGTAAAGCGGCAGGTCCCTCGGCTTGCGCAGAAATTCCGTGAACACCGCCAGCAGTGACGGCAGCACAATGATGGACAAAATCGTCAAACCCCAGGCCCCGGCATCTTCGGGAAAAATAATCCAGCCCAATACGAGCAGAGACACCAGCGCAAAGGGAACCAGGCTGCGTCGCAGATTGTCAAAAATTTTCCAACGCGACAATCCGGTCAGCGGATTTTGCACGCGCCGCACGTCCATTCCGGGCAGACGCGGCAGCAGCCACGCGGCGATCTGCCAGTCGCCGCGCATCCAGCGATGCCGCCGCCGCGTGTCAGCGCTGTAGCGCGACGGAAATTCCTCGAACAGTTGAACATCGCTGACCAGTGCCGACCGCGCGTAACTGCCTTCGAGCAGGTCGTGGCTCAAAATCCGGTTCTCCGGGAATTTTCCGCCGACCGCGCGTTCAAAGGCGTCCACATCATAAATGCCTTTGCCGATGAACGAGCCCTCGTGAAAAACGTCCTGATAAACGTCGGAAACCGTGCGCGTGTAGGGGTCAATTCCCGGATCGCCGGAAAATAATTTCACAAACCGCGACCGGCTGGCGCTCGGCAGACTGACGGCGATGCGCGGCTGCAAAATGGTGTAGCCCTCGACGATCAATCCCTTTTCGGTGTCGTAAATCGGGCGGTTCAGCGGATGCGCCATCGTGGCCGCCAGTTGTCGCGCGGCATCACGCGGCAACTGCGTGTCGGTATCGAGAGTGATGACATATTTGATGTGCGGCAGCGCGGAGAGGTCGCCCACGATCTTGGAAAAACATTGCACGCCGCCGCCGCGTAAACAGTGATTCAAATCGGAAAGCTTGCCGCGTTTTCGCTCGTAGCCCATCCAGATTTTTTCCGCTTCATTCCAGCGGCGCGGACGCTGGAAAAAATAAAAGATGCAGGGCCGGTCGCTTTTGTATTTTTGATTGAGCGCCTGGATGCCCTCGCCCGCGCGCCGCAACAATTCCTCGTCGCCGGCTTTGTGTTCTTCCGCCGCGTCGCAAAAATCGGTGAGCAGCGCGAAGTAAACCTGGTCGTCGCAATTGGCGAGATACCGGACTTCCATTGCTTCCAAGAGGTTTTCGACACCCCGCAAGCTGATCAGCATCGTGGGCACCACCACCAGCGTCGCCTCCGCTGCCGGAATGCCTTTGGAAAAATCCAGACGTGGCAAGGCCGAGGGTTGGACGAAAATGGTGACGAACCAGTTCACCAGGGCCACGGCCAGTTGGCTGGTGCAAAGCAGCGACAGCAACGCCACCAGACAGAACATCCATGCTGAAATTCCCAATGCCGCCGACCGCTGCAACAGTGGAATGGACACCGCCAGAGTCACAACGAGAATGCCGCCGAGATAAAAGGTGAGCGGAAATCCCCGCGCGATTCGCGGCAAAATGCTGCGAAGAGGAATCGTCATTTCCGCCGTGCGTTCCAAAACTTTCACGCCTTTGCCGGAAAGAAAAAAACCGACGTGCGCCAGGCGGTCGTTCGGACGGCTGGCATTTTTTTGCGCCAGACCAACGGCCAGCGCCGCCACTTCCAGTTCAGTGTTTTTGCTGAAGCGGGCGATGCGCTCGACCGTGTGGCGATACGCATCGCGCGTGGCAAAATCCATCTGTGTATAAATTTTAGCCGGATCGGCACACAACGTTTTTTCGACCACGCTCTGGCCTTCCACGAACTCCTGCCAGTCCAGCGTGTCGAGAAAACGCAGGCTGCAAATGGAATTGCCCACCGATGCCTGGGTCGCCGCCTGATATTGGCTTTCACTTTGAACCAACTGTCCGACCGTCAGCCCATCCTCGGCCAGACGTTCTTCAATCCAGCCCGCCGCCAGTTTTACTGACGGCGATTTTTCCTGGATGCGGCGGAAAAATTCCGTCACGAATGCCTGGTTCAAGGACGGCTGGGATTGTGCCATTTCGCCCACGACAATGATCAAATGTGAAGGGTTGTTTTCCGCCACTTGGAGAATTTTATCCGCCCAGTTTCCGGCCTCGTCCCGGTCCTTTCGCTCCGCATTCATCCGGGCCGCCACCCGCCGCAAATTTTCGATCAGGGCGAGCCGGAGCATAATGGGAATCGCCCACAGCTCACCCAGTTTCAGCGGAACAACTTCCTGATAACCCGCCACGAAGCTGGTCAGGTGCGAAGCGTCAATCCGCCCGTCTGTGTGCGAAACAATTTCCAACGCGATTTCATATACGCGCGGAAATTCTGTCCACGGGCCGTTCAGCAACTGCGGCAATTGCCGGTTGAAGCCGCGCGGCAGGTGGCGCTGCGCGGTGCGGATTTGCTCCTCGAGCAGATGGAAATTGTCCAGCAACCATTCGGCGGCCGGGGTGATGTGGCGCGTTTTCTCGACCTGCAATGTCCGCTCATTGTAATCACGCAGGATTTTTTCATTGGACGCCAGCCGCGGCAGCAGCAGGTTCGGCCCGCAGCCGCTTTCCACGCGGCGATTCTGCGCCAGGTTGCGCGCGGACTGCTTGAGCAAATCAACGCTCAACAATTCGCCGCGCAACGGCTGTTCGTCGGTCGAAACCTCCGGCGCTTCATTTTGCGTTGGTCGCCGAATCAGAAATTTTTCCAGATTCCACATAGATTGTGCGATGCGTCTGCGATGGAACTGGCGGTGCAGACCACGTTTAGGACTTAAAAGTGTTGCCTTGATTGACGCGAAGGACAATGGGGTGAAGACCCCATAGATTTCAAACGGATGAAACGCCAGGCTGCTCCGCAAGCATGTGCGTCAAACTGAATGCTGGTTCCAACTTCAGACTTGAGGAGCCGAATTGAAATTATGACGGCTCAAAAAACTCCGGCGCAACGATGGCTCCGCCCGGGCCGCGAGATTTTGAACCATACCGGTTGCACGCGCAGACCAGCGCCCTCACCGCCGTCCTTGATACCAACTGGCGCGACTTGACGGAAGCGGCGCTCACGAATCAGTGGAATATCCCAATGAAACAGACCAATGGATTGGTGTTTCATCGGCTTGGCTATCCGTAGTCCGCGAATGCAAAAGGCCTGAAGTTGGGGGACAGGATTCAAGTTGGTGGCAGCTGGGGCGAACGTTTCTTGACGTTTGATTCGGGAGGACTACGCTTCGATTATTATGTGCTCGGTTGTGCGTTCTTGCATCTGTGTTCGTATTGTTTTTGCCGGGCTAATGGCGATGGCGGGAGCTTTTACCTCAGCTCACGCCGCGCGCAGCGAACTTGATCTCGGCGGCACGTGGCAGTATGCCAAGGTGAGCCAGCTTAATTATCCGCCCACGAATAGCTGGCAGACGATGACCGTGCCGGGCTTTCTCTCCGGCTGGCAAAACGAGCACGCCTGGTTCCGCCGCACGTTCACGATCCCCGCCGGCATGGCGGGCACGCAGCTCAAGCTGCGTTTCGGCGGTGTCAAATACAACGCGCAGGTCTGGCTCAACGGCGCATTCATCGGCAGCTACCTCAACGGTTACGAGCCGTTCGAGTTCGACGTGACGGGCAGCGCGTTGACGGGCCAGACCAATGAATTGATCGTCGGCATCACCGACTGGTCCGCCACGTTTGCCACGCCGGTGGATTTCAGCACCAAGCCATCCACGCAGGACGCGCGGGATTTTGTCCGGACCAACATCCTCGCGCCCATTGGCGGACGTTACGAATTATACGGCCCCTGGCAGCCGGTGAAACTGGTGAGCCTGCCGGCGGTTTCGATTGCCAACGTGTTCGTGATGCCCTCCGTGCGCAGCAACCAGGTCACAGAGCGGCTCACCCTACGCAACGACACCGCCTCGGCGCAAATCGTCAACATCACCAATCGCGTGCTCGCGGCCGGCAGCCTGGTGCTGTCACTCCCCTGGTCGCAAGTGACCGTCGGGCCGCTGACGAATCTGCAGGTGGACATCACTGCCTCATGGTCCACGGCGCATCTTTGGAGCCATCTTGATCCGTATCTCTATTCGCTGGAGACGACCATCGGCAGCCCGCAGGGAAGCGACCAGGTGCTGACCCGGTTTGGTTTCCGCGAGTTCTGGGCCGAGGCGGGCCGCTTTTTTCTGAATGGCACGCCGATCAATTTGCTCGCCACCGCCACCTGGCCCACCACCGAGTTGCAGACCACCAATCAGATCAAAAAAATTCTGCAGGACGTCAAAGCTGGGAACAACGTGGCCATGCGTTTCCACACGCAGCCGTGGGATGAGCCTTGGTATGACATGGCCGACGAGGTTGGCTTGCTCATCGTGGAGGAGTGCGCGGTCTGGTGCGATCCTTCCGCCTACAAGCTGAGTGACTCTACTTTCTGGACTAATTACTCGCGTCACCTCACCGCCGCTGTGCAGCGCGATCGAAACCATCCCTCGATCATTTTGTGGAGTCTGGAGAATGAGATTCTGCATTGCGGCGGCGACACTTTGTATTCCGCTACTGCCACGCAACTCGGCGCCATGGGCCGGGTGGTGAAGGGCATGGACCCGACCCGTCCCATCACCTTCGAGGCCGACTTGGATCCCGGCGGCGAAGCCAGCGCGCTCGGGTTGCACTATCCGCACGAGTATCCGGATTATCAGGTCTGGCCCAATGCCGCGTGGTGGATGGACCAATCCATCGCGCGCAGTTGGGTGAGCGGCGGCCAATGGAAATGGGACCACGCCAAGCCGCTCTACATCGGCGAATTTCTCTGGGGGCCGTCCAGTTCCCCGGCCGATTTCACAATCATCTTCGGCGACGATGCCTACTCCGACCCAAGCTACTACCGCAATCAGGCGAAGGGCATGACGTGGCGGATGGCCATCGAGGCGTATCGTGGCTACGGCGTAAATGGCATCGGGCCGTGGACCCTGTTCGAAGATCCGGTGGTTTCCTGGGGAGCGTTCGATCTGCAACCCGCCAGCAATTATCTCTACCAAGTGCAGAAGGCGGCGTATGAGCCGAACGCGGTTTTTCCAGAGGAATACAACACCCGCTTCTTTGCTGGCGAAACGGCGCAGCGCACCGTGCGTGTTTACAACGACCGGATGACCGCCGGCAATTTCACGTTGCGCTGGCGCGCGGGTTCCGGCGCGTGGTCGAGCCGGGCCTTCTCGCTGCCGCCGGCTGGACAGCGGCGGGATACTAATACCTTCACCGTGCCCGCCGCCGGACCATTCGCTCTCCAGTTCGAATTGAGCGACGCCAGCGGCGTGGTCTATACCAATGCGATTGATTGCACCGCGATGGCGCGACCGACGCTCACTTTGCCTGCGGGCGTGAACCTCGCGCTGTATGATCCGCGCGGCACCACAGCAGGATTGCTCGGACGTTTTGGCCTTTCATTCACGACCGTTACGAATTTGCGCACCGCTGCTTACGACCAGTTTAATTTGCTCATCATCGGCCGCGATGCGCTGACCAACGAACCCATTGCCGAGGTGGGCGCGAACACGCTGGCGGCACGCTGGCAGCAGTATGCCGCACAAGGTGGCTGGGTGCTGGTGCTGGAGCAGACCAACTATCCGTCATTCCTGCCGGCGGAAGCGCAGCTCCAGAATTTTGACGCGAGCTTCGCGTTCCCGAGCGCCGATCATCCCGTAGTGCAGGGGTTAACTCAAAACGACCTGCGTTGGTGGGCGGATGATCATCGGCTGGTGACCAAGGCGCTGGCCATGCCCGCGCGTGGTAATTTCCGTTCGCTGGCATCCATTGGCTCGCGCAACGGAATGGAATACGCCGCTGCCGTGGAATTTCCAATCGGCTCCGGCGGCATCGTCTGCTCGCAATGGCTGCTGGCCTCGCGCTTCGATGTCGAGCCGCTGGCGGGCGTGTTATTTCAGCGGCTGCTGAATTACTGCGCGCCCGGCGGCAACCATCCAGCGTTGCGCGCCGTGGCATTGCTGACCGGAACCAACTCCGCGCTCTCGACGAAAGTTTTCGAGCTGGGTCTGCTGGCGCAAAATTTCATGGGTGCTGTGACCAATTGCAATCCGGCGACGTATCCATCGCTGGTCATCGGCGGCAGCAACGCGGCGTGGTCGGAAGCCACGTTGCAACTTTCGGCTCTTGCCAGCTATGTGGATGCCGGAGGCAAGCTGCTGCTCCACCCGCCCAATGCCGCGTTCATCGCCGCCGCGCAGCCAATTCTTTTTCCGGACTTGGACGCAGCCGATGCTGCGTTCGGTCTCTTGCTGCGCGGCAGCGCGGCCAATCCGGCGGTGCGTTTGACCAGCCATGACCTGCACTGGATCAGCCAGGCCGGCTCTTGGAATGCCGACGAGGTGATCGCCACCAACATCGCCCAGCGCTATTACCGCAAGCGTTTCACCCTCGCCAGCTACAGCACCATTCAGGTCGAAAACATGCCCATCCACAGCACCGGCAGCGCCAGTTCGGGCGGCTGGTGGCTCTATGCCAACGGTTATGTCGCGCAGGACATCACCGCCGCCCAGAGCGGCACTTACCTTTTCAATATCCTCGCCAAAGGCACGGCTCTTGGCGGAGTGGGACCGCACATGACTTTGAAAATAGATGGCCGCGCTCTCGATGCCATCACTGTGCCCACCAACACGCTTGCCTATTACACGTTGAGCGCCGACCTCACCGCCGGCGCGCATCAACTCGCGGTTTATTTTGACAACGACGCCTATGCACCGCCCGAAGATCGCAATCTGTTCCTTGATGAAATCCACTGGGGCCGCGATGCCGACAACAGCCCCACCACGCTGCTGACCCGTCCGGGTGCCGTGGCCCAGGTGCGTCGTGGCAACGGCGTGGTGCTGCTGGATGAAATTTGCTGGGACACCGAGACGCAGAGCACGACGAAAGCTGCGCGGTTCGGCAGCACTTTGCTCACCGCGTTGGGCGGCGCGTTTCGGCAATCACCAGCGCTCGGCATCGAGGCGGAATCCATGACCAACGTGAATGTCAACGCCTACTCGGTCTATGGCGGCATCGCCCACCTCAACAGCAATGGCCGCATCGAAACCAGTGTCCGCATCGCGACCAGCGGCAACTACACGTTCGAAGTGGTCGCGGGTGGCACTCCGGCGCTCGGCATTCTGCCGCAAGTGGCGATCACGGTGGACGGCGTCAACAAAACGAACTGGTTCCTGACCACCACGGCGATGACGAGCTACAAGTTTACGTTGTCGCTCACCGCCGGCACCCACGCCATCGGCCTGGCTTTCTTGAACGACGCAAACCCGCCCGGTGAAGATCGCAACGCCTATTTTGACCGGATGGTGATCACTCCACAGACCGCTCCGCTGCTGGCGCTGGTGGACATTGATTTTGCCGCGCACACCACCACGTTGCAATGGGAGGCGACGCCCGGAACTGCCTACGAGGTTCAGTCTGCCGCCGGTCTGGAAAGTTCCGTCTGGCAAGTGCTCACAAACGTCATCAGCGCCGGAAGTGTGGCCACTTGGCAAGACACCGGCCAGATTTCAGGCACGCCGCCGCTGACGCCCGCTGCTCCAAAACGCTTCTACCGCCTCCGCCAAACCAGCCCGTGATCAATCGCAACATCGGTCACGTTTCTCCGGTTCTTATCTTAGTCAAGTGGTCGCAGCAAAATGCCCGCAGGAGGCGTTGGCGTTTATTCCACTTCCACCGTCACCACGCCAAGAATTTTGGCTTCCCGGCGTTGCAACAATCGGCCCATCGGGGTGAGCGCCTGCCAATAAATCAAGACCAGCATGCCGCAGAGCACGGTGGAACAGATCAGGTTGACGGGCACAAACGAGGGCAGATCGGCGCGGTGCCAGAGGAAGGCCAGCAGTGGTCCGACGAACACGGGAGCCATCGCGACCGGGAACAGCATCTGGCATAAAATCATCACGAACATCGCCAGTCCCGGCATTTTGGTCGGCTTCATGGTGCCGGGCTGGATGCGAAAAGGGATCATGATGGAAAGCAGGTTGCCGCCGAGGCTGGCGATCAACAGCAGGGTCATAAGTTGGAACAGCGCGGCGACCACTACAAGCAGCGGCAAATGCAGCCACACCGCAACCAACGCCAGCAGGATTAAGCCAAAGCTGAAGCCGATCGGCAGAATAGCGAGATTTTTTCCGAGGAGGATAAGTCGCCGATCTGCTGGCGAAAGAATCAGAGAACGGAAACCGTCGCGGTCGAAACCAAATTGGTTCGCGAAAAACTGAACGAGGATGAAGGTCGAGAACGTCACCACGCCCGTGGCGATGAATGGCATGGTCATGTCGGACAAGGCAGGCGGCGACCGGAGGAAGATCATCGCGCCGACGATCAGCACCGAAATCATCGAGCCGGCCAGCGCCATTTTCACCTCCGGTGCGCGCAGCAGCGAACGAAAAGTGGCGAGCGCCAGTGCCGCCGACTGTTCCGGCACGGCGGGGAGCTGCCATTCCAGAAAACGATTGCCGGATGGGATGGTTGCGCGGGCGGTTTTCCCGGTGGTGTCGGCGGGTTTGCTTCGCGCCGCCGCTTTGTCCCCGGTCTCGCCCTGATAAAACTTCACCGTGCTGCGATAGGCGCGGCGTAGTCCCAGCGTCGCGAGGCCGAGGCAGCCGAGCGTGCCATACAACGCCGGCAGCACATGTTTTTCAGCCAACCCCTGGGCGCCGACGGACACCCACAGCGGCGGAATGAAACCTTGCGCCGCGACCAGATTGTTGAACATTTCTTGGGAGGCGGCATCGCGGGCGTCGCGCTGTTGTTTCCAGTCTGCACCGCTGAAAACCTTCGGGCTGGAGGATGAATGCCGGCCCAAGACGTTGAAATAAAGATTCGGGCCTTGCGCGAGCAGAATGAACGAAAGCGAAATGCACATGATGACCGAGCGCCGGCGGCGCGGATTGCTCATCATTGAGGCCAGCCAGCCGCGCAGGCAATACGTCCACGCCGTGATCATCAAGACCATGCTCACCGCCAGCGGAATCATCAGCGCCATCTCCGGCCCGCGCGCAATCACCAGGCCGATGGCCAGGCCCAGCATGACGGGAACCATGACGACGATGCTCAAGGTGAAGTGTGAGACCAGATAATTGACGACGAACAACTGGCCCAGCGCGACCGGCAGATGCATGAGCTTCTGCAAATCAATCGTCTCCGAGCGCTGGAGTTCCGTGAGCAGTCCGACCATCCAGA
>ODAK010004652.1_pt1 | contig 14034 bp, 12 predicted proteins | sample 1539591 | NCBI WGS metagenome assembly ODAK01 (sample SAMEA3539303, study PRJEB22396) | soil metagenome | biome: tundra; feature: field; material: soil | place: USA | collected 2010-05 | depth 0.15 m | reverse complement strand
AGTGGGGCGTCGGGGGTGGGGAGTGGGAGAGAAAAACTCGGGGCCAGTTCCGCCCCCCGACTCGCGATCACCGACTCCCGCAGAAGGAAATCCGATACGCTCCGCATCATGCGTACTCTTCTCGATCTTGCCCGCGATCATGCGGGAGACTTTCTTGGACAGCTTCCCGAACGCCACGTCGGCGCGCGCGCGACGCGCGATGAGCTCGTTGCCGCGCTCAAGGTGCCTTTGACCGATGACGGCGAAGAGCCGGCGAGCGTGATCGACGCGCTCGTGCGCGGTGCCGACCGCGGCCTCATCGCCTGCGCCGGGCCGCGCTACTTCGGCTTCGTAATCGGCGGAAGTCTGCCGGTCGCGCTCGCTGCTGACTGGCTGACCTCCACGTGGGATCAGAACGCCGGCATCTATGCGACCTCGCCCGCGGCATCGGTGGTCGAAGACGTCGCGCGCGAGTGGCTGCTCGAGCTGTTCGATCTCCCGCGCTCGGCGAGCGTCGGCTTCGTCACGGGCGGACAGATGGCGAACTTCACGGCACTGGCCGCGGCACGCCACGGCGTGCTTCGCCGCGTCGGTTGGAACGTTGAAGAGGATGGTCTGGCTGGCGCGCCGCGCGTTCATCTCGTCGTCAGCGCCGCCTCGCACATCACGATTCATTCGTCGATGCGAATGCTGGGATTTGGAACACGCTCCCTCCGCAAGGTTGAGGCGGACGATCAGGGGAGGATGCGCGCCGATTCGCTTCGCGATGTTCTGGCGACGCTCGACGGTCCGGTGATCGTCTGTGCGCAGGCGGGCAACGTGAACAGCGGCGCGGTCGATCCGTTGCGGGCAATCGCAATGATCGCGCATGAACGGAATGCCTGGCTTCACGTCGACGGCGCGTTTGGTTTGTGGGGCCGTGCCACGCCATCAAAGCGAACGCTGCTCGATGGCTGTGAGTGGGCGGATTCGTGGGCGAACGATGCCCACAAGTGGCTCAATGTGCCCTATGACAGCGGCATCGTCATCGTTCGAGATTCGGCTTCGCATCGCGCGGCGATGACGGTCTCGGCGGAGTACCTGGAGCAGACCAGCGGCGCCGAGCGCGACAACTTCGACTGGGTCCCCGAGTTCTCCCGGCGCGCACGTGGCTTCGCGATTTACGCTGCCATTCGCACCCTCGGCAGGCGCGGGATTGCCGCGATGATCGACGGTTGTTGTGAGCGCGCGCTCCAGTTTGCGGAGTTGCTGGCTCGCGATCCGCGCGTGGCCATCCTCAACGACGTCGTTCTCAACCAGGTGCTCGTTCGCTTCGGCGACAGCGATGAGCTCACGCGGGACGTCATCAGCCGCGTGCAGAAAGAAGGGACCTGCTGGCTGGCCGGTACGACGTGGCAGGAGAAAGCAGCAATGCGAATCTCGGTCTCGAATTGGACGACGACGGCGGAGGATGTGGAGAAGTCGGCTGCGGCAGTGCTGCGCTGCATTTGAGTCGAGCATCGCGGTCATGCCGCGATGCCACGCGCGGCGTCGCGCGACCTGCGCGATCTCTGCTACGCGATCACGCGTCCTTCATTACTTTCGCCACTCGTGCCAGCAGCACGCTGTTCGTCACCGGCTTGCGGATGAAGTCAGCGGCTCCCACCTCGAACGCGCGAATTTCGACATCTTCGCCGGGAAGCCCTGAGATGAAGACGGCCGGTACGTTGACGCCGTTCTCATGCATGGCCTGCAGCAGCGAGTGGCCGTCGATGTAGGGAAGATCGACATCGATGAGGAGGAGGTCGACTCTGTCCCGTCCCACGAGCATCATCGCCTCCGCACCATCTTTCGCCACGACGACCGAGTAGCCGGCGCTTTTCAGGACCGCCTTCGTGAGCTCGCGGCTCAGCGCGTTGTCTTCGACGACCAGCACGGTCTTTTTGTCGACATCGGCGATCGAGGCCGCGCCGCGCTTTGCGCGCAGTTGCACGATCTCGCGCTGCAGCGCCTTCGTCTCCGCGTCAGGCTCGATGCTCAGCTCCCGTTTCAGCACCTTCGCGCAATGCTCGTACTGCTGCAACGCCTCCACGAGGTCCCCGCTCTGAAGGTAGAGACGCATCAGGGTGCGATGCATCGCCTCCTGCAGAATGTCGAGGCGCAGCGACCGCTGCGCGGTGGCGATGGCTTCGTCCAATCTTCCACTGCGGGACTGCAGTTCGACCATCTGCGCATGTGCGCGGAGCGCGAGCCGGTGAAGACGGTCGCGCTCTCCGATGACGAACTGATCGAACCGCTCTTCATTGATGTAGAAGCCGTCGAGGAAGTCGCCGCGGTAGAGATCGATGGCCTGACCAAGTCCGGCCTCGGTGCCCGCAGCGATCAGCGCCTCCATCTCCGCGGCATCACAAGTAACAGATGAGTCGAGGCTGAGGAGATCGCCTTCCTCGATGAGCGTTTTCTGCTTGGGAGCGATCTGCGACAGCTCCTTGCGAACGGTCGACAGCGTCTGCCGAAGGCTCTGCCGCGCCTGATCCGGACCGGTGCTCGACCAGAGAAGGCCGGCCAGTTTCTCGCGGGACACATGCTGCCCCGGCTTCACCGCCAAGTACGCCAGCAGCGCCTGCGATTTCTTCGCCCCAATCGTGGCGAGCGAGCCGTCGGCGGAGCGGATCAGGAAATCACCCAGCAGCTCCAATCGGAGAGAAGTCATGTTGTGAGTGGCAATTATCTCAGTAAGTTGAGGAAAAGTGTTTCGACTTTCATCGCCGCTTCCCATACTCTCCGAAAAGGGGAGGTCGCGGGATGTCTGAGATGCCCTCAGTTGGCGATGAGATGCGGGAGCTGATCCGGCTACAGAGCTGGAACCAGTTACGCGACCGTCTCACCGACCTTCATCCGTCCGACGTCGCCGACCTGATCATTGCCCTGCCTCGCGAAGAGGAGGGCTTTGTCTTCCGCGTCCTTCCGCGCGACGAAGCACCGCCTCCGCGCCATTCGTGGCAACGCTCGTCGACGTGACCGGGCTTTGCATCTACTTCATGGTGGCGTTGCTGATCTTGCGGGGGACGTTGTTGTGAGGAAGCCGCGTCATCTACTTCGGCTGCCACAGCTCGAAGCGATTGCCCTCCGGGTCCGTGGCCCAGCCGAAGCGGCCGTAGTCGGTGTCTTCGATTTTCTCATCGACGATGGCTCCGGCGTTTCGTAACTGCGCGAGCATGGCGTCGAGGTCGCTAACTCGGTAATTGATCATGAATGAGGCGCGGGTGGGATCGAAGTACTTCGTCGTCGAAGGAAAGGGCGACCAGACAGTCGTGCCGGCGACGTCCGGATTCTCTTTCTCGCGCCATTCGAAGGATGCGCCGCCGTACGAGTCATCGACAGGGATGCCGAGGTGATTGCGATACCAGTCGCGCAAGGCAGGGGCGTCGTCAGACTTGAAGAAGATTCCGCCGATTCCGATGACTTTTTCCATAGCGGCTCCTAACGCAAGGTGAATACCGTGGCTGCTCCTCGGGACGACACGCTCGACGCGAAATGGTCGAGCGTCTGTGCCAGCATACGCTGCGCCGGCGGCGTAAGAGAAGTGTCGCGCTCGGCCAGCTTTTGTGGAACGGCCGTGACCGCACTTGCTGGCGCGATGATCGCCACATGCGTGATGCCATCCTTTTTCAGCCGGGTGTAGAGCGCTTCGGGCGCTGGCGCCTCGAGATAGAGCGAGACGCGCGGGCCGTCGAAATTCCCGCCGCCGCGGACCCGATGCGCGAACCAATACGTCTCGTTGAGGCCGACGATCAGCACGTTAGCATCCGCCGGGAGCATGGCATCGACCGTCTGCGCGGCCGCGTACGACGAGCGCTGTTTCGTCAGGTACTCGGAATCCGAGGCGACGCCGGAGAGAAGCGAAAAGGCGCCGCTCCGGTCGACGAAATAGACGATGAGAAAGAGCTGCACGACGATGGCGAAGCCGAGGACGATGCGCGTGAACCGGCGTGGGGGCTTCGAGAGAGCAGCCGGAATGACGAGGAACGGCAGAAGGATGCGCGACGACGGCGCGAGCAGAAGCATCAGTGCGGCGACGGCGACGAGAATCCACGCAAGCGCGCCACCGGAAAGCGCGCAGGCCGCAATGAGCGAGGCTCCCAGGCTTTCATCGATGAAATGTCCCTCGAAGACGTAGTCGGAGAGAAACGGCGCGCGATAGCCGGCGACATGCGGCGCCGCCGCGGAAAGAAAGGGTGCGATCGGATTTCCTGTGAGGATGAGATTACGGATCAGAAAGATCGAGCCAATGGCGAGGCCGATGATGAGGGCGTGGATCGTGCGGAGTGGCTTTGCGGTCGCGAGGTCCCGCGGTTGCGTATCGGATGCTCTTCCGCGCTTCCGCCACATTGCGATGCCGACAGCGATGACTGCGAACGGGATGAACGTGTACTTCGTCAACAGTCCTGCGGCGAGCGCGATTGCCCACGTCGGCACATCATCCTGATCGAGCGCGAGAACGAGAACGGCGCAGATGCCGATCAGTGGCCAGTCGTTGAGTGACCAGCCCGCGATCAAAGCCAGCGCGGGCGTCGTGACGATCGCAGCAACCGCGAGGGCGTTGCCGCGCGCGAGGCGAAACAACATCGCCGTCGTTGCCAGCGCCGCAACGAGATGAAGAACGTGCGAAGCGATTCCTCCGCGGATCTGGCCGAGGATCGTCAGAAGCGGCAGATCGGCAGACTCGATTCCGAGGGGGAAGTACGAGTGCGAGATCAGAGGCAGATCGATGGTTCGATGATTGAGAACCCAGGCCCAGGGCACGGCCAGGTGATAGGCGAGCTCGTCGAGCGAAGTAGGAGGCGCTTGCGCGGCGATGAGCGCAGCGAGAAATACGACGGCGATAGCAATGAGCGCGAGCGGTTCCGTCAGCGCGGGCATGGCGGGCATTCGACACTTGAGCCGCCGGACGACGACGTAGAGACCGCCGACGCCGCAGACCATCAGCAGCGCTCCCATCGACCATGACGAGACATTCAACGTCCCGGCGAGAAAGCAAAGCGCGCCGAAGATGGGATACCCGAGTAGAAAATCGCGGGCGATGTCGCACTCCTCGGGACGCCACGCTCGTGCGAGCAGACTTCGAAGTGCGAATCCGCATCCGATGACGGCCAGCGAAGCGGCGAGGGCGAGCAGGATTGACAGACCCGTACGCCGCACGAGCAACTCGACGAGCACGAATCGGTCGAGAAGAATGAGCAGCAGGTAGAGCGCGATGACCGCGGCGAGGATGCGCTGGAGTCGTGACATCGTCGGTTGCTAATCAGATTTCGGGCAAGGCCGCGCGCATGGCCAGGATGTCGGTGATGATCTCGCGCGCCGCTTCCGGCCGGATCTGCGTCGTGCGATCGCTGAGCGCCGCGGGCGGCTTGTCGTGAACCTCCATGAAGAAGCCTTCCGCTCCCGCGGCCGCGGCCGCGCGCGCGAGCGGCCGCGCAAACTGCGGCGTGCCGCCGGTCTGCTTGCCTTCGCCGCCGGGCTTCTGCATCGAGTGCGTGATGTCGTAGACGACCGGCGTACCGAATCCACGCAAAATAGGGAAGGAGCGCATGTCGACGACGAGGTTCTGGTATCCGAACGACGATCCGCGCTCAGTGATGAAAACGCGCTCGTTCCCGGCTTCCCGCCCCTTGTCGAGAATGTTCTTCGCTTCCTCCGGCGAAAGGAACTGCCCCTTCTTCACACCGACTGCTTTTCCGGTACGAGCCGCCGCGTCGATGAGGTCGGTCTGCCGGCAGAGAAACGCTGGAATCTGGATGATGTCCAAAACCTCGGCTGCTCGATCCGCCTGCTGCCATTCATGAATGTCGGAGAGAAGCGGCAGTCCGGTCTCGCCCTTCACGGCCCGCAGGATCTCCAGCCCTTTCTCCAGGCCAGGGCCGCGAAACGACTCGATCGACGTGCGGTTCGCTTTGTCGAAGGACGATTTGAAAACGAGATTGATTTTCAACTCATCCCGCAGCGCCAGAAGCGTCCGGGCCATGCGGAGTGCATGCTCGCGCGACTCGATGACACACGGGCCAGCGATGAAAAGGGGAGGTTGACTACCGCCGAACGAGATGGTGGCCATGATGGCGATGGAACGCGTTTGCATGCGCCGGGCATTGTACTCATCGCTGACGGTTCCGAGGACAGCGAGTCAGGCCGCCGACTGCAAGGCCCACTTCCCCGCCCTTGCCCCCACCCACGTCGCCCCAATGTAGATCACGAACGAGACGATCGAGAACCACACGGGCTGCGGAATCTTGATCGCGTTGAAGATTCCCGCGGCGAGAAGTAGGGCGCCGACGATGTAGCCGGCGATTGGATCGCGAGCGACTCTTGCGGCCAGCCAGGTTGCCACGAACGTTCCGATCAGCCAGCCGGTGAGCACGAGCAGGTAGGCGGGCAACGGAAGCGCGGCCACAAACCGCTTGACCTGCTCGAAATCGTCCATGTTCGTACCCGGAGCCGGTGGATACAGCACGTGAACGATGGCTTCCGCGCTCGCGACGAGCGCGAATGCCGCGATCATCCCGGCGATGATTCCGCCGGCGTACCGCAGCGCTTTCATACGAGCTCAGTTTCCTGCGTCACCGACACCGCGGCGGTTGCTTTCACCGAGTTCTTGAAGATGCGTGCTGCGGCGATGAACGAGCGGAAGAGCGGATGCGGAGCGGTCGGACGCGATTTGTACTCTGGATGGAACTGGCAGCCGAGGAACCAGGGATGGCCTTCCAGCTCGATGATCTCCACAAACTTTCCGTCGGGTGAGAGGCCGGTCACATGGAAACCGCGCTCCTCGAGCTGCGGCACGTACTCGGGATTCACTTCGTAGCGATGGCGATGGCGCTCGTCGATCAGATCGCTGCCGTAAGCCTCGTGAGCGATCGAGCCCTCCTTCAGCCGGCATGGATATTTCCCGAGGCGCATAGTCCCGCCGAGGGCATCGACGCCGATCAGATCGCGCAGCTTGTAGATGACTTTGTACGGCGACTCATCGTCGAACTCCGTCGAGTTCGCGCCAACCATTCCGACGACGTTTCGCGCGAACTCGATCGTCGCGCATTGCATGCCGAGGCAGATACCGAAGTAGGGGATGCGCTTCTCGCGCGCGTAGCGGATCGCGCGCAACTTTCCTTCGACGCCGCGCGATCCGAAGCCGGGCCCGACCAGGATTCCGTCCACCCGTCCGAGCTCTCCGTGGTACCCCTCAGCCTCCAACTCCTCGGAGTCGATATAGATGATGCGGACTTTCACGTTGTTGGCGATGCCGCCATGCGTCAGCGCCTCGTTGAGTGACTTGTACGAATCGCCGAACTCGACGTACTTGCCGACGAAACCGATCTTCACTTCGTCTTCCGGATGGCGAAGTTTGCGGATGATCTCTTCCCACTTCGTCAGCGCGCCGATCTCGTCGTGCGGGAGATGGAGCTTATCGAGCAGGATCTCGTCCAATCGCTCGCGGGAGAAGGCCAGCGGCACCTGGTAGATGAACTCGACGTCGAGCGCCGGGATGACGGCGTCCTGCTCGACGTTGCAGAAGAGGGCGATCTTGTCGCGCATCTCGTCGGGGATAGCGTGCTCGGAGCGGCAGAGAAGAACGTCGGGCTGGATGCCGATCTCGCGCAGCTTCTGCACGGAGTGCTGCGTGGGCTTGGTCTTCATTTCGTCCGAGGCTTTGATGTAGGGAACGAGGGTGAGATGGACGTTGATGGCGTTGCCGCGCCCGGCTTCGAGCCGGAATTGGCGAATGGCTTCGAGGAACGGCAACGACTCGATGTCGCCGACGGTGCCGCCGATCTCGACGATGACGACGTCGACGCCTTCGCTCACTTCGCGGATGCATTTCTTGATCTCGTCGGTGATGTGGGGGATGACCTGCACGGTTTTTCCGAGGTAGTCGCCGCGCCGCTCCTTCTCGATGACTTTGAGATACACGCGCCCGGTGGTGAAGTTGCTCTTCCGCGTGGCCCGCATGGAGGTGAAGCGCTCGTAGTGGCCGAGGTCGAGATCGGTCTCGGCGCCGTCATCGGTCACGTAGACCTCGCCGTGCTGGAAGGGCGACATCGTGCCGGGATCGACGTTGATGTAGGGATCGAATTTCTGAATGGTGATGCGAAATCCGCGCGCTTCGAGAAGGGCGCCGATGGATGCCGCGGCGATTCCTTTGCCAAGTCCGGAAACAACACCACCCGTGACGAAAATGTATTTGGTGCTCATGGTCATGCCTCCGGTTGGTTGAGAGAGATCGGGCCAATGCCCCTGCCAAAGCCGCTGCTCGGTTCGGGCTGCTTGCCTTCGGGGAGAGTGGTGCTGGCTGTGGCGAGGAAGCGTGTGCGTGTGAGCACGCAGCTCACGAACGGTCTCCGCGGTCACGCATGTTTAGCCAGCTCATATTCAACACGCGCCACATCCTCGGGGCGATCGACGCCGAGGTGGGCCTTTGTCGTTTGAACGACGCTGATAGTAAAGCCGTTCTGCAGTGCCCGCAACTGTTCGAGTGATTCTTCACGTTCGAGAGGGGAGGGCGGGAGCGCGGCAAGCGCGCGAAGAACGCCTGTCTGGTACCCGTAGATCCCGACGTGACGCCTCGCTCCGGCGAGCGGCGCGCGTGAAAAATAGAGAGCGTGGCCGTCGAGCTTGGTGACCACTTTCACGACGTCGCGTGACTGGCGCTCTTCATCGCTTTCGATCGGCGTTGCCAGCGTGGCCATGTCGACGCCGGTCGATTGCAGCATGTCGATGATGCGATCGACGGAATCGATATCGATCAACGGCTCGTCGCCCTGCACGTTCACGATCTGATCGAACTCTACGCCGAGTAGATCGAGCGAGGCTGCGATTCGATCGGTCCCGCTCTGGAACTCGCCTTCCGGACGCACGAAGCGCCCGCCGAAGGATTTGACGTGATCGGCGATGCGGTCATCGTCGGTTGCAACGAAGACGGCGCCGGCGCGTCCCGACCGCGCCGCGCGCTCGTACACGCGCTGGATGAGCGACACGCCCGCGATCATCGCCAGCGGTTTGCCGGGGAATCGCGTCGATGCCCATCGCGCGGGAATTACAATGACGGCGTTCATGAGTAATCCGAATTCTAACGGGGGAGTGGGGAGTGGGGAGTGGGGAGTGGGAGAAAAACCCTCTGCTGTCGATTCTGCGCAAACCTTTGTGGCTCCCACTCCCCACTCCCTATTCCCCACTCCCCCCGACCGCCTCCTCATCCGGCGCTTGCTCATCCTCGCGGCGGCGGTCTTCATCGGCGTTGCCGCGTACAGCCGTCTCGATCTGCTTTATTCGCACAAGTTCTTCGACAATACGGGCCGGGCGCAGTGGATCTGGCCGGTGCATCGGATGGCTGATGGTGATCCGGTGGCGTTCTTCGCGACGTACGATTTCGACCTTCCGCCGAATCGAAACTTCACGCGGATCAAGATGCTTGGTGATCCGGAGTACACGTTGTACTTCAACGGCGTGGCGGTCGGCGGCAGACGGGTTGGCGATGGCAATCAGGCGCTCGACACGTACGACGTCAGCAATCTGGCGCACGATCACGGGAACCGCATGGTCGTGGCCGTGCGAAGCGCGAACGGCGTGGGAGGACTCATCGCCGCGGTTGATCTGACCCGGGAGTTCGCGAACTTCATCGTCACTGGCAGCGATTGGCACATCGTTCAGAGGTGGCAAGACGATCTGCTCGTCCGCGATCCTCCTGCCGGCGAGATCGGGCGTCCGCAACTTTTCGGACGTCCTCCGGCGCGGCGCTGGAACTATCTGACGCAGAAGGACGCGGCGTTCTTTGCTCCGACGAAGCAAGTCATCGGCGCTCAGCAAAGCTTCGACTTTCAGACTGCGCTTCCGGAGATTGCGGTCATCGGCGGAACCGCGGTGATGGTGTCCCGAAAGACGGCTGCGACTGCGTACGACTTTGGGACGATGACCAGCGGACGCGTGAGGCTAACGATCAAAAAGGTCGAGAACGGACCACGCAACGTCACCGTCCGCTTCGCCTACGAGCGCGCGCAGCTATTCATGGTCGAAGAGCCGGTGGAGCAGTTTGTGTTCGCGGCGGGAGAACGGACCCTTCTCGATGAGGAGATCCGCAACTTTCGCTACGTCACGGTCTACGGCAGCGCGGCGACGGTCGACGTGCTGCGGTGAATGAGAAAGTAGAGATCAGAAGAGCAGAGATCAGAAGAGCAGAGATCAGAAGAGCAGAAATCAGAGATAAGAGACTTGATGATTCCACCTGATCTCTAATCCCTTGTCTCTGTCTCATGGGTAGCGAAGACAGAATAGAGATCGGGGATCAGAGACCAGGTGATCAGAAGAGCACTTTCTGAACAAAGTACGTCTGTGGCGTGGTCGCTTTCGACTCGATCGCCTGCGCTTCGCCGTGCGTGAGATGAAAACGCCCCGCGGCGGCGCCGGTCGTCGTTTTCATGAAGATGTCGGCGTAATCGATCTGCACTCCCGTGATGCCCGCATTGCGGACCATCAGAAACGCCGTTGCCGAGAGTGTGTTGAAGACTTTGTCCTCAGTATCCGCCGTGAGGTCGGCGCGGAGCGAGTGGGGACCAGTGGCGATGAGCTTGTGCTCGAAGATTCCGACGTTCTCGTATGCGCGCTCGAACTTGCTGAGGACGTCCGTGCCGAGGAGCGTCCCTGGGGCAATGGGCGTGGGCGCCTCCACCGGTGGCGCGGCGGTTGTCGCGGCCTGCGCCTGCGGAAGCTTGCGCAGCTTGATGGTCGTGCCGAGCTCTGAGGTCTTCGTCGTCGACGTGACGGGAATCTGCTCGACACCGAAGAGGGATCCGCCGCCGAGCCGCGTCATCTCCTCCGACTTGGCAACGTTGATGCTGTTTGGATCGAGCGCCAGCACCGAGCCGTTCACGAGGTTGAGCATCGCCTTGCCGTTGACGACCGTCCATTTCGTCTTTGCTTCGTAGCGCGTCCCGTCCTTGAGCACGACCCAGTAGCTGGCAGCGAAGGCAGGGATGGCAATGACAGCAACAAGAGCGGCAACGATCATTCTCTTTTTCACGCGGGCTCCTCGGAATGGCGCTTCAGGGCCGTCGATTATACTGGCCAGCAATGCTCGTCGTCATGGAAGCCGGAGCCCGGCCCGATCAAATTGAAGCGATTGTCCGCCATATCGAAAAGATGGGGCTGAAGGCCCATGCCATCCCCGGTGCGAATCGGACGGCAATCGGCATCACCGGAAAGCCAGGCAGGGCGGACCCCGAGATCCTCGAGAACTATCCCGGCGTCAAGGAGGTCATCCGCGTCTCGCACGCCTACAAGCTCGTCAGCCGGGAGGCGCGGCCGGATGACAGCATCATCAATGTCGGTGGCGTCGACGTCGGCGGCAACGGCATCGTCGTCGTCGGTGGACCGTGCGCGGTCGAGTCGCTCGATCAGTCGCGCGCGATCGCCGAGGGGATTCGAAACGCGGGAGGGCAGTTGTTTCGCGGCGGCGCGTTCAAGCCGCGCACCTCGCCCTACTCGTTCCAGGGATTGGGAGAACCGGGCTTGGAGATTCTGGCGAAGATTCGCGAGGAGTTCGACCTTCCCATCGTCACCGAGGCCATCGACAACGAGGCGCTTGCGCTGGTCGACCAGTACGCCGACTGCATCCAGATCGGTGCCCGCAACATGCAGAACTTCTCGCTACTCAAAGCGGCCGGACGCGCACGCAAGCCGATTCTGCTGAAGCGCGGGATGTCGGCGACGCTCGAGGAGCTTCTTCTCTCGGCCGAATACATCATGGCCGAGGGGAACTACAACGTGATCCTGTGCGAGCGCGGCGTCCGCACGTTTGCCGACCACACGCGCAACACGCTCGATCTCTCCATCGTCCCGGCCATCAAGCGCATCAGCCATCTGCCGGTGCTCGTCGACCCGAGCCATGGAACGGGCAAACGCAACAAAGTGGCGCCGATGTCGCGCGCGTCGATCGCCGCCGGTGCGGACGGCGTGTTGATCGAGGTCCACCACAAACCGGAAGAGGCGCTGTCCGACGGACCGCAGGCGATCCTGCCGGAAGCGTTCGCGGTGATCGTGCGGGAGTGCGACGCCATCGCGCGCGTGGTGGGAAGATCGCTGCAACCGGCGCTCGCGGCCACGGTGTGAGCTCGAGGGAGTCGTTTGTCGGGGGTCGGGGGTCGGAGTAAAACCTGTTCCCGCCGGCTCTTCTCTGACCAAGCGAACCCTTGAATGCTCAGGATCCTTTTTCACGAGTCGAAACCACTACCGAAATTGGTCCCGACCCAATTTCACGAGTCAAAACCCCTACCGAAATTGTCCATGGCACTATTTCACGAGTCAAAACCCCTACCGAAATTGGGTCCGGACCAATCAAAATGGAAACAGGGGGCCTTTTCGCCAAGCTTCCGTCCTCTTCAGATGACGTCGCGGCAGAATCGGCTCTTCTCCGACCCCCGACTCCCGACACACGACCCCCCAAAACCTAACTCCTCACCCGATGCACCCGCAAAAGGTTCGTTTTCGCGCGCTGGTAGACCGGTGATCCCATCAGAATCACCAGCCGGTCGCCCGGGACGACGATATCGCGGCTGATGAGAAACTCATCGACGCGCTCGACGATCTGTTCGTGATACTCGCCAACGTCGCGCAGGACGAATGGCTGCACGCCCCACAGCACGTTCATGCGGCGCGCCACCCACGTCGACGGCGTGAGGGCGATGATCGGCTGTTTCGGACGGAACTTCGACATCAGCCGCGCGGCGAAGCCGGTCTGCGTGAAGACGATGATGAACTTGGCGTCGAGCTGCTGGGCGGCGTAGTTGGCGGCGCCGGCCAGGGCGTCGGTGAACTCGTCGGTCTCCGTCGAAACGCGGAAGGGATCGCGTCCGCCGGCCACCTGAAACTGGCGATTCTGCTCCGCCGCCATGATGATGCGCGCCATCATCTGCACGGCTTCCACGGGATAGGCGCCGGACGCGGTCTCCGCGGAGAGCATCACCGCATCCGATCCATCGAAGATCGCGTTGGCCACGTCCGACGCCTCGGCGCGCGTCGGCCGCGAGTTCGACGTCATCGACTCCAGCATCTGCGTCGCGGTGATGGCAAAGCGGCCCCAGATCGCCGCCCTCTGCAGCACGCGTTTCTGAACGATCGGCACATCCTCGGGCGGAAGCTCGACGCCGAGGTCGCCGCGCGCGACCATCACGCCATCACTGACGTCGAGGATGTCTTCGAGCGCATCGATGGCCTGCGATTTCTCGAGCTTGGCGATGATGTTGATCTCGTCGACGCCGAGGTCATGGAGCAGCAAACGAAGCTCGACGATGTCGGAGCGGCGCCTGATGAACGACGCGGCGATGTAGTCGAGCTGGTTGGCGACGGCGAAGGCGACATCCTCGCGGTCCTTCTCGGTAATCGCCGGAATGGTCAGCTCGGTGTCGGGGAAATTCATCCCCTTCTTCGATGAGATCGGTCCGCCGTGAACGACGCGCGTCAGCACTTTCGTGGCATCGACCGCAGCGACGACGAGCTCGACGAGGCCGTCGTTGATGAGGATCCGCTGGCCGATCTGCACTTCGCGCGGCAGGGGAGTGAACGGCGTGGAGACGATGGAGGCGTTGCCCGCCACGTACTCAGTCGTGATCGTGAACATCTGACCCGGCTGCAGTTGGATGACCCCGTCGACCTCACCGATCCGAAGCTTCGGCCCCTGGATGTCGCCGAGGATGGGGATGTACTTGCCGTGGTCGGTGGCCACGCGGCGAATGATCTCGATGAGGCGCAGGCGGTCGGTGGGCGTTCCGTGAGAGAAGTTCATGCGGAAGACATCGACGCCAGAAGTCAGAAGACGCTGGATGAGCTCTTCGTTGCTGCACGCCGGCCCGAGGGTGGCGATGATTTTGGTGCGGCGCATGAGATTCGGGATATATCACGTGGGGGTGGGGAGTGGGGGGTGAGCGATACGCCGGAGAAGAACAACGCTGTCATCCTGAGCCGCCGCAGCCGCCGCAAGATTCGCGACGCTCGCAACCGCGATGAATAGGCGGCGGAGGACGGTCGAAGGACCTC
>ODAK010004651.1_pt1 | contig 14034 bp, 9 predicted proteins | sample 1539591 | NCBI WGS metagenome assembly ODAK01 (sample SAMEA3539303, study PRJEB22396) | soil metagenome | biome: tundra; feature: field; material: soil | place: USA | collected 2010-05 | depth 0.15 m | reverse complement strand
GTGGTGCTCGTGGATCTGGACGGAATCGCGGCCGCACAGGGTGATGTGGGCGCGATTCTGGCCGGCAAGGTGGGTGAAGGATCGCTGGCCGCAGACTTCGCAGCCGGGGCGCGGGCTGCCGGTGGCGATCTCGGAATGCTCCAGGCTTCCACTGCCGACCGGGTTCCACAGGTCGAAAGAGAGCAGAGTTCGGCGCATGAGGTGGGGCTGGCCGGTGAGGAACTTGAGCGCCTCGGTGACCTGGATGGAGGCGGCGAGGTTGACGGCGGTGGAGAGGATGCCGGCGGTGTCGCAGGTGTCCACGTTGCCGGAGGGCGGCTTGGGAAAGATGCAGGCCAGGCAGGCGGTGGGAGGAACAGTGGTAAGTGGTAAATGGTCAGTGGTAAGAGAGAGCAGCGGCAGGATGTTCATGGTGGCGGCGTAGGCGCCGATGGCGGCGGCGTAGATCCAGGGCTTGCCCTGCTGCACGGCGAAGTCGTTGATGAGGTAGCGGGTTTCGAAGTTGTCGGTGGCGTCGAGAATGATGTCGACGGGCGGTCGCGCGTTTGCGTCGGAGCCTGAGAGGAGTTCGGCGATGTTGCCGGGGATGAGGTCGGCGATGTGGGCGTGGACCGTGACGCGGGAGTTGAAGCGGGCGATGTGGTGGCGGGCGGCCGCGGCTTTGGGGAGGCTTTCGAGCGCGTCGGCCTCGTCGAAGAGGACCTGGCGCTGCAGGTTGGAGGGCTCGACGAAGTCGCGGTCGATGAGGGTGAGCGTCCCGATGCCGGCGCGCGCGAGCAGCGAGGCGGACGCTGCGCCCATGGCGCCGCAGCCGACGATGGCGACATGCGATGCGGCGAGCCGCTGCTGGCCGAGTTCGCCGATGCCGGCGAACAGGACCTGGCGCGAGTAGCGGTCCTTATCGGCGATGGGGTCTGCGATGGGGGCGGGGGCAGGCGAGTTTTTTTCGGGCGAAGCTGGGGAGCGTGCCTCAGCATATTCGTTTAAACGCATCGTTCTTCGTAGTATAGAGAATTGGGCGTGCTCTTTCAGCGCGCTTGCAGGGTCTGACGTTTTGGCATCCAACAGTGGTATCGGTCAGAGGTGAGCACGGCATCGTGTGGCCCCTGGATTCGAAGATTTAGTTTACGACCCATAGGATTGTGTTAGGTCTGAGGTCGGCGGTTTGGCAGGGGTAAAGGGGAATTTCGTTGGATGCGATGACTGGAAGAGCGACCGCGAAACATCCGCACGCGATGTGGGGTCTCCGGATGGTGTTCAGTTGCGGGCGGGCCCGGCATTTTGTCGGAGCGATTCTGATTCTGAGCGCGGGGCTGTTGGGCGTTGCTGAAGCGGGCGCGCAGGCTGCGCTGCCCCCAAGTCGGGAGATGCAGGCCGCAGACAAGACCCAGGCCGCCAATGAGGCGAAGTCAACGACGGTGGCATCCGCGAGCCTTTCGGCCTGGAAGGGGCTGCGTGTAACGAGGGTGGAGTTTCAGGGTGTGAGCTTCGATGCTAAGGACCCTCTGCGGGGGCAGCTTCCGCAGCAGTCGGGACAGCCGCTGGACCCGGCGAAGGTGACGGCCAGCGTCCGCAGGCTGTTTGCGAGCGGCAGATATCGCGACATCCGCGTAGACGGTGAACACGAGGGAAGTGGTGTCGCGCTGATCTACGTGGGGACTCCGCGCTACTTCGTGGGCCGGGTATCGATTGTAGGAGTGAAGCAGGAGCGCCTGGCCTCGCTGCTGGAGTACGCGACCAAGCTGCAGCCGGGGCGCGAGTTCAGCCAGGCGATGATCGCGACGGGTACGGACGGGGTGCGGGAGGCGCTTGCGAGCAATGGATACTTCGAGGCGACCATTACTCCGGCGACGACGGTCGACGACGCCGGCGGCCAGGTGAACGCGACTTACACGGTGAACATTGGGCCGCAGGCGCGCGTGGGCCTGATCACGGTTGGAGGCCAGGATCCGGGGCTCACGGTCGACGAGGTGCGCAAGAAGGGAAAGCTGAAGCAGGGCAGCAAGGTGAACCGCGAGACGATCAGCAACGCGTTGACCAAATTGCGCTCGCAGTATCAGAAGAAGGACCGGCTGGAAGCGACAACGTCGCTGCGGAAGCAGACTTACAACGAGCCGCGCAAACAGGTGGACTACGACTTCAATGCGAACGAAGGGCCGCTGGTGAAGGTGGTGGTCGACGGCGTGAAGATGTCGAAGAGCCGTCTGAAGCTGCTTGTGCCGATCTACGAAGAGGGTACGATCGACTTGGATTTGCTGAACGAGGGGACTTATAACATCAAGGATTTTCTGTTCCAGTCGGGCTACTTCGACGCGACGGTAACGGTGAACGTGGTGGGCGAGGACACGCCGTCGGAGACCGTGGTCTATAGCGTCGTCAGGGGCGCGAAACACAAGGTTGGCGCGGTGACGATCGCGGGCAACCATTACTTCGACTCCGACCTAATAAAGGAGCGGATGCAGGTGCAGAAGGCCGACCTGTATCTGCGCAATGGGCGCTACTCGCCGGCGCTGATGAAGGCGGATGAGGGATCGATCCTGGCGCTGTATCGGGCCAACGGATTCAGCAATGCGGCGATCTCGAGTACGACGAAGGACATCGACACGTCGAAGTCGGGAAAGAAATTGAAGGTGCCGGAGATTGCGGTGCTGCTGACCGTGACGGAAGGGCCGCAGCAGAAGTTTGGCACGGTGACGATTGCTGGCGTGGCGAGCGACCGTGCGAAGAGCGTGCAGGCGCTGCTGGACGTGCAAGAGGGCCAGCCCTACTCGCTGATTACGCTTTCCGGCGATCGGGACGCGATGCTTGGCTACTATCTGAGCCACGGTTTCGCGCAGGCCAAGATAGAGGTCAAGCAGCAGCCCGAGAGCGCCGATCCAACGAAGACCGATGTGATGCTGAACGTCACCGAGGGCGAGCAGGTATTTGTGGACCGCGTACTGCTGAGTGGAATCGTACACACCAGGCCGGCGGTGGTGGACAGGCAGGTGAAGGTCCATGCGGGCGATCCCCTGGATCAAAGCGCTCTGCTCGATACCCAACGCAGGCTGTATGGACTTGCCCTGTTCAACGAAGTGAATACGGCGGTGCAGAACCCTGACGGCGACGATCCGATGAAGAACGTACTGCTGCAACTGACCGAGGCGCGGCGATGGGATGTGACCTACGGATTTGGGTTGGAAGCGGAGACGGGCACACCGCCGACGGGCAAGATCAACCCGGCATCGGCCATTTTGCTGAATATTCCTCAGAACGCGGCCTATTCGCAGAACGGGAAGACGGGAGTGAGCCCGCGGGTTTCGCTGGACGTGAGCCGCATCAATCTGCACGGGACAGACAACTCGCTGACGCTGCATACGTCATACGGCTTGTTGGAAGAGGTGGCGACGCTGACGTTTCAGGATCCCCACTTCTTCGGCAAGCCGAACCTCTCCACCAGTATTTCGGGGGGCTACTCGAATGTGCAGAATATCTCGACGTTCCAGGCATCGACGCTGCAGGGCGACTATCGCATTACGCAGAAGGTGAAGCGGGCGGACACCTTCATCTACAACTTCGAGTTTCGCAGGGTTGCGGTGAATCCGGCCACGCTCCAGGTAGCGTTCAACCTGATTCCACAACTCTCGCAGCCGGTGCGCGTGGGCGGGCCGGGCATCACGTGGTTCCACGATACGAGGGACCCCAGCCCGCTGGATGCGCAGCGCGGGTCGTACACGTCGGTGCAGGAGTTCTTCGCGTCGTCGAAGTTTGGTTCGGAGGCAAACTTCAACCGCTCGGACGTGACCAACTCTACGTATTACGCGTTCGGCAAGCACAAGTATGTGCTGGCGCGGAACACGCGGCTGGGATTTGAAACTACTTTTGGTGCGAATCCCAATGTCAGCAGCGCGAGTTGCGTGGGGTTGCTGCTTGATACAAATGCGACCTGCAACGCGGTGCCTCTTCCCGAGCGCCTGTACGCCGGAGGAGCGACGTCGCACCGCGGCTTTGGCATCAACAACGCGGGCCCGCGCGACTTGCAGACGGGCTACCCGGTCGGCGGGAACGCGGTCTTTGTGAACACCACGGAGTTGCGCCTGCCCTCTCCCACGCTTCCGTACGTGGGCGACAGCGTGAGCTTCGTCATCTTTCACGACATGGGGAATGCGTTTACGCACATCTCGGACATGTTTCCCAGCTTCACGCATTTTCATCAACCCGACCAGCAGAGCTGCGCGAACCTGTCGAGCGCGTTTGGGACGTGCAACTTCAACTTCTTTTCGCACGCGGTTGGTATGGGCGCGCGGTACAAGACGCCGGTCGGCCCGATTCGTGTCGATTTCAGTTACAACCTGAATCCGCCGGTGTATCCGGTGATTTATGACTTCAACGGTGCAGCGCCGTATGAAGGACAGGCGAGCCACTTCAACTTCTTCTTCAGCATTGGGCAGGCCTTCTGAACATGAGCACCAGACGACCCAAATTCGCGAACGACGGAGGCGCAGGAAGGATTGCGCCGCTGGCGATTCTGCTTGCGATTGCGATGCTGCCGGGTCACGCGCTTGCGTGGCAAGCGGCGGGTGGGCAGGGAACAGGAAGTGCAGGCGCCTCGGGCACGGGAGCGCGGATTTCGCTCGACCGGGTGGCTGCGATCGTCAATGGCGACCTGATCCTGGCGAGCGATGTTGAAGCGGAGGGGCGCTTTGCGGCGTTCCAGCCCTTCAGCCATCCCAAGCCGGCCTCGCAGGACGAGTTGATCAATCGCCTGATCGACCGCACCATGATTTTGCAGCAGATGGCGCTGCAACCGGAGTCGCCGGTCAGCGATGCGGAGGTCGACGCCGAACTGGTTACGCTGCGCAAGACCATTCCGAAATGCGCGGCCTACCACTGCGACACGGATGTGGGCTGGAAGAAATTTGTTGCGGATCAGGGCTTCGACATGCAGGAGTTGAGGGACCGCTGGCGGCTGCGCATGGCGGTACTGCGGTTTATCGAGGAGCGCTTCCGCATGGGGATTCGCATCTTGCCGGCCGACATCGACGACTACTACCAGAAGACGATGATCCCGGCGTACGAGAAGGAGAAGATGGCGCCGCCGGCGGAGGCCACGATCGCGGACCGCATCCAGGAGATATTGTTGCAGCAGCAGGTGGACAAGCTGCTGGACGACTGGCTGGCGACGTTGCGCGCGCAGGGCAGCGTACGCATCTTGAAGCCCGGAGAGGAGGCGCCATGAGCACGGACAACCAGCCCATCGACGACAACCAGCCCACTGGCCCCGACCCGACGGGCGCGGACAATCCCATGCCGATGCGCAGGGACTCGGAGCCGGAGCCGACGCCGGTGAAGAAGCGCAGCATCGTGGGACATATGAGCCGGGCCATGGCGTGGTTCACCGGCGGCGTGCTGACACTGATCTTCGTGACGGTGATCGGCCTTTCCTGGTACACGATGACCGACGATTTCCAACGTCGCGTCGGCAGGGAGATTGTCTCGGTTCTGGAAGACGCGACCGGCGGCCGGGTAGAGCTCGGCGGCGTGAGGTTCAGCCTGTGGCATCTGGCCATCGAGGTGGATGGTCTCGTGATTCACGGGCTGGAAGGGCCGGGCGAAGCGCCGTACCTCTCCGCGGACAAGATACTGGTGCGGGTGAAGATCACGAGCTTGTTCGCGCACGCGACGGGCACGGGGGAAGCGTCTCACATTCGGTTGAATCTGCTGCGGGTCGAACATCCGCAGGTGCATTTGATCATCGACAAGGATGGCAAGACGAACCAGCCTGTGCCGAAGCATCCGTCGACGAGCAAGGAGCCGCTGCAGGATACGCTGCTTGACTTGCGCGCGCGCGAGGCGCAGGTGGTGAACGGCGTTGCGTTGTTGAATGATCGGGCGATCCCGTTCGACATGGCGGCGCGTGATCTGAATACCGAGGTGCATTACCTCAGGGCGACCGACCGCTATGGGATCATGATCGATCTGAACGACCTGCGGACGAAGATGGACAAGCAGCCGGAGGCGCAATCGAAGCTCCATCTGGAGGGCGAACTCGGGCGCGACATAGCGGAGTTGACGAAGTTCGAGTTCGATTCAGGTAAGGCTTCGGTGCTGCATGCAACGGCGACGCTCCACCATTTTGCGCAGCCCGATTGGCAGGCCGCGGCGAATGGGACGCTCGAGCTGAAGCAGGCGTCCGTGTTGACGGGGGCGGAAGGGCTCACCGGTGGGACGGCCGAGCTTGTGGCGAAGGGACATAGCTGCGCGGTATCGCCGGCGGCGGCGCAGGCGCGTTCCCGCTTCTGGCCGCGGAAGAACCCCGCGACTCCTGCGAAGCCCGGTACGGCGTCGCCGCCGCAAGATCCGGAGTGCAAGGCGGGCTACCTGGTGGTGGGCAACGCGAAGTTGCATGGCGCGGGCTACGAGAATGAAAACGTGCGGCTGCACGATGTGGACGGAGGCGCGCAGTTTCACATCACGCCCAGCGAGCTTCTATTGACCGCGATGTCGGGCTATCTTCCGGGTGGTGGATACGCGACCGGCGACCTGCGCATCGCAAACTGGCTGGGCGAGGCGCCCGCAGTTGTAGCAGCGTCTGCTACGACGAAGGCTGCGGTGAACACGGCGAACAAGGCTGCGGTCTCCATGGGTTCGAAGCCGTCGGCGCATATGCCCACGACGCCCGACGCTGGCGCATCCCACGCCTACCTGGTCGCGCAGGTCAATGCGATTCCACTGCGCACCATTATGGAAGTCACGGAGACGAAGGTCTACGGCGATCTCGGTTTCGATACCGCGGTGACGGGCCCGGTGAACGTGGAGTGGGGCGGAGCGGCCGCGGCGAGTACTGCCGATACGGTTGAGGTGGACGGCGATCTCAAGTTCCGACCGACCGGCGTGCCGCGTAGGGGAGCGCTCAACAATGTTTCTGTGACCGGAGAGGCGCTTGCCCACTACGACGGCAAGCGCGAGACTGTAAATATCCAGCACGCGATTTTTCTGACGCCACAGTCTTCGACCGAGGTGAGCGGAATTCTGGGCGTCAATAACGGCGATCCACTCACCGATCTGAAGGCGGACATGACGGTCCGCGATCTGGGTGAATTCGACCAGTTGCTGCAGACACTCGGCTTCGAGGCGAATGGCAAGAAGGGAACAGCGGCGATTCCGGTGGTGTTGCATGGCGGCGCGATCTTCCATGGGACGGTGAAGGGCCGAGCGTCGGATCTGGACTGGAAGGGTCACTTCGAGGGCACGCAGCTCGAAGTAAAGCTGGGCACGGAGCTCGACACGCTGATCGACTCAGTGGTGGCGGATGCGGAGTACGCGTATAACGAGGGACTCATCGTCGCGAGTTCGACGATCAAGCGCGGAGACGCGCTGCTGAATGTGGCAGGGAGCATGAAGCCGCGCAAAGTACTTTCGCGCAGAGGCGTCGCGGATTATGTGTGGGATGGTGGCACGGGCGTGGATGCGTCGGTGCAGCTTGCCAATGCGAGCGTCGTCGATGTTCTTCAGATCGCAGGGCAGCAACAGAAGCTTCCGATCACGGGGACGATCGCAGTCAACGCGAAGACGACGGGGACGCTCGAAAACCTCAACGGCGATGGGAAGATTACGCTGACGAAGGGAGTCGCGTATGGCGAGCCGTATGACTCCGCGATGGCCAATCTATCCATTCACGGCCAGGAGTTCGAGGCCACACAGGTGGCGCTGTCGCTGCATGGGGCGCGCATCACCGGCAGCGGCGGCTATGACTTGAGTTCGAAGCATCTGCACGGGCACATCGAAGGCGACAACCTGGTGCTGTCGAAGTTTCAGACCTTCACGAAAGCAAGGCCGGACGCGGATGGAACGTTGACGCTGGCAGCAGACGCGAATGGCACGATGGAGCAGCCCGGCTTGAAGGCCAAGGTGAAACTGACCAAGGTTGTGGTCGGCGGCAGGGCGCTCGGCGAGCTTTCGGCGGACGTGCACAGCGACGCCAGCATGCTGCTGTACACGGTGCAGTCGAAGCTGGTGGGCGCGCAGATCGATGGGTCGGGGCAGACGCAGTTGACCGGCGATTACGAGACGCAGGCCAAGGCGAATGTGTCGGGGCTGGACATTGGAACGGTCGTCGCGTTGTTCAGTTCTGGGAGCATCAAGGCGCAGTCGACGCTAGGCGGAGTGGTGACCGTGAGCGGCCCCCTGAAGACGCCGACGAAATTAAGTGGCACAGCCGAGTTGAACGACTTCGACGTAAAGCTGGAAGGCGTCGAGTTGAAGGCCGCGGGACCGCTGCGGGTGAGCCTGAGGAATGGGATTGCGACGCTCGACCAGGTGCACATCACGGGGCAGGACACGGACATACTGGCGAGCGGCACGGTGCAGGCGTTCGGCGCCACGGAGCCGAACGGCGGCAAGTTGGATGTGAAGGCCAACGGGAGCGTGAGCATGGCGATTGCGCACACGCTCGATCCCGACATCCTTTCAAGCGGGAAGATGGAGTTCACGATTACGGCTGGCGGGCTGTTGAAAAAGCCGTTGCTGACTGGCAAGGTGCAGTTCGACAACGTGAACGCTGCGATGGATGGGGTTCCGAACGGACTGAGTTCGATGAACGGTACGTTGATCTTCAATGAAGATCGCCTGCAGGTGGAGAGTCTGACGGCGATGACGGGCGGCGGCCAACTGAAGATCGGCGGCTTCCTGACCTACAAGAATGGCGTGTATGCCAACCTCACGGGGACCGGTGACGTGGTCCGCGTTCGCCTCTATGGACTGAGCGCGACGGCGAACACGAGCTTGACGCTCCAGGGCACTCCGCAGAACCTGCTGTTGAGCGGCAACGTGTTGATCACGCGCTTCGGCGTGGGGCCGAACGTGGACTTCGCGGCGTTCTCGTCGGTGGGCGGAGTGAGTACGCCGCCGGAACCAAACGCCGCTTCGAACAAGATCGCAATGAACGTGCATGTGACCAGTTCGCCGCAACTCGACTTCCAGAACACCTACGCCAAGCTGGCCGGCACGATCGACCTGACGGTGGGCGGCACCGTCGCCGAGCCATCCATCCTGGGGCGCATCCAGATCACGGATGGAAGCGCGACCTTTGCCGGCACGAAGTACGAGTTGCAGCGCGGAGACGTGTATTTCAGCAACCCGGTGCGCATCGACCCGACGATTGACATCAACGCGACCGCGCGGGTGGAGACCTATGACGTTACGGTGGGCCTGCAAGGGACCATGAGCAACCTGAAGCCCACGTACCGATCGGAGCCCCCACTGAGCGAGGCGGACATCTTCGCGCTGCTCGCCCTGGGCCGCACCCAGGAAGAGGCGCAACTCTACCAGGAGCAGGAGGTGCAGCAGGGCGCCAATCCCACCACCAGCGCGCTGCTGGGGGGTGCGCTGAATGCAACGGTCAGCAACCGCGTCGGCAAGCTATTCGGGGGCGGCACGGTCAAGATCGATCCGGCGTTTGTCGGCACGCTGGGCAACTCGACCGCGCGGATCACGGTGCAGAAGCAGCTATCGCGGCAGCTCTCGGTGACCTATGCGACCAATGTGAACTCCACGGCGCAGCAACTGCTGCAGGCGCAGTATGCCCTGACTCCGAATGTGTCGCTGGTGGTAGCGCGCGACGAGTCGGGCGTGTTCAGCGTGGTCTACAAGATCCGGCGGCGGTATCGCTAGAGTCGCCGCCGCGCGCGGACTGAAAGATTCAGAAACACGCATCCCTAGTGCGTGCATCTGCGTCAAATGCAGTGGCATCGGAGTCTCCAGCCTGGGTGTGGTCTGTGAGCCGAGCAAGCCCAGGCACGGGTTCCGATCGCGGAGGAGGAGATTCTTATGTTCAGGAGAGAACGCCTGCTTTGTATGGGCATCGTTGTGTTGAGCGGCATGTTTCTGTTTGGGGTGGTTCCTGGTGGAGCGAGGCCGGCAATGGCGTTCGCCGGCAGCGCGAGCGACTCCCAAATTCAGCAGGACATCCATAAGGCACTGGACAACAAGAGGTTCCAAAATGTGTCCGCCACGGTACAGGGTCCCAATGTCACGCTTACCGGAACTGTCGATCTGTATGCGGACAAAGAAGACGCGGACAGGCGCATCCACCACGTGAAGGGAGTGAAGGGGGTCGACAACGATATTCGGGTTGCCGGATCCTCGGTTGAGGATGTGACCCTGCGCGACAAACTGGCGGAGCAACTCAGCTATGACCGCGTGGGATACGGGACGACTGCGTTCAACTCGATCACAATCGGCGTGCAGCACGGAGTCGTGACGCTGGGAGGCACGGTGTACGGGCCGCCGGACAAGGACTCGGCGATCAGCCTGGTCGCCCATACTCCAGGCGTCAAGGACATCATCGACAACCTCGAGGTTGCACCTGTATCGCCGATGGACGATCGGCTGCGGCTGCAATTGGCGCACGCCATCTATGGGGCGCCGGAACTGCAGAAATATGCGCTGGACCCGGCGAAACCGATCCGCATTACCGTGGTCAATGGCCATGTCACGTTGTCCGGAGTGGTCGATAGCAAAATGGATCACGATGTCGCGGGCATTCGCGCAAACAGCGTTCCCGGCATATTCAGCGTTGCGAACGAACTGCACGTTGAGGGGCCGCAGCCGGGCAAGTAGTTGACCATCGAGTTGTAGCGGAAAGAGGCTGCGCGTGAGCGAGGATTAGATTCGCTGCATGCGCGGCCTCTTCTCCTTTAAGATGGAAGAATGGGGAACCCGTGGAAAAGTACTCGGCTGACGCTGGAGATGATCAAGTGGGAGCACTCGATCTTCGCGCTGCCGTTCGCGCTGACTGGCGCGGTGCTGGCGGCAGGTGGCTGGCCTCGGCTGCCCGCGCTGTTCTGGATTGTGGTGTGCATGATCTCTGCGCGCTCGGCTGCGATGGCGTTCAATCGGCTGGTTGACGCACGGCTGGACGCGGTGAATCCGCGCACCGCGATGCGCGCGTTGCCGGCTGGAACGCTGAACGCCGGCTTTGTCGCAGGATTCGTCGTGGTCTCCTCCGCCATGTTCCTGGTGGCCGCTGGCATGCTGAACCGGCTGACGCTGGAGTTGGCGCCGCTGACGCTGGCGGTCCTGCTGGCCTACAGCTACATGAAGCGCGTGACTCGCTGGTCACACCTGGTGCTTGGGCTGTCGCTGGGCATTGCGCCGTCGGCCGCTTGGATTGCGGTGCGCGGATCGCTGGACCCGCGAATCGCGGTGCTGTCCGCGGCGGTGCTGCTGTGGGTGGGCGGCTTCGATGTCCTGTATGCGTGCCAGGACTTCGAGCACGATCGTGCGGCTGGCCTGAACAGCGTGCCCCAGGCGTTCGGCCTCGTGGCGGCCTTCTGGATTGCGCGCGCGATGCACCTGGGGATGCTCTGCTTGCTGTTCTGGCTGGTGCGGCTATTTGGGCTGGGCCCTCTTGCGATGGCGGGAGTGGGCACGGTCGCTGCGCTGCTGCTGTATGAACACAGCATCATCTCGCCGCGCGATCTGCAACGCATGAATGCAGCATTCTTCACTCTGAATGGACTGATCTCAATCGCGTTTTTCGGATTCTTTGCGGCGGACGTCCTGCTGCACAAATGAGAGGGCCCACGGGAAGTGGACCCTCTTGGGACAGAAGTATAGACGGGCAGGGAGAGAAATCGAGATTACGCGGAACGCTTGTGCTCGCGCTTGATTTCGTCTGCCTTCGAGGTGACCGCGTTCTTGACGTTCTGCGCGGTTGAGGTGATCTTCGCGCGAACGTCGTGTGCATGAGAATCCGCGCCGGTCTGGGCGGCGTCCTTTGCAGTTCCCCAGGCTTCTTTGGTGGCGCCCTTTACCTGGTCGGCGGTCCCGGAGTTGGCGAGCTTGGAGTTGCCAATCGCTTCGCCAACGGACTGTTTGACTTTACCCTTGAGTTGATCGAATTTTCCTTCTGCGGTATCACGATTCATCGCCGAACTCCTGTGGTTCTCTACTGTTGGGACCCGGACAGGTCGCAGTTGCGGCTCAGCCCGGGCAAGAAATGTCTATACCGCCCGTCTGCCCGAAATCAGGTTGAAGATGATGCTGATGACGACGAGGATAAGGAGGAGATGAATCCAGGCCCCGACGGTGTATACGCCTACTACTCCGAGCAGCCACAATACAAGCAGAATGACGGTGATAGTCCAAAGCATTTTTCTTCTCCTGAGACCTGCACGGCTATGTCTTCTGCCACAGGTCTGTGTATAACCAACTGCGGACCGTCCATGTGGTAAGTTGCGTGGTACTGGTGTGAGGTTGCCAATTGCGCGGTAGAAATGTTTTTCCGGTGTTGTGCGGGGGTTGCCTGTGAAGGTCGCGATTCAGGGCGAACTGGGTTCAAACAGTCACATGGCGGCGCTCGCGATGCTGCGCGACGAGGGTGGCGCGGACGTGGAGATCGCTGCATGTGCCACGTCGGCTGAGGTTTTTGAGCGCGTCGTGTCGGGCTCTGTCGAGGCAGCGGTGCTGCCGATCGAGAACAGCCTGCATGGTTCGGTCGCGGAGCACTACGATCTGCTGCTGGCGCAGCCCGTTCGGATTGCGCGCGAGAGCCTGCTGCGAGTGCGGCACAACCTGATCGTGCGGCCCGGCGTTGCGCCCGCGGATGTAAAACGCGTGATGTCCCATCCGGTTGCGCTCTCGCAATGCCGCAACTGGCTGGCTGCTCATCCCTGGTTCGAAGTGGTGAACTTCTATGACACGGCCGGCAGCGTGAAACACCTGATGGCGGAGCAGCTCGACGACACGGCCGGTATTGCCCCGGAGTTGGCCGCACGCCAGTACGGCGCCGAAGTGTTGATTGCCGGGATTGAGGACCACGCGGAGAACTTCACGCGGTTCCACCTCCTGGTGCCGGAGAGTCTATGGGTACCGGCGGCCGGCTCGAACAAGGCGAGCCTTGCGTTCAGCGTCGAGCACAAACCCGGCTCCCTGGTCCGCGCTCTCGAAGAGTTCGCTAAGGCAGGCGTCAACCTCACCAAGATCGAGTCGCGCCCAGTCCCCGGAATGCCGTGGGAGTACGTGTTCTTCGTGGATCTGCGATTCGAATCCGCCGCGCAGATCGACGCCGCATTGGCCCAACTCGCCCACCACTGCCACATGGTCCACGAACTAGGCCGCTACGTAGCCGCCTAGCGCGTCAGCCCTTCCTGAGGCTCCGGTTGAACCGGCATCGGCGGAGGTGCTGGCGCCGGTGTGAACGCAACCCGATGCCGGTGCAGCAGCCACAGCACTATTCCGTAAAGAGCGGTGGTAAGCAGCATGAAGAAGACGATTACGCCTGGCGAGGCAAAGACGTTCGGCGGCGCTTGCCGGCCGGCGTACATCACCGCATTCATCGCGTCCATACAGAGACGGAACTGGCGAGCGCCCCAGGGCGTAAGCAGCACGACCGTTTGAATCGGGCACAACGCAAACAAGGCATACACACCCAGACGGGCGGCCTCCCGCAGGCGATAGAGGCCGTAGCCAATAACGAAGGTGAGAATCCCGATCAAGGCGTACATGCAATGCGCGGCGAAACTGTAAAGGACGAATCCAAGAAAGAACGCAGGAAACGGAACAAAGACGTAAAGACAGCAGAGCGGCCCGCAGATCATGTACATCCAACTGATGACGGTGACAGCGGTAGGCCGCGCCCTCCCGGTACTGGTGTTGGGAGGGCCGATCGCGACAGGCGCACTCAGCAGGAACAGCGCGCGCGTCTTCGCCAGGTTGAAGTAGACCAGCAGCGCAACTCCGAGTGCAGTCACCAGCCCGTAAACCGCGCCGGTTACGAAGAAGATGACGCGCATCGTGCCAGGGTCCGCCGCAGGCTGGCCAGGCGCGGTCGGTATCGCCGGCATCATAAAGGGCATGGCGAACGAAGTCAGCATGGAGATTCCGCCAAACCCGGCCATCAAGCCCGCGATCACCAGCACCGAATAGCGCGCCCAGGAGCGCAAACGGACGAGGCCGATCAGAGTCAAAATGAACCAGACGGCAAACGCCGCGAAGAGCACCGACATTCCAAACATGAGGGCAGGCATCATCGAAGGTGGAAAAGGCTGAGGA
>ODAK010004649.1_pt1 | contig 14036 bp, 14 predicted proteins | sample 1539591 | NCBI WGS metagenome assembly ODAK01 (sample SAMEA3539303, study PRJEB22396) | soil metagenome | biome: tundra; feature: field; material: soil | place: USA | collected 2010-05 | depth 0.15 m | reverse complement strand
ACCTGCTCCGACACGATGGATCAATCCAAGAGACGCGCATCGCTCTCTTCGAGCACGACGACGCCGCTATCGACCACATCGGTGGCATAGATCATCCGCATGCGATCGACGTCTGGCAGGGCGAGCGACATGTTGCGCTGTTTCCCGCTTGGCCCTGGCGAACCCCTTTTCAGGCTGGGAGCGTTAGTGAACTGTCGCCACGATTGTCCGCCAGCGGTCGTTTGATGGACAGCGATCAGGTGTTCAATGAAACGGGCGAGATGTGGGTGGACGGCCCGCGAGCCACTTCCAGGCTATCCAAGCTGGCGAATTCGGCGGCGGCGGCGAATTTGAGTTGGAACCTCGAAAACAGACGCTCTATCCCCCGTGGATTCTGTTCGCGCGACGCGTAGGCCACGTACCCGTCCGGCCGAACCAGATAGATCGCGTCCTTGGCAAGTCCTCCCTGCCGGGCGCCGGCGCCCCAGGCAAACTCATGCAGCGCGAGGCCGCGGCGGGCGCACACTTCTCGCAACCGGTTCTCGGCCCGGCCATAGACATGCACTTGCCAACCGAGCGTCCGAAGCGGCGCGAAGTTGTCAGTGTCTCCGGTCAGCCCTATCCAGGGGAGGCGATCACCGCCCACAACGCCTCCCGCCCTCCCGACGCTGAGCGCGCTCTTGCGATAGTTAAGCATCAGCTCTTGCGATAGTTAAGCATCAGCTGGGACACGGTCCGAAAGAATAACAAACGATCCCCCTCAAGGCGCATCAGCATCGGCATCAGTTTGGCGAGCCCGAGCCGCGCGAACCGCATGGCGCCCGCCGGGTTCACCTGCAGGCCGAAGGCTAGGTCCGTCGTCGCGATGACTCTTCGGGCGACTTCCATGCGCTCGGTTTCGTATGTGTCGAGGAGAACCGGATTGGCATGCTCTCGCAGGACGGCGCTCAGCTTCCAAGCCAGATTCACGGCATCGCCCACGCCGGTGTTGAGACCCTGGCTCCCGGCGGGACTGTGCGTGTGGCAGGCGTCACCAAGAAGGAATGCTCGCCCCTTCCGGAACTTAGCGGCCACGCGATGATGGACGCGATAGGTCGAAAACCATTCGACCATGGAGACCTTGAGGCCCGTGGCTTCGACGACCTGGTCGGCCACGTCGTCGTAGGTCGCGGGAAATCCGCTGGCCTTCGCACTGTCGGGGACGCGTCCGATCAGGCGCACACGGTCCTTCCCCATCAGTGGGAAGACCCTGCAGAGGTCTGGGCCCGCCATGGCGTAGTGAACTTCGCCATCGACCATGAGCCCGGTGGCGGTCACATCGGCGACATAAAAAACGCGCTCGTAGGTTCCGCCCGGGTAGTCTGTGTTGACCAGCTCCCGGATCGCCGAATGGACGCCGTCGCATCCGCAGAGAAAAGCGGCGTCGCAAAACTCATCCTCGCCATCGCTGCGTTTCAACCGCGCACACACGTGCGCGCCGTCATCTTCGAATCCGATGAGTTCGGTGTTTCGCTCCACCTCAACGCCAGCCTCGGCCAAGGGTTCGATCAGCAGTTTCTCATGCTTGTCCTGAAGAAGGATCAGTATGTACGGAAAGGGGCTGAGACCGCGGCCGAAGTCACCGAGTGGGATTCGCGCAACCGCCTTGGTGCGCTCGTGGACGTTTACGGCCGATAGTCGGCGGCCCCTTCTCACCGCCGCCTCGGCTAGCCCGATTTGATCGTACAATTCGAGCGTTCTAGCCTGTACGGCGAACGCCCGGGAGGTCTCCCCGGGCCCGGCGTTTCTGTCGATGATGCGCACACGTACGCCAAGGCGCGTCAGCCACAGCGCCAGCACGAGCCCAGTTGGGCCGGCGCCGACAATGAGAACCTCGGTTTGCATGGCGCCCCTCGGACGCAACTGATGAGCCCAACGGGGAACATGGCAGCTGCAGCCCCGCATTGAGCTGTGTCATCATTTCGTCAGATTGAGGCTCGTCATGCGAGGCCACTTCCCCCGCCGCCATTGTCCGAGAACCCATGGATCGGCGGACACAATCGCCGTCGCGCTCAGCGGCGATGAGTCATGACGGGTAAGCCTATGATGCGGCGGTGAGGTGCTGGCGGTTAGGCCCGCTCCAAGCCGCTACTCGCTCGCCTGCCCCTTGGCCGCTCCATCGGAGATATTCTTGCTATCGCTCAGCGACCCGACTTGGCAGCCCAGCTGGCCCTTGTCGTTCGTCACAACATGCCCGTTGTGTTCGGCGCACAGGCTTCTCAGGGCCTCCTGCCCCTTCACGCTGAGAGTCCTGAAATAGACGTTGTCGACCGTGATGTTCGAATGACTCGCGTTGTAGGTCTGCGAGGCGCTGGCAGAGGCGGCCAAAAGCGCCGCCGCGCAAACGCAGATCGACGCCACAACTGAAACATTGTTCGTACGCATATTGGGGGCTCCCGAAAAGTCTCCGATGTCGTGCCGGATCGCAAAACCCCTGATCCTGTCTGCGTGAACTCGCAATGAATGGCTGCCAGCGAATTCGGCGTAGTGCGTCATCGTCATTGGGTCGAAAGACATTGCGGCAATGTCCGGAAAAGCCACCGCTGGCGGACACGCTCGCTTTGGGGCTGAGCCGCGTCCGCAGCACCTCTGTGGGGCGTGTCGGTGATCAGCGGCACGGAACTGGGCCGCTCATCTCGACATCGGTGAGGGTCTGGAGGACGGTAAGCCGGTTCACGCGTATCTGGAGGGACTGCCGCACCTCCGCGGGCGTCGCCGACATCCGCATCACTGACCCGATGAGGTGGACTTAGTCTAGGTCCCGCGGGAACAGGAATAGACGGCCGACAACGCCCATTGTCGATGATGGTTGGAACGGCCCCTCAGCAGATGCGCGGCAGTTGTTCGCCGCTCAGCATGTCGATCGCGCGGGCCACGCCCAGCGCGCCGCGGCACGACACTCGGCCGGCCGGCGCGTCGCCCACTCGGCCGATGACGGCGGCGCCGGCGCTGACCGGATGCGCGCGCATGAGCTCCACCGCCCGTTCGGCGTCTTCGGGGGCGACGAAGGCGACGAAGCGGCCCTCGTTGGCCACGTGCAGGGGGTCGATGCCCAGCAGCTCGCAGGCCGACGCCACGTCCTCCCGGATCGGCACGGCCGCCTCCTCCAGCGCGATGGAGACGCCGGCCGTCTCGGCGATCTCGACCACCGCGCTGGCGAGGCCGCCGCGGGTGAGGTCGCGCAGGCACCGCACGCCGATCCCCGCCTCGATCAACCCAAGGATCGGAGCGCAGAGCGGCGCACAATCGCTCTCGATCGCCATCTCGAGGCCCAGGTCGTCCCGCGCCGCCATCACCGCGACGCCGTGACGGCCGATGTCGCCGCTGATCAGCACCGCATCGTCCGGGCGCACCGCCTGCGGGCCGATCGGGGCTGGCGCGACGACGGCGCCGATGCCGGCGGTGTTGATGAACATCCCGTCGGCCTTGCCGCGGTCCACCACCTTGGTGTCGCCAGTGACGAGGCGTACGCCGCAGGCCGCGGCGGCGTCGCGCATGGACGCGAGGACGCGACGCAGCAGGCTCAGCGGCAGACCCTCCTCCAGGATCAATCCGACGCTCATGTAGAGCGGCCGCGCGCCGCACATCGCCAGGTCGTTGATCGTGCCGTTCACCGCCAGCGAGCCGATGTCCCCGCCGGGGAATATCAGTGGGCGGATGACATAGGAGTCGGTCGTGAAGGCGATGGGACCCTCGATGCCGAGCAGGGCGCCGTCGTGGCCTCGCGCCAGCTCCGGGTCGTCGAACGTCGGCCGGATCACTTCCGCGATCAGGCGGGCCATGGCGCGGCCGCCGCCGCCATGGGCGAGCTGCACCGTCCCCTCGTCGCTCACGCCGCGCCCCGGTATCGGTAATAGGCCGCGCACGCGCCCTCGGAGGAGACCATGGTCACGCCGAGCGGCCGCTCCGGCGTGCAGCGCCCGCCAAAGGCGGGGCACTCAGGCGGCTTGCGCTCGCCCCGCAGCACGAGGCCGCTGATGCACTCGCCAGCGGCGTCGTCCCCGTCCACCACTGCGCCAAATCGCCGCTCGGCGTCGAGATCGGCATAGGCGCCGGAAAGACCCAGCCCGCTGTCGGGAATGTCGCCCAAGCCGCGCCAGCGCCGGGGGATGACGCGGTAGACCTCGGCCATCACCGCCTGGGCGGCGCGGTTGCCGGCGGTCGTCACCGCGCGGCTGTACTGATTCTCCACCTCGGCGCGGCCCGCCTCCAGCTGGCGGATGCACAGGTAGACGCCTTCCAGGATGTCGAGCGGCTCGAAGCCGGTCGCCACGATCGGCACGCCGTACAGCGCGGCGATCGGCTGATATTCGGCCAGGCCCATGATGGTGCAGACATGCCCTGCGGCGAGGAAGCCCTGGACGCGGTTGCCTGGACCCTCCAGCACCGCCCGCATCGCCGGCGGAACCAGCACGTGTGAGACCAGCATGGAGAAGTTGGTCAGGCCCTCGCGCCTTGCCTGGACGGCGGCCATCGCGTTGGCCGGTGCGGTGGTCTCGAACCCCACGGCGAAGAAGACGACCTGCCTAGCGGGGTCAGCCCTCGCGATCGCCACCGCGTCCAGCGGCGAATAGACCACGCGGACGTCGGCGCCGCGCGACTTGGCCGCGAGCAGGTCGCCGTCCGCGCCCGGCACCCGCAGCATGTCGCCGAAGGAACAGAGGATCACGCCCGCCCGGTCGGCGATCTCGATCGCCTTGTCCACATACGCTTCCGGCGTCACGCAGACCGGACAGCCGGGGCCGTGCACGAGGGTGATCTCGGGCGGCAGCAGGGCGTCGATCCCGAACCGCACGATGGCGTGGGTCTGACCGCCGCAGACCTCCATCAAGGTCCAGGGCCGCGTGACCGTGTGGGCGATGGCGTCCGCCAGACGACGAGCGGCGGCTCCGTCGCGATATTCATCGCGGAACTTCATGGTTCCGCCCCCAATGGACCCGCGAACTCGGCCAGTTCGCCGATCTCGTCCAGGTGGGCGAAGATGCGCGCGGCTTCCGCCTCGTCGATCACGGCGATGGCGAAGCCCACATGCACGAGAACATAGTCCCCGACGTCGGCCTCGGGCGCGAAGGCCAGGTTGATCTCCTTGACGACGCCGCCGAAATCCACCCGACCAACCCGGGTCAGCGGTTCGTCGCCGGAGAGATCAAGCACACGGCCGGGGACCGCTAGACACATGGCGTTCCTGCCCTTTCTTCCGTCCACGCCGCCCAGACCGCCTGGCCGAGGGACAGCCCCCCGTCGTTCGGCGGGACCTGTCGATGCCAGAGAGGCTCGAATCCCGCCGCGCGCAAGGCCGCGACCGTCGCTTCGGTCAGGCGGGCATTCTGGAAGCAGCCACCCGTCAGGGCCACGCGAGCCTCCCCGACGCGTATGGCCACGTCGACAATGGCGGCCGCCAGGCCGTTGTGCAGGGCCTGGGAGACCTGCCCCGCTGTCGAGCCGGCGCGTATGTCTGCCACGATGGCGTCCAGCGCCGGGCCCCAATCGACCACAAGAGCGCCATCGTCGGTCGCGCTTTCCTGGAGCGGAAAGGCGTAGCTGCGGTCGCCCGCTATGTCCCCGGCCGCCCACTCCAGCTCCATCGCGGCCTGGCCCTCGAAGCTGGACCGCTGGCGCAGGCCCGTCAGCGCGGCGACGGCGTCGAACAGCCGGCCGACGGACGTGCAGATTGGCGCATTCACCCCGCGCGCCAGCATGGCGCTCAAGGTCCGGCGTTCGGCGGTGGTGAACGCCGCGACGGGCGCGAGGTCGACCATGGCGAGGCCCTCAGCGCCGAACGCGGCGTGGAGCAGGCCCAGCGCAGCCCGGCGCGGCTCGCGCACGGCCGCCTCGCCGCCGGGCAGGCGGAACGGGCGTAGGTGCGCGACGCGCCGCCAGCCGTCCTCGGCGATGCGCAGGAACTCCCCTCCCCAGATGGTCCCATCGGGTCCGTAGCCCGCGCCGTCCCAGGCGACGCCCAGCGCCGGTGAGGCAGCGCCATTGTCGGCGAGGCAGGCGACAACATGGGCGAGGTGATGCTGAACCTGAACGAGCGGCGCGCGGATGGCGCCAGCGGTGCGGCTGGAGGCATAGTCCGGATGCAGGTCGCAGGCTGTGAGGCGAGGCTGGACGGCCTGGAACCGGCCGATGTCCTCGGCCGCGGCCGCATGCGCAGCCCGCGCCCTGACCGTCTCCAGGTCGCCGATGTGCGGCCAGACGACGACGCCGTCGTCGCCGCTCAGCGCCACCGTCGTCTTCAGATGCCCGCCCAGCGCCAGCACGCCAGCCGCCACGCCGGCCACAGCCACCGGCGCCGGCGCATAGCCGCGCGCCCGGCGCAGCATCAGCGGCCGACCACAGACGATCCGGACCACCGAATCCTCTGTCGGTCGGACGATCGGCCGGTCGTGGACGAGGAAAAGGTCGGCGACCTCGCTCAGCCGCTCCAGGGCTTCCAGCTCGTCGGTCGCGATGGGCTCTTCGCTGAGGTTGCCGCTCGTCGCCACCACCGGGAAGTCCAGCGCGAGCATCAGGAGATGATGCAACGGCGCATAGGGCAGCATCGCGCCGAGCAGCGGATTGCCAGGCGCCACGGCCTCCGCGATCACGCCAGCCTCACGCCGCAGCAGCACGATCGGCCGCTCGGGACCCGTCAGCAGGGCTTCCTCCTCAGGCGACACGCGGCAAGCTCGGCCCACGTCCGAAAGCGTCGGGAACATCGCCGCGAAGGGCTTTTCGGGCCGGCGCTTGCGCGCCCGCAGCCGCCGCACGGCCGTCTCGCTCATCGCATCCACCAGCAGATGAAATCCGCCGACCCCCTTCACCGCGACGATCTCGCCCCGGCGGATCGCCGCGGCCGCGCCGGCGAGCGCCGCGTCGTCTTGCGCGACCACGCCGCCGGCGGGGTCCCAGAGCGCAAGGCGGGGACCGCAGTCGGGGCAGGCGTTGGGCTCGGCGTGGAAGCGCCGGCTGGCCGGATCCTCGTATTCTGCGCGGCAGGCCTCGCACATGGCGAACCGCCGCATGGAGGTCCGCGCCCGGTCGTAGGGCAGGTCCTCGATGAGGCTGAAGCGCGGCCCGCAATCGGTGCAGTTGATGAAGGGGTAGCGATAGCGCCGGTCGGTCGGGTCGAACAGCTCGGCCAGGCAGGCCTCGCAGGTGGCCAGGTCGGGCGGGGCCTGCGCGCGCCGCGCCCCGCCCAGCGCGCTGGCGCGGATGGCGAAGGCGGCGTCTCCGCACGGGGCGATCTCGGCGACATCCACCGCAGTGACCACCGCCTGGGGCGGCGGAGCGCTTCGGATGGCGTCCACCAGAGCGCCGAGACCGTCCGGCGCGCCTTCCGCCTCCAGAGTCACGCCCTCGGCGGTGTTGACGACCCAGCCCACGAGACCAAGGCGCGTCGCCTGGCGGTGGATGAAGGGGCGAAAGCCCACCCCCTGCACCCGCCCGCGCACCTCGATACGGCGCCGGACGCGCGCGGCGGCTTTTGAGCGCGACGGGGCGGTCCGCGTGGTCATCGGCGGCTCACGTCTCCACCTCGATGCTCTCCAGGAGGACGTCCTGGGCATTGGTGTGACGGATGTCGTCGGATGCGGTGGCGCTCAGCCGGGCGCCCTCGGCGATGGTGCCCGCCGCGGCCTCCTCGAAATGCTCGACGAGGTGGTCGGGCGACATGTGGCTGAGCGCGCCAAGCCACACCGACACGCCCACCACCCGCACGGCCCGTTGGTCGCGGGCGATCTCCTCGATCCGGCGCATCAGGCCTTTCATCAGCGTGGCTTCATGCATGGGCTTGCTCCTTGCGGTCCTCGCCGCCGAGCTCGACGCTGACCCACCTCACCACCTCGCGCACCGCCGCGGCTGCCGCCGGCGACAGCGGCGCGCCGGTCTCGAAGTTGGCGCCTTCGATCGCATAGACGACGCAGCGGGCCGGCAATTGGCCCAGCGCGCGGGCCAGCTCGATGGCTTCATGCAGACCAAAGCCGTGGGTGGAGACCCCGAACGCGGCCTGGGGCAAGGGCGCCTGGCTGACATCGAAGCGATGCACCGTCCCGGCCGGCGCGCCCGATGCGCAGGCGTCAATTATCAGCGCCGCTGAGGCGTTCTCCAGCCTGGCGAGAATGCCGGTCGCCTCGCCCTCGCACTCGGCCAACTCGATGGCCCGAGGCAAGGCGCCGCGCAAGGCCTGCGCGACCGCCCGGCCGGCCCCGTCGTCGCCCCGGCCCGGATTGCCGACGCCTAACACGAGGACTCTGCCGGCGCCCGCCTCACCCACGGTCCAGCTCCAGCCGCAGGAAGTGGGTGGAGCAGGAGATGCACGGGTCGTAGTTGCGCACGGTCTGCTCGCAGCGGTGACGGAGCTGATCGTCGGGCAGGTCCAGCCACTGGCCGACGAAGCTCGCCAGATCGGCTTCGATGCTGGCCTGGTTCTGGGACGTGGGCGGAACAATGCGCGCCTCGGCGATGCTCCCATCCGCCTCCAGGCGGTAGCGATGGTAGAGCAGGCCGCGAGGCGCCTCGGTGGCCGCACAGCCGACGCCAGCACGCGGCTCGATTTGCACGGCTGGTTGGTCCGGCGGCTGGTAGGCATCGATGATCCGCAGCGCTTCGTCGCAGGCGTAGAGCGCCTCCACCGCTCGCACGATGATGCTGCGGTAGGGATTGGCGCAGACGATTCCAAGGCCCGCCTCGCGCGCCGCCTGCTGCGCCATGGGTGAAAGGCGGGAGAAGTTCAGGCTGTATCGTGCGAGCGGTCCAACAAGGTACGCGCCCCGCTCGCGCAAGCGCGAATGCAGGGCAGTGGAGCGCTCGACGTGCGACTCCTCGAAGTGCAGGTCGTAAGCGTCCGACGTGATGTCGAGTCCGCGGTTGGAGACGATCCGACCCTCGTTGAATGGATACTCGTCAGGATGGCTGAGGGCGACCAGCTCGTAGTCGCGCTCGTTGTCGGGAAAATCGAAGCTTGCGACCCATCGGACGGTCTCCAGGGCCGCGTCGCGCGCCCACTTCATCTTTTCGGCCAGCGGTTGAAGCTCGCGGCGGGTAGGCACTCGGTAGAAACCGCCCACACGCACATTGATCGGATGGATCTCGCGACCACCGAGCAGGGTCAGGATCTCATTGCCGGCCTTCTTAAGCGCCAGCCCGCGACGCACCGCATCGCCGTGGTCGCGCGCCATGTCGATGGCGCCCTCGTAGCCGAGGAAGTCGGGCGCATGCAGCATGTAGACATGCAGGGTGTGGCTCTCGATCCATTCGCCGCAGTAGAGCAGCCGGCGAAGGTCGCGCAGGGGACCGGTCACCTGAACGCCCAGGGCCTGCTCCATCGCGTGGACCGAGCTCATCTGGTAGGCCACCGGGCAGATGCCGCAGATCCGCGCGGTGATGTCCGGCGCCTCGGAATAGGCGCGCCCGCGCAGAAGCGCCTCGAAGAACCGGGGCGGCTCGAAGATACTGAGCTCGGCGCTTTCGACCACGCCGTCGCGCACCACCACCTTGAAGGCGCCCTCGCCCTCTACCCGGGCGAGATAGTTGACCTTGATGGTCTTACGGACCATTGCGCTCGCTCTCCTTGCGGAAGGCCGGCGAGCCCGCGTTAAAGGTCCGATAGATACGGGTGAGGTCACGCTGGCCCATGCCAAGCTCACCCAGCTTGGCGCTCAAAGCGGGCGCGTTGGGGCTCTCCATCGGGCCATAACAACCATAGCAACCGCGGTCGTAGGATGGGCAGATGGCGTCGCATCCGGCGTGCGTGACCGGCCCCAGGCAGGGCGTGCCGTGGGCGACGGTCACGCAGACGTTTCCCCGCAGCTTGCACTCGATGCAAACGCTGTGCGCGGGCGTCACGGGCCTGCGGCCGACGAGGAAAGCGGAAATCACCTCCACGAGCTGACGCTTGTTGATCGGGCAGCCGCGCAGCTCGAAATCCACCGGCACATGATCGGCGATGGCCGTCGATGTCGCCAGGCTGTGGATGTAGTCCGGGCGCGCGTAGACCACCTGGGCGTATTCGCGGACATCGGCGAAGTTTCGCAGGGCCTGGATGCCCCCCGAGGTCGCGCAGGCGCCGATCGTGATCAGGGCGCGTGAACGGCGGCGGACGTCCTGGATCCGTTCCGCGTCATGCGTCGTAGTGATGGAGCCTTCCACCAGCGACAGGTCGTAGCACCCCTTCACCGCCGCGCGGGTCGCCTCGGGGAAGTAGGCGATGTCGAGCGCTTCAGCCACGGCCAGCAGCTCGTCCTCGCAGTCCAATAGCGTAAGCTGGCAGCCGTCGCAGGAGGCGAACTTCCAGACCGCTAGCCTCGGTTTGCGTCGCACCGCCGCCACCTCAGAGCTCCTTGTGCCGCAGCAGGGCTGCTATGCGGTCGTACCGGAACACCGGCCCGTCGCGGCAGATGAACACTGGGCCGAACTGGCAGTGTCCGCAAAGGCCGATCGCGCACTTCATGTTGCGCTCCATCGACAGATAGGTCGCCTCGGCCCTCACGCCCGCGTCCGCCAAGGCGGCGGCGGAAAAGCGCATCATGATCTCCGGCCCGCACACCAGGGCGACGGTGTTGGCCGGATCGAACGAGGCGCGGCCGAGCAAGGTCGTGACGACCCCGACGTGGCCCCGCCAGTCGGAGACCGCGGCGTGATCGACCGTGACCTCGATCTCGACGTCAAGCCGCCGCCGCCAGGTCTCCAGCTCGCGGCGGAACAGGATGTCGGCGGGGCTGCGGGCCCCGTAGAGCACCAGAACCTGGCCATAGCGCGCTCGCTCGGTCAGCAGCCGGTGGATCGCGGTCCGCAGCGGCGCCAGCCCCAGACCGCCGGCCATGATCACCACGTCGCGTCCGGCGGCCTCGGCCATGGGCCAGCCCGCCCCGAATGGGCCGCGCAGGCCCAGCGCCGCGCCGGGGCGTAGCTGCGCCAGGGCGCGAGAAACAGGGCCCACCGCGCGGATCGTGTGGACCAGCCGCCCCGGCTCGGCCGGATCGCCGCTGAGGCTGATCGCCGCCTCGCCGACGCCGAAGGCGGTGAGCATGTTGAACTGGCCCGGCGCGGCGGCGACCGGCGCGGGGCCGCTCGGCTCGATCTCCAGGGTCCACACATTGGGCGCCTCCCGTCGGCGTCGGCGCACATGGCCCACGCGCGGGACCATCGGGTCCGCGGCGACGTCAGCTGGCGAAGGCGCCTCAGGCCTACTCGCCATAGACGTCGAGGATCTGCATCTGGGCGGCCTGCAGCCGCTGGATCAGCACCGGCATGAAGCGCTTCATCACCTCATAGCCGAGGTCATGGTCGGCCTCGCACTTGCCGCGCAGGCACGCGCCGTCCATCGCGATGGCGCGGGTGAATTCGACCGCCCGGGCGTCGTAGCTCCAGCGGTAGGGCGGGATCAGCCACTCGACCCCGACGACCTCGTCCTCCCGCACGGTCTGAAAGGTGATGGCGCCCCGTCCGGGCGCCTTGATCTCCAGCGCCACGCAGCCCTGGCGGATCAGGTAGAATTGGTCGGCCGAATCGCCTTCGTGGAAGAGGTACTCGCCTGGCTGGAAGTGGGCGTTCTTGGCGCAGCCGCTGATCAGCTTGCCGAACGGCTCCAGCAGTCCCTCGAAGAATGGATGCTCGCGCACGATCTCTTCGATTTCTTTCACGGCGGCGCTCATGTTCCGCCTCCCCGCTCCATTGGGTTGTCTCGGATGGCCCGCACCTCCTCTGTGATGTCGATGCCGACCGGGCACCAAGTGAGGCAACGGCCGCAGCCGACGCAGCCGGAGGTTCCGAACTGGTCGATCCAGGTGGCCAGCTTATGCGTCATCCACTGGCGATAGCGCGAGCGGGCGCTGGCGCGCACGCTGCCGCTAGGGACGTGGGTAAAGTCCATCGTGAAGCAAGAATCCCAGCGGCGGGAGCGGGACGACTCGACCCCGGCCAGATCGCTGCTGTCTTCCACCGAGGTGCAAAAGCAGGTCGGGCAGACCATGGTGCAGTTGCCGCAGGTCAGGCAGCGATCGGCGACTTCGTCCCAGCGCGGATGCTCCAGATTGGCTAGCAGCAGCTCATGCAGGTCATCCGAACGCATCTGCCGACCCATCGAAGCGGCCGTGCGCTCGACCACGGCTTCGGCTGCCGCCAGGTCGCCCTCCGTGGCCGCACGCCCCGGCAGTTCGGCCAGCACCTCGCCGCCCCCCGCGCTTCCGGCTTCGACGACAAAACGGTGCTCGCCGCCGTCCATGATTTCGGTCAGCGCCAGGTCGTAGCCGGCGTCGACCCTGGGGCCTGATTTCATGGAGACGCAAAAGCAGGTTCCGCCGGCCTCGGCGCAATTCACAGCCACGACGAAAGCGCCTTCGCGCCGCGCCCGGTAGTGGGCGTCGACGTGGGCGCCGCCAAGGAACACCTGGTCCTGAACGGCGATGGCCTTCAGCTCACAGGCGCGCACGCCGATGAAGGCGAACCGTTCGGCCGATGGGGGTTCGGGGGTGATCGCGACCTCCTCACCCTCGCGGCGCGATTTCCAGAGCCGCTGCACGGAAGGATGCAGGAACGCTTTCCAAGAGTGTGGGCCGATGGCGTAGCCAAACAACGCTTCGTCGTCGCGACGCGCCAATCTGTAGCGCCCAGGCGCCTGCTCATCGGTCCAGCCCTGCGGCAGATCGGGCACGCCCTCGATGTCGTCATAGACGATGGCCCCATCACGGACCTTGGGGCCGACGATGCGATAGCCGCGGCGGCGCAGGCTATCGAACAGGGCCTGAAGACCTGCTGCTGTGAGAACGGATTGGTTATCCATCGGACGCCTGCCTCCGGCAATGGGCGGTCTGTCATCCAGGGCTCGCTGGTATCCTCCGACGGCCTGCGGCCTGGACACCGACGCCCTTGGTAAGGGGCTTCCCAACTAAGTCCTTGATCGGAGTCAATGATCGCAGGGGCGAGAGCCGCACTCTATTATGGAGTGGCCGCCGGGAGTTCGGAATTCGTTGATGATGTGCAGGCGACCCGGTTCAGCGGATTGTCGTCATCGAGAAGGGAGCGCCAATCAGCGACGCACCGCAGAAGTCTCGGCGACACCCGCGGCGCAAGGCTCGCCTCGTCGACCTTCAGGGTAGAGAGTTGGACGGCGTCCTGAGCCAGTTCTTGAAGAACGCTCGCGGCGGTCGTTCGGCGTGACGGGGTACCTGGTGAGCGGCGCCGGCGCCGGCGCCATTTCATGCTGGTTCGCGATCACCGGCAAAACCCGGGCGATCCGCCAACAGCTGTTACGCAATGATAGAAAGGAGACGAGGACCCAGACACCCCGTCGCGTCTCCGGACCCCTCACTCGCCATGCAACAGCGCGTTCAGGCGGTAGGCGTCGACGACCTGTTGGCCGCGCGCGATGACCAGGGCGTCCTGCGCCGCCAGGGCTTCGCGTTCCGCGTCCAGCAGGTCCACGGTCGGCTTTTGCCCGACACGAACTTCGTTGCGGACACTATCCAAAGCGCTCGCTGAGGCTGTCGATTGATCGGACGCCGCCTGGATCACAGCGCGGGAGGTCTGAACATCCTGCCAGGCGCCGACGACGGCCTCGCGGATCTGGGCGCGCGCGACGTCCAGCGCGGCTTGCGCCGCCCGAACGTCTGCGCGGGCCTCGCTGATCCGGCCGCTGACGAGGCCGCCTGAGAACAGCGTCCAACGCCCCTGGACGCCGACGGTGACGCCGTCGGCCCGATAGCCGGGGAAGAATTGATCGCGTGTCGTGCTGGCCGAGGCGGTCAGCGCCACGGTCGGCAGCCGGTCGGCCTGCGCGTAGCGCACGCTGGCGTCCGCGGCGCGCGCCGACGCTTCAGCGGCCAGCAGGGTTGGGCTGGACTGCGTGGCGTCCGCGAACGCGTCCTCCAGGGCCGCGGGCGTTTGCGGGACCTCGGACAACGGCTCGAGCGCCTCAGGCTCGACGCCGACGACATTGGTGAAGTGAGCGCGCGCGCGCGCCACGTCGCCATTTGCGCGCGCCAGGTCGGCCTGAGCGCCGGCGAGCCGTGCCCGGGCCTGGTCGAGGTCGGTTCGAG
>ODAK010004648.1_pt1 | contig 14038 bp, 12 predicted proteins | sample 1539591 | NCBI WGS metagenome assembly ODAK01 (sample SAMEA3539303, study PRJEB22396) | soil metagenome | biome: tundra; feature: field; material: soil | place: USA | collected 2010-05 | depth 0.15 m | reverse complement strand
CTGAAGTCAATCACAATAGATCACGGTGCTCAGCTGGCGTAGCGGCCCGGCCTAGGTCGGGCGCTCCGGCGCGCCGGAGCGGCCGCGAGCCGCTCGCCGCCGCAGCAGCTCGCGCCCGCGCTGCACGAACGACGGAAGATTCGGCACCAGCACGCTGAGGATCAGCAGAGCCCCCGAGACGACCTGGAAGTCGTTGTCGTTGAACGAGTTGCTCAACAGCAGGACGCTGTGCAGTCCGGCGTAGACAAACGCCGCGAGCGCCACGCCGATGATCGTCCCCCGGCCACCGAAGATCGATACGCCGCCGAGCAGCACGATCGTGATCACCTTCAGCTCGAAGCCGATGCCGATGTTCTCCCCGGCCGAGGACAGCTCGAAGGTGTAGAGCATGCCGACCAGCGAGCACATCACGCCCGACAGCACGAACAGCGCCATCTTGACTCGCTGCACGCGAATGCCGGCGTACTGGGCGGCCTCCTTGTTGAGCCCGATCGCGTACAGCGAGCGGCCGAACGGCGTGCGGTGAAGCACGACGGCGAAGACCACGGCGAGCACGATGAAGAACGCGACCGAGTAGGAGATGAACGGAACTCCCGGGATGGCGTCAACGCCGGCGTTTGTGTAGAAGGAGGGGAAGTTCGACACCGTCAGCGGTCCCAGCATGACGTTCGCGAGCCCCCGGTAGAGGGTCAGTGTGCCGATCGTGACCGCCAGCGACGGCAGGCCCACCTTCGTCACCAGGAAGCCGTTGAATGCGCCCAACACGGCGCCCAGGCCGATCACGCTGACGAAGATCAGCCCCATCGGCCAGTGGTGGCTCCACAGGTATCCGAGCGTCTCACCGGACAGGGCCAGCGTCGAGGCCACCGACAGGTCGATCTCGCCGACCATGATGATCAGCGTCATCGGCAGCGCCATCAGCGCCAGATCGCCGATGTTGGTGCAGAGCGTGAAGAGGTTGTAGTTCGAGAGGAAGAAGCTGGACGAGTCGACTCCGAGCACGAACACGATCACCAGCGCGACCGCGAGCGCCGCCTCCCAGCGGGCGAAGCGGCCGAAACCGCCGCCCAGGGCCGAGAGGCCGCCTGCCCGACCGCCGGGCGCGCCCGTCCCCGCGGAAGCCCCGTCGAGGACGTCCGGCGATCCGGCGCCTGTGGCGCCGGCCTCAAAAGTGGCCGCACCGGGTGCCTGCGCAGTGGGCTTGGGGATCCGGGGAGGCTCAGGCGCCAAGGCGGACCCTCCGTTTGCGCAGCGCCGCGGCCAGGCGAAGCTGAATGCCGCGATCGAGCGTGATCGCCGCGATCAGCAGCAGCCCCGAGATCGCCTCGGTCCAGATCGATGAGATGCCGATCACGTTGAGCGCCGAGTTGATCGTCTGCAACAGCAGCGCGCCGAGCGCGGCGCCCACCACGCTGCCGCTGCCGCCGAAGATCGCGACGCCACCGACGACCACCGCGGCGATCACCTGCAGTTCGAGGCCGCTGGCCGCCGTGGACTCGATCGTCGCGTACTGGGCCGCCCAGATCACACCGGCGACGCCCGACAGCGCGCCACTGATCACGAAGGCGGTGAAGACACGCTTGGCGATCGGGATCCCGGCGCGCTGGGCCGCGTCCGGATCGGAGCCGATCGCGTAGAGGTCGCGGCCGGAGCGGAACGAGTTGAGGTAGTAGGCGGCGATCGCGACGACGAGCGCCACGGCCAGGGCGAGGTCCGGAATCCCGAACACCGTGGCCTGGGGGATGTTGAGGAACGAGTTGGGCTCGGTGCTGGCCAGAACCACGCCGGAGCCGACAATGATCGTGTCCACGCCGCGGATGACGTAGAGCATCGCGAGCGTCACGACCAGGCTCGGCACGCGTCCGATCGCGGTGATCGCGCCGCTCACGATGCCGCAGGCCATCCCGACGCCCAGGCCGACCGCGAAGACAACGACGATCGAGATCCCGGGGTGCGTCCCGAACATGTTCGCCGATACGTAGGCCGACAGACCGACCACCGAGCCGACCGACAGATCGACGTTGCGCGTGAGGATCACCATCGCCTCCCCGACCGCGACCAGCGCGTAGAGCGCGGTCTGGCTGAGGATGAAGCGAATCTCCCCGCCGCCGACGAAGCGCGACTGGATCAGCGCGGAGACCAGCACGAGCACGCCGAGCACGACGATGATCCCGAACGTGCGCGCGCGCAGCACGACGTCGACGAGCCTGCGCGGGCTCGCGAGCTCGGACTCCTGCGGTGTCTGCGCCGGTGCGGCGCTCATGCGGGGCTCATGCGGGGCTCGCCTCCACCGGCGCCGGAACGCCGGCCTGCCCGGTCGCCGCCGCCATGATCTTCTCCTCCGACGCATCCGCGTGCGCGAACTCGCCAACGATTCGGCCCTCGCGCATGACGAGGATGCGATCGGCGACCGCCAGCACCTCGGGCAGCTCGGAGGAGATCATCAGCACCGCGACGCCGGTGCGCGAGAGCTCGACCAGCAGCCGGTGGACCTCGGCCTTGGTTGCGACATCGATGCCGCGGGTGGGCTCATCGACGATGATCACCGACGGCTGGCGGCTGAGCCACTTGGCGAGCACGACCTTCTGCTGGTTTCCACCGGAGAGCGAGGTCGCCGGGCTGGTGAGCCGGTTGTATTTGACCTGCAGCCGCGCGGCCCAATCGGCGGCGAAACCACGCTCCACCGACCCGACCAGCAGGCCATGGCGGGTCAGCGCTCGCAGCGACGCGAGCGCGATGTTGTCGGCGATCGACATGTCCATCACGAGCCCCTGCTGACGACGGTCCTCCGGCACGAACGCAACGCCCGCCCGCATCGCGTCGATCGGCAGGCTCTTGCGCAGCGGACGCCCGCTGACGAGCACGCTCCCGGAGTCGTACTCGTCAATACCGAAGGCGGCGCGCGCGACCTCGCTGCGACCGGCTCCGACGAGGCCGGACAGCGCAACGATCTCGCCGGCGCGAACGTCGAAGGAGATGTCCTCAAAGATGCCGGCGCGCGAGAGCCCCTGCACGCTCATGACCGCCGCGCCGGGCTCGTGGTGCTCGTGGGCGCGCGCTGCGATGTCGCGGCCCACCATCGCCCGGACCAGATCACCGGCGGTCATCCCGCTGACCGGCTGCGAGAGCACGCGCCGTCCGTCGCGCAGCACCGTCACGCGCTGGCAGATGGCGAAGACCTCCTCGAGGCGGTGCGAGATGAAGACGACGGCGACACCGTGCTCGCGCAGGCTCTCGACGACGCCGAACAGCCTGGCGACCTCCGTCGCCGACAGCGCCGCCGTCGGCTCGTCCATCACGACGACCTTCGCGTCGAATGACAGCGCCTTGCCGATCTCGACGATCTGCTGCTCGGCGATCGACAGGCCGCGGGCGACCCGGTCGGGGTCCAGCGGCACGCCCAGGCGCTCGAACAGGGCCAGCGTCTGGCGATGCATCGAACGATGGTCGATGCGCCGGCCGCCGCGCAACGGCTGGCGGGCGATGAAGACGTTCTCCGCGACCGAGATGTCGGGGAACAGCGTGGGTTCCTGGAAGATGATCGCGATACCGGCCTCGCGCGCGTCGGCCGGCCCGGTCAGCACGAGCGCGTTCCCGTCGGCATCCACGAGCGCCCCACTGTCGGGCTGGTGAACCCCGCCGAGGATCTTGACCAGCGTCGACTTGCCCGCCCCGTTCTCGCCGACCAGTGCGTGCACCTCGCCGCCGTAGAGGTCGAGCGAGACGTCCTCCAGCGCGTGCACCGCCCCAAACGCCTTGCTGGCGTCCCGGACGCTCAGGATCGGCCGCCGGCCGCCGGCCGCTGCCGGGGGATCGTTCGCCGCGGGCGAGTCCGCGGCAGCATCTGGGTTCGGTTCGCGGGCGCTGCCGTGCGACCCCTCGCCGCCCTCGTCGTTCGGTTTTCCCTGCTCCCTGACGTCTCGCACGAGGCTCGCAGTCCTGATCGTTGGCGCGGCGCAGAGTCGACCGCCCGGTGAGCGTATCCGCGCCCCGCGGCCGGCTGCCGCCGCCTTGGCGAACCGGCGGGTCGCCGGCGCTGCGCCGGCGACCCGTGGTCCGTTACTCGTTAGTGCCTAGAAACTGAACTGTCCGACGTTGGCCTTGGTGAAGACCGTCGTCGGCCCGAGCAGGATCGTGTGGTTCGCTCCGACGGTGTACTTGCCGAGCTTGCCGGCGGTGAAGGACTGGCCCGTGGCGTTGGTGATCGCCTTGGATGCCAGGTTGACCGCCGCGTACGCGGCCAGGTAGCCGAGGTTCGCCGGGTTCCAGAGGATGACCTCCGGGGACGTGCCGTTGAGGATGTACTTCTTCATCTCCAGCGGTGTGCCCAGCCCGGTCACGAAGACCTTGCCGATGTCATGCGCCGCGTCCACAACCTGTGCGGCCGCGAGGATGCCCACCGTGGTCGGTGAGATGATCCCCTTCAGCTTCGGGTACTTCTGCAGCAGCCCCTGCGTGACCTGGGTTGCCGTCGTCGGGTCGTCATTGCCATAGACGGTGGCGACGAGGTCGAGCTTCGGATACTTCTTCAGCTCGGTGTGCATGTAGGCAATCCAGGCGTTCTGATTGGTCGCCGAAGCGGCCGCCGAGACGATCGCGACCTGACCGCCGGCGCTGCCGATCTCCTTCGCCATCGCGTCGACCTCGCTCTCACCGATGTTCGCGGTCGAGGCCTGGTTGATGAACAGCGAACGACAAGTCGGCGCATCGGAGTCGTAGGTGACAACGGTGACGCCCGCAGCCATCGCCTTCTTCAGCGTCGGGCACAGCGCGGTCGGATCGGTTGCCGACACGATCAGCGCGTTTGCGCCCTTGGCGATCGCGGCCTGGATCGCCGGCAGCTGCGAGGCCGCCGTGGCCGCGCTGCCGCTGGTCTCCGTCCCGGTTTCGCCGAGCGTGCCGAGCGCTGAGAGCGCCCCGCCCGTCTTCACGCTGTCAGCGGTCGTGAAGTAGGAGTTGCCGAGGTTCTTGGGGATGACGTAGACCTTCAGGCCCTTCTTCAGCGAGGCCGCGTAGGCCACGCCGCCGATGATTCCGAGCCCGCACAGGGCCGCAACGGCCATCACCAGTGCGCGCTTGCTCAAGCGAGACGTCATGACATCTGATCCTTTCGAAGGATTACTTGATTCCCTGGCTGAACTCAGCGCAGGTCGTTAGGCCGCCGCGAGCCTTCGGCGACCACTTGGATGCAAACGACATGCTGAGTTGGGGATTGTCACGTGGGGACACCGACCGTCAGCGCTCACTGTGCTCATGGTGAGACAACCTCGAACCTCATGGCGAGGACCACGCGCCCCAACGCGCCGCGGCCTCGCCAGCGCGTCGCGTCGCGCACGCGTCTGCGTGCGCCGGCGACAGCCGACTGGATGAGGACAACATTCCACTCTTGCAGCCTGCCGGCGGGACCTCCCCAACAACCCGCCGGCTCCCTCTCCTCATCAACGAACAGCTCCACCTCGTCGCGACATCGCGACGCGGCCAAGGGCCCTGACGGACATATTCGACCGATCAGATTTGGTGGAGTGCAGCGAGTAAACACGCCGGGCGATCATATCCGAACGCCATCGACTTTGGTGCATATGCACTTCGAAGTCGCAACCAGCCAGCGCGGCCGGGCGCGCAGGCGCGGTGTTCGGTCCTGAGCGCGACTGTTCGCCCATCGAGGGCTAAACTGTGCGTCGAGATCGCTTTGCAGAGCACGCGATCGAGCGAGCTCGCGGCCGGCTCGGAGCCCGCGCGCACCGCGCGCTCGCGGAGAGCCCACGCTGATGACCCAGACAACCATCGAGCCAGAGCCTCACCGGTCCGTTCCGGACGCGGTCGAGCAGGGCGCGATCCCGGAGGACCGCCGGCGCTCGATCGCCGACCTGCTGCTGGCCACCGGGGCGGTGACGGTCTCGCAGGTCGAGACGCGCTTCGGCGTCTCGGCGATGACCGCGCGACGCGATCTGGGAGAGCTGGAGCGTCGCGGCCTGGCGCGCCGCACGCACGGCGGCGCGGTGCTCCCGAATGCCGCCGGACACGAGGACTCCTTCGACCGCCGAATGAACATCGCCACGGCGCCCAAGCGGCTGCTGGCGCGCGCCGCGCTGGAGCTGCTGAATCCGCACGAGACCGTGTTCCTGGACTCCTCGACCAGCAGCTACTTCGTCGCCCGCGAGATCGTCGCCGCGGGCATCGCCGCGACCGTGCTGACCAACAGCCTGCCGATCATGGCGCTACTCGCCAGTGAGGCCGGCCCGAACCTCGAGCTGATCGGGGTCGGCGGCACGCTGCGAACGCTGACGCGATCCTTCGTCGGCGCCGTCGCCACGCGGACGGTCAACGAGCACTACGCCGACAGGCTGTTCCTGAGCGTCAAGGGCGTCGTCGACGGCGACACGCTCACCGACGCAGACTCGCTCGAGGCCGACGTCAAGCGCACGATGATCGCCCACGCCCGCGAGTCGGTGCTGCTGATCGACGGCTCGAAGCTGACGGAGCGCGGCCTGATCGCAATCGCTCCGCTGTCGGCGATCGCGATCGCGCTGGCCGCCGACATCGATCCCGATCAGGCCGTCGCGCTCGGGCGCGCCGGCACCACGGTGCGGATCGTTCGCCCCGAGGAGACCGTGCCCTCCGGCGGGCCGACCTAGACCCCGGCTGCGCCGCGCCCCTACACGCGAACGCCGCCGCGCGCCTCCGCCGTCCGCGCGACGTAGCCCGAGGCGCGGAACGCGGCGATCGGATCGCTGGCGCCGCCAAGCTGCTCGCGCACGAATCCGCACAGCGGCCGCACGTCGGTCTGGTAGGCACGCAGCAGCAGCTCGTGGCCGCCGAGCACGTCGCCGGCCAGCTGAGCCTCGCGCAGCGCCCCGCGGTCGACGAGCAGCGCCTTCGCGTAGGCCTCCTGGATATTCGTGATGCTGAGGATCATCGCCTCGACCTTCTCCTCGACGTTGTGCGATTGATCGATCGTCAAGCGCGGCAGCGGTCGAGCACCGATCACCAGCTCGCAGAACACCAGGAACAGCGCGAACGGGTTGACCGAGCCGACCAGCAGGTCGTCGTCCGCGTACTTGCGGTCGTTGAAGTGAAAGCCGCCGAGGCGCTCCTGCGCCGAGATCAGGGCGACGATCTGCTCGACGTTGGTGCCCTGCGCGTGATGGCCGAAGTCGACGAGCACCCGCGCGCGCTCGCCCAGCCGACCGCAGATCGCGAGCGCCGTGCCCCAGTCCGGGATGTCGGTGGCGTAGAAGGCGGGCTCGAAGAACTTGTACTCGACCAGCAGCTCCTGCTCGAGTGGGAGCGCGCCGTACAGCTCGCCCAGGCACTCCACGATGCGCTCGTGACGTGCGGCCAGGTCGTCCTGCCCGGGGTAGTTGGTGCCGTCCGCGAGCCACAGCGACTGCGCGCTCGAGCCGAGCTCGGTGGCGATCTGCACGCATTCGAGCAGGTGCTCGAGGGCCTTGCGACGGATCGCGGCGTCGGGATTGGCGATCGAGCCCAGCCGGTAGTCGGGGTCCTGGAACAGGTTGGGGTTGACCGCGCCGAAACTCAGGCCGAGCTGCGCGGCGTGGCCCCGCAGCGCGCCGAGATCATCGACCGCGTCCCACGGGAAGTGCAGCGCGACCGCCGACGCGGCGCCGGTGAGGCGACGGACCTCCGCCGCATCGTCGAGCCGCTCGAACACGTCGCGCGGGCGACCGGGCTGCGGGAAGGTGGCGAAGCGGGTGCCGGAATCGCCGTAGCCCCAGGACGGCGTCTCGACGACCAGCGCGCCCAGCGCGCGCTGCACAGCGTCGACGTCGCAGCCGTCTTCGCGCAGTCGGCTCGCCAGATGGTCGTAATCGTGACTGCTGTCGCTCATCGCATGCCTTTCGATTCTCTTAGGGAGCCGACTACCGTCGGCTTGGGATTCTCCGCATCGAGCCCGGTCACGGCGAGGAAACGCGCGTAGGTGTCGGCCGCCCGCAGCTGGTCGGCGGGCTCATAGCTCACCGCCCGCACCGAGGCGTCCGCAACCTCGCGCAGCTCCGCGAGTGAGCCGCCGATCTCGCCGGCCGCGCGCGCCTGGATCAGCACGTTCCCGAGCGCCGTCGCCTCCTCCGGGCCGGCCAGCAGCGGCAGCCCGCTCAGGTCGGCCGTCAGCTGGCAGAGCAGCTCGTTGCGCGCGCCACCGCCGGCCACGTGCACGCGCTCGATCCTCGAGTGCGTGACGTGTTCCAGCCGCTCGAGCACCAGCCGATACTTGCATGCCAGCGAAAGCAGGATCGAGCGAGCGATCTCGCCGGGGGTGCCGGGCGGCTCCTGGCCCCCGGCACGGCAGAGCGCCACGATGCGCGCGGGCATGTCGCCCGGCGCCAGCAGCCCGTCGTCGTCGGGATCGAACAGCGCGACGTCGGGACGCGCCGCCGCGGCAAGCGCGTGCAGCTCGTCGTAGTCCCACGGCTCGCCGGCCGCCGCCCAGGCGCGGCGGCAGTCCTGCAGCAGCCAGAGTCCCATGACGTTGCGAAGCAGGCGGATCGTCCCGTCGACGCCGCGCTCGTTGGTGAGGTTCAGCGCGGCCGCGTCGGCGGTCAGAAACGGCGCCGCCACCTCCAACCCCAGCAGCGACCAGGTCCCGGAGGAGAGCACAGCGTCGCCCGGGCCACGCAGCGGCGTCGCGACGAACGCCGACGCGGTGTCGTGACCCGCGACCGTCCAGACCGGCACATCCGCGGCGCCGCCGGCGAGGCCCCGGTGGAGAGGAAGGACCGGACCGAGCAGCGTCCCGGGCGCGACCGGGTCGCCGGCGAACGGACCCTGCGGAAAGCCGAGACGCGTGACCAGCGAGCGCGCCCAGCCGCCGCTTCGAGCGTCAAGCAGGCCGGTGGTCGAGGCCGCCGTGTCCTCGTTGGCAAGCTCGCCCGTGAGCCACAGCCCGAACAGGTCCGGCACGAGGGCGATGCGCTCCGCCAGCGCCGCCGCCGGCTCATCGGCCTGCGCCATCAGCTGAAAGATCGTGTTGATCGCCATCGTCTGGATGCCCGTGATCGAGTAGAGCTCCTCGCGGCTGACGCGCTCGTGGACGCGGGCGATCATCCCCTGCGTGCGCTGGTCGCGGTAGTGGAACGGCAGCCCGAGCAGGCGCGAGGAGCCGTCGAGCAGCGCGTAATCCACGCCCCAGGAATCGACGCCGATGCCCCTCAGCGGCGCCTTCGCGGCCGCCAGCGCGAGCCCGTCGAGGGTGTCGGAAAACAGGCTGAGGAGGTTCCAGTGCAGGCCGTCGGGCAGCCGCACCGGGCGGTTGGCGAAGCGATGAACGATCTCCAGCGAGACCGCGCCGCCGTCGAAGCGACCGAGCACGACCCGCCCGCTGTCGGCCCCGAGGTCAACTGCCGCGAAGGCTGCCGTCGCGGTCACGATCGGGGTCCACTAGGGGTTCGCCGGCAGCGCCGGCAGCGCTCGCCCCCGGGCTCCGACGGTTCGCCGTCGGACACAGCTCGCGGCCGCGAGGAACGAGAAGGTTGGTTTCGGTCGAAACGGATCCGGTTTCTCACCAAACAACCGTAGTCGAGCAGCGTCTGGCTCGTCAAGCTGGTCCGGCGAAAGCCGCTCGAGCGTGCCATAGGATGCCCACGATGGGGACCACTGAGCTTACCGTTGAGAAGTACGCCCGGCTTCCCGTAGGCCACGATCAGGCGGCGGTGATGACGATCGAGCGGCCCGCGGCGATCGATCACTGTGTCATGCAGCGACGCAACGCGCCGCGCGGACACCGCGACTCGCCGGTGAGCGCGTTCGCCGCCGGTTTGCTCACTTCGCCGACCGCCGTGTCCACCGCGTGACGCTGATCGGACTAGACGTCGGCACGACCGGCGTCAAGGGGATCGCGATCTCGCCGGACGGTGAGCTGCTCGCGAGCGCCACCGAGGAATACGAGCTTTCGACGCCCCGGCCGGGCTGGGCCGAGCAGAACCCGGAGGACTGGTGGCGGGCGGCGCAGGCCTGCTTGGCGGCGCTGCCGGCGGGCGAGATCGGCCTCTCCGGCCAGATGCACGGCCTTGTGGTGCTCGGCGCCGACGGCGCGGTGCTGCGGCCGGCGATCCTCTGGAACGACCAGCGAACCCAGGCGCAGTGCGCCGAGATCGAGGCGCGGGTGGGTCTCGACCGCCTGATCGCGCTGACCGGCAACCGTGCGCTGACCGGCTTCACCGCGCCAAAGCTGCTCTGGCTGCGCGAGCATGAGCCGGAGACCTACCGACAGGTCCGCCACGTCCTACTGCCGAAGGATTACGTCCGCTTTCGCCTCACCGGCGAGCGGGCGATCGACGTCGCGGACGCTTCGGGCACGCTGCTCTTCGACGTCGCCGGACGGCGCTGGTCGCAGGAGGTCTGCGACGCGCTCGAGATCCCGCTCGACTGGCTGCCGGCGGTCTTCGAGTCAACCGAGATCGCCGGGGCCGGCGACCAGGCTGCGGCCGCGCTCGGGGTCGGGATCGTCGCACCAGGTCTCGTCTCGGTGGTGCTCGGCACCTCGGGCGTCGTGTTCGCCGTGCTGCCCGCCTACGCGCCCGATGAGCAGGCGCGCGTCCACGTCTTCTGTCACGCGGCGCCCGGCAGCTGGCACGCGATGGGAGTCATGCTCAGCGCGGCCGGCTCGTTCGCCTGGCTGCACGGCGTGCTCGGCGCCGACTACGCCACGCTCGACGAGGAGGCGGCTCGCTGGCAACCAGGTGTCGAGGGACTGCAGTTCGCCCCCTACCTCGCGGGCGAACGAACCCCGCATGCAGACCCGGACGCCCGCGGCGCTTTCGCCGGCCTGACGCTGCGCCACGACCGCGGCGCGCTCGCCCGAGCGACCCTGGAGGGCGTGGCCTACGGGCTGCGGGACTCACTCGAGCTGCTGCGCGAGCTCGGGGTGCGCGCGGAGACCGGCCGTCTTTCCGGCGGCGGCAGCGCGAGCTTGCTGTGGTCGCGGATCGTCGCCTCGGTGCTGCGGATACCACTCGAGCGCACCGAGTCGCAGGAGGGCTCGGCGTTCGGCGCGGCGCTGCTCGCCGGCGTGCGCGCCGGCGTGTTCGCTGACGTCGAGGAGGCCGTCGCGCGGTGCGTGCGCGTGCGCGACCGGATCGAACCCGACGAGCGCTGGGTCGAGGAATACGAGCGCGGATACGACCGCTATCGGATGCTCTATCCGGCATTGCGGCCACTGCAAGAGCACTAGAGGCCGCGCAGTTGCTGATCGCGGAGACGATGGACCCCGATCACCGCCACGGCGACATCCGCAGCGAGCCCGAGCTGATCGAGCGTCAGTCGACGACTGCGCGGGCGACCGAACCGCGAGCGACGCGGCGTCGCTGCGGTGTGCCGTTGTGGAGAGCGCGGAGCAGCTGCGGCCGTGGGTGGTTTTGGCTAGCCGATGAACCCACTGCCACTCCGGCGGACAAGCGGGCGCCGCCGCCGTGTTGGTGCGCCTCGCGCTCGAGACGACGGGCAAAGCGTCGAGGTCAAAGCCGCCCTCGCGTATCCCAGTGCTATCGCATCGAGTGCGAGCTGTACTTCTTGGCAGACTCCACCAAGGCGTGAATGTTGTCGGCCGGCGTGTTGGGTGCCAGCGCGCAGCCCGGGCCGAGAATCAGGCCTCCGCCTGCCTGACAGCTCTCGATCAATTCGCGACAGGCGTCTTCCACCTCTCCGGGCGTCCCGAGTGCAAGCAAGGTCGTATCGATGTTCCCCAGCAAGCACGTCTTGTCGTGCGCAGCCTGCTTGAGGCGTCTCGCGTCGGTCTTGTGGTCGATCTCCAGCACCTGCGCGCCGGTCGCGACGAAGTCATCGGTGATCTTCGTCGTGTCGCCGCAAATGTGCAGATGCAGGACGATGCCGTGCGCTTTCAGCTCATCGACCATGCGCTTCTGATGGATCCACGGATAGCGCCGGTAGTGCCGAGGGGAAAGCATCGCGGGCCCAGCCATGGGCTCACCGATCGAGGTCGAGTGCCCTCCGCTCTCGATGAGCGCCAACGCGTAGCGCGTTGCGACACGGCGGGCATAGTCGAGCAGTGCGTGGATCAACTCGTCCTTCTCACCGATCGCGATGTCCATCATGAAAGCCGTGATTCCGCGCAGCTGGGCCGCAAGATCCATCGGGCCCTGGTCGGCTCGCGCACAGATCCAGGCTTCACCACCGACCTCCCGCGCGAGGATGCGCGTGGCCTTGAGCATCTCACACATCGGGAAAGTGGTGTAGGGGTCGGGTACCTCGAGGGTCAGCACGTCCTCGAGCGACTCCAGGACCGGCGCGCCGGCTACCGGCGCGGTGTCGTCGCGGTAGTGCGCCTCCACGCCACAGGCCTCCGCACTGCAGGCGGTGCCGTTCTCCAGCAGGATCATGTCGTGATGGAACTCGCGCCACGCCTGAAGCATGGATTCGGCTAGGAGCTCGCCGCTGCGAAAGACTTGCGACAGTGGCCGTTCCGAGGCGCACGCCGCTGGCATGAAGTTGTGGAGGTCGACAGGGACCCGGTCGACCGCGTGCCTGTTGATTGCCGCGCGAACACGCTCAATGGAGCCCATCTCGGCGACTCCCGGGACGTGCCGGCGGTGACGGCCGACCGAGTCGCTCAGAGACATCGCTGCGGAGGCTGCCGCAACCAGGCTCGCACGGCATCCGTGGAACGCCTCAGACAGACGTCCGTAAGAACGACAGGGTCTGCTTAGGCGAAGCAGGAGCCCGGCGGAGAGCGCTTCCGAAACGGCAGCACGCGTCCATTGGTGAGCCAGCCCCCGTTGAGGATGCTACGGCTGCGCGGAAGTCGTTGCCGGCCGCCGCGCCGCTGCTCCTGCGTGTTTGGGACACTCGCTGCGCCACTACTTCGGCTCGATGGCCGTCAACCGCGCCTCGCTCGTCCAGGTCCAATCGTGGATGGGCCACTCCCACATTCAGACGACCGCGCGCTACCTCCACGCCAAGAGCCAGGCCGACGATGCCACGATGCTGGCCGGCGCGTTTGCGGCGAGCCGCCCCGACGGGCCCGCAGGTCCGACGCCACCTGTGGTCGCCCCTCGCAGCCGGCAACCGAGTCGCTGATGGCCAGCCGCAAGGAACTCAAGGAGCTTCTCAACGAAGCCGAGCGCCAGGGCTGGCGGATAGAGCGTGGCGGCGGCGGCCACTACAAGGCGTACGCTCCCGACGGCGAAGGTATCGTGACGCTGCCCTCGACCCCCGGTGGGAGTCTTGCCCCATACCTCGCACGGATGCGGCAGATGGGCTTTACTTGGAAGGGACGCTGACATGGAATACGTCGTCACCATCACGCTTGACCACCGCGGCAGCGCCGAGGACGCCGACGCGCTGCTCGACGCGTTCTTGGTCGCGCACGCCGATGCAAGCCCGGTCGTGGGCGAAGACCTCAAGGCGAGCACGATGGACGTTACATTCGCCGTGGAGGCAGGCGACGGCTACGAGGCGTTTGAGCGCGGGCGGGCCATCTTCGCCGGCGCCACAGCGGACACCGCCTTCGGGCGCCCGGTCGTCGGGGTCAGCGTCGAGCTCGCCGAAGACCGCGAGCTCGAACCGGCCTGACGCGCGTCGGCCTGCGCAGCTGGCGCGTGCCAGCTCTGCATACTCGGGCGTGACTCGCTCGCCTGTGTCGAAGACACAGGTTTGGGAAACCGGCGACAGTCTCAGTCGTTGCGGCCAGGTCCCCGGCGTCATCTTGCGCCGTGCGACGTATACGCCGTCTACAAGGCACCAACTGGTGTAACTGTGTGACGCTTGCATCTGGCGTCCATCTTGATGTTTGCGTCCGCCTGGTCTTGGTCGTTAGCGTCGCCTTGGTCTTGGTCGTCTGAGTCGCTGTTGTCTGATCGTCGTCGTCTGGTCTTGGTCGTCTGAGTCGTCGTTGTCTGATCGTCGTCGCCTTGGTCCGTCTGGTCTTGGTCCGTCTGGTCTTGGTCCGTCTGGTCTTGGTCCGTCTGGTCTTGGTCGTCGTGGTCTGAGTTGTTTTCCTTGGCGCCCTAGTAGTGCTTTGTTAGGTGTCACTGGTTGGGGTGTGGCGTTGTAGTGGGAGCTGTTC
>ODAK010004647.1_pt1 | contig 14038 bp, 10 predicted proteins | sample 1539591 | NCBI WGS metagenome assembly ODAK01 (sample SAMEA3539303, study PRJEB22396) | soil metagenome | biome: tundra; feature: field; material: soil | place: USA | collected 2010-05 | depth 0.15 m | reverse complement strand
TTTGGAAAGTAGCGCTTACAGATATATTTAAGAAAAAACACAATTATATCGGTACTGTTACCATTGTGAGAGGGCAATAGAGGGAATACATAGGCAATAAAAAATGCTGAGCATTTTTTATTGCCTATGACGTTTCGCTGAGTTCTTCATATCCACTATGAGTGCTAATGTTTCCAAAAAAAATTTAACTCTCTTACGACTTTAACATCTTACGTTTAACGGAGTTAAAGTAAATAATCCATCTCTATAAATAATCCCCTTTTTTAATGAAATCGTTATCTCAACAAGTAATTGTAGTTACCGGTGCAGCCGGTGGCTTTGGACAACAGTTCATCAAGCAATTGCTTGAACAAGAAGCACATTTAATACTTACTGATATCAATAAAGAAAATCTTGAAAAAAATTCTTCTGAGATTCTCAAATCAATTCCAAATTGCAAAGGAAAAATTTTAGGGGTTTTTGCTTCCGACCTTTCAACAAAAAAGGGATGCGAAGAAACTTATCTGAATGCGAAATCAATATCTCCGCAAATTAATATTTTAATTAATAATGCCGGACTCATTAATTATGGGCTGTTTCACGAGATACCAATAGAAAAATGGGAGCGATTGATGCAGGTGAATATTATGGCTGTGATGTATTTATCACATAGTTTTATGAATTATTTTGTAAGTAAAAAAGAAGGACATATTTTAAATATCAGTTCGGTATCAGGATATATCCCAACATCTAACGGAGCGCCTTATTCCACTTCTAAATTCGCTGTACGTGGGTTTGGCATGGCATTGCATGGTGAAGCAAAACAATTTGGAATTAACGTAAGTAATGTTTATCCTTTTTATTCTCCAACTCCGCTTCTGCAAACAAAAACAGACGGAAGCGCTAAAACACAAACGATTCCAAAGTTTTTGTATGATTCTCCGGAATTAATAGTTAGTGCGGCAATAAAGGGATTAAGAAAAAATAAATTGCATATTTATCCGGGCATTTTGTCGCATTTGCTTTACACATTAACTAAATTTTTCCCCATAGTAGCAAACCTTAGCAGATGAATTTATTTCCTGCTATTTTTTATTCCTGCCTGCAGCGCATCAATAAAACGAGTATCAACATTGTAACCCAATTGTTTTGCTTTTAGAGCATCTTCCAATGCGGGTTGAAATTTTTGCAAAATAAAATAAGCGCCGGCACGATTATGATACGCCTCCGCAAATGTCGGATTGCATAGAATTGCGGATGTTTGATCTTTTATTGCCTCCTCGTATTTTCCTAAAAAATAATTGGACATTCCGCGATGCGAATAAGCTAAATAAAAATTAGGATTAAGTTGGATTGCAGAAGTAAAATCTTTTATTGCATCCTCGTGCTTCCCTTGATTATAGTATATTAATCCCCGATTGTAATACCCATTAGGGTCAGTGTATTTAAGTTGAATGGCAAGATTAAAATCAGCAATTGCACTATCGTATTTTCCACGATTATAATATGCGTTTCCACGATAATAATATACAGGAGCAAACTGTTTACGATATTTTATGGAAGCCGAATAATCTTGTATCGCTTCATCATATTTTCCCAAATTATTATAGACTAATCCCCGATTGTAATACGCATCAGAATAATCGGATTTGAGTTGAACCGCACGGCTAAAATCTTTCAATGCTTTATCATAATCCTTTGTATAATAGTAAACACCGCCTCTGCAATTAAAAGATAAAGGAGCTTTGTCATATTTTTCAATTGCATCATTCCAAAGGGAGAGGCTGTCGTGCCAAACCTTGCAGCGTTGAAAAGTCAGGTAACAGCATATTATAACAAACAAAATGAATGCGGCAATTGAAGTAATTTTAAAGGATTTTAATTTTTCCGATTGGCTATCTAATAAATTATTGAGCCATCGTGCCAAAATAAAAAATAACCCGATATAAGGAAGGTAAGTATAACGATCGGCAATGATAGCAGCACCTACAGGGATTATCTGTAAAACCAAAGCGATTGTAATCATAAAAAATGCGAAACCAAACAAAATATCTTTTCCGATTTTTTGGGATTTATAAATTAAAAATGCAAGAACAAAAACTAGCAAAGGAGCGATATAAAAAATAATGGGATACACTCCATTTTCTTTTACCGGATAATTGTAGAAGCAGGATAAATGGATAGGTAAAATAAGTTTCCAGATATAAGTTATTAGTGCGTAACTACTGAATAAAATTTGATCAAAAAAATTATAATGAGCTATGTCGGTCATCGCGTTGATTGATTTTTGCGCATCCATAGCAATGTATCCAAAAATAAATGACAGCACAAAAAAGGGAACTTTTTCCAATATCGTTTTCAACATTATTTTTCTGTCGAGAAAATAATCAATAGCAAAAAATGCAATGGGAAGACTTACCGCCATTGCCTTTGATAAAATGGCTAAAATAAAAAGCAGAAAAGTCAACACATAAAAATGCCAATTCCATTTTTCTTTTTTCAGATAAAAAATATAGGTACAAATAGCAGAGAGATAAAAAAACGAGTAAAGTACATCTTTGCGTTCTGCCGACCAGGCAATGGATTCCACGTGCATAGGATGAATTGCAAAAAGCAATGCGGTAATAAATGCAACCCACCGCTGCTTGGTGATAAGCCAAATAAAATAAAAAACGAGCAAGGCATTTAGCAGATGAAGAATGAGATTGCTGATATGGTAAGCTTTTGAGTTGAGTTTAAAAATATTATACTCCAAACAAAAACTAAGCATCGTAAGAGGATGATAATTTCCCTGAACATAACTGCTGAATGTGTGTTTCAAAGTATAGGTTAGGCTATCTCCATGAAGTGTCGTAATATCGGGGTTTTCGGTAATGTATAAACTATCATCCCATCTGGTAAACGGATTGTTAAGTGATTTAAAATAAATGCAAGTAGTAAAAACAATAATTAACAGAGATGAAAAAATAAAAAACATGTTCTCCGACATCGGCTGCGAGGAGGCTTTTTTGTAATTTTTATTGATATTATTTTTCGCGCTCATAATTTTAATGAGAATTATTTTTTTGCATTGTTTATACCAGCTTGAATTTCTTCAATAAAATATGAATCAACAGCAAATCCAAATTGTTTAGCTTTGAGAGCATCTTCCAAAGCGAGTTGAAATTTTTTAATGTTAAAATATGCCCTTGCCCGATTATTATACGCGCTCGAAAAGTCAGGACTGTATTGAATTGCAGAAGTATAATCTTTTATCGCCTCTTCATATTTTCCAAGATTGCCGTAAGCGCTTCCTCGATTGTTATAAGCCTGCGCAAAGGTTGGACTGAGTTGAATTACTGAACTATAATCCTGAATCGCTTCATTGTATTTTCCATGATTATAATAAGCGTTTCCGCGATTGAGATATGGCTTCGTAAAGGTTGGATTATGTTGGATTGCAGCCGTGTAATCTTTTATCGCTTCATCGTATTTCCCAAGGTTATCATAAGCTACTCCACGGTCGTTATAAGCCTTTCCGGAATTTGAATTTTTGCGAATTGCAATAGTATAATCCTTTATTGCTTCATCATATTTCCCAAAATTATAGTAAGCTAATCCGCGACTGTAATAAGCATCAGGGAAATTGTTATCAAGTATAATTACATTATTAAAATCCTTTATCGCTTCATTGTATTTTTGAAGATGATAATAAGCCATTCCTCGCTTATAATAAATATCAGGAGTTTGGTATTTGAGTTGAATAGCTCGGCTAAAATCCGGAATCGCTTTATCGTAATTCTCTTTCAAAAAGTAGGCATCACCTCTCGAATTAAAAGGTAATGGAAAACTATCATCCTTTTTAATTGCATCACTCCAAAGCGAGATGCTATCATGCCACACTTTACTGCGTTGAAACGATAAGTAGCAGCACATTATCAAAAATAAAGTGAATACAGTTATGGAAAATATTTTTAAGGATTTTTCTTTTTCAAAATTGTTTTCCAGCAGATTATTTATCCATCTCGCAATAATAAAAAATACGCCGATGTATGAAAGATAGGTATAACGATCGGCAATAATAGCAGCACCTACAGGGAGTATTTGTAAAACCATTGCAATTGTTATACTGAAAAATCCGAAACCAAAAATCAGATCTTTTTCAAAATACTTTGATCGATAAATTAAATATGTGAGTGCAAGAATTACAACAGGAGCAATATAAAAAATGACAGGATATAGCCCATCTGTCTTTACAGGATAATTATAGAAACAGGATAAATTGATGGGTGCAATCAATTTCCACAAATAGGTCATCAAGCCATAGCTGCTGAATAGAATTCGATCGAAAAAATTATACTGAACAGCATCATCCATCGCATTGCCGGATTTTTGAGCTATAATTGCAATGTAACCAAAGATAAATGATAACACTAAAAAGGGCAATTTTTCCAGTACTGTTTTTAAAATAAATTTTCTGTTTAAAAAATAATCAATAGCGAAAAACATAATTGGAAGACTTATCGCCATTGCTTTTGATAAAACAGAGAAAATAAAAAGAAGAAAAGTGAGCGCATAAAAGAGTCCTTTATTTTTCTCTTTTTGCAGATAAAAAATATAAGAGCAAAGCGCAGCGAGATAAAAAAATGAATACAGTACATCCTTGCGTTCCGATACCCAGGCAATAGATTCAACGTGCATGGGGTGAATGGCAAAAAGCAAAGCTGTAATAAATGCTACCCATTTTTGTTTTGTTAAAAGCCAAATAAAACAAAAAACAAGCAGAGTATTGAGCAAATGAAAAATAAGATTGGTAACATGATACGATTTGGGATTGAGTTTAAATTTTTCATATTCCAAACAATAGCTAAGCATCGTCAATGGATGGTAATTACCTTGCTCGTAGCTGCTAATTGTTTTTTTAAAGGTGTAGTTCAGACTGTCGCCATGTAATGTTTTAATGTTTGCATTGTCAGTAATATATAGATTGTCGTCCCAATTAGTAAACTGATTGTTGAGCGATTTAACATAGATGGTAATAGTAACAGCAACTATAATAAAACAGGCAATCAGAAAGAAACGTGAAAAAATATTTTCAGGAAGTTTTATCTTGTCTTGTTTGTTGTTATTATGTTTAGTCGTATTCATTTTTCTATCAAGAATAATACATTTATTTTTTTTTGTTATTCATTCTTGTTTCAATATCTTTAATCAAATTGGGATGAATTTGAAAACCTAACCCTTTTGCTTTTAATGCATCTTGTAATGCAAGAGCGTATTTTTTATCACTCAAATAGGCGATGGCTCTATCGCAATAAGCATCCGCATAATTTGGTTTATATGTGATTGCCAACGAGAAGTTTTTAATTGCCTCATTAATTTTTCCTAAATTAAAATATGCACTGCCACGGCTTAGATATGCCTCAGCATAATCGTTTTTTAATAAAATAGCTTTGCTTAAATCCGAAATGGCATTTTCATATTGTCCCTTGTAGTAATACGCATTTCCTCTGACCATAAAAGACCTTGAAGCTTTATTATTGTTTTTTATCGCATCAGTAAAAAGTGTAATCGTATTTTCCCAGACTTTAGTACGCTGGAAAGCCACATAAGCATATAATATGGAAATAATTGCAAAAGTTATTATTAAAGGGATTTTATATAATTGTAGCTTCATTATTTTGTTTTCTATCAGGTTGTTTATAAATCGCGCTATTATAAAAAATATACCTACGTATGGAATATAAGTATATCTGTCTGCTATAATAGCGCCACCAACAGGCAGTATTTGCAGCACAAGCACAATGCTAATCATAAAAAATCCAAACCCGAAAAGTATATCTTTTCCTTTTTGTAGTGATTTGTAAATCATCAAAGAAAGAGCTATGATAATGAAAGGAGAAATATAAAAGATGTTAGGATAAACCCCATCGTGTTTAATAGGATAATCATAAAAACAAGAAAGATTAGAAGGGATAAATAATTTCCATACATACATCAAAATACCATAACTACTAAATAAAATTCTATCAAAAACATTATAGTTTGTAATGTCTTCTATAGAATTTGATGATTTTTGTGCTTGTATGGCTATGATACCAAATACAATAGAAATTAATAAGAATGGGATTTTTTCAAGAATTGTTTTCAAGGTAATTTTTCTTCCTTCAAAATAATCTATCAAAATAAAAACTAATGGAATACACACAGCCATTGCTTTTGAAAGAACAGCCAGTACAAACAGTAGTAATGCAATTGAATAATATAGCCAATGATTTTTTTGATAGTTTGCATACTTTAAATAATAACAAAGAGTCGCAAATGAAAAAAATGTATATAATAAATCTTTGCGTTCTGATACCCAAACAACCGACTCCACATGCATTGGATGAATCGCGAATAATAACGATGTAATAAATGCTGTCCATTTTTGTTTGGTAAGCAACCAAATAAAATAAAAAACCAGCAAGGCATTGAGCAAATGTATTATCAGATTGGTAACATGATAAGGTTTGGGATTAATCTGAAACTTTGCATATTCCATACTATACGTTAGCATTGTAATGGGATGATAATTACCAACTACATAACTTGTAAATATTTTTTTTAAAGAAGAGTTAATATTATTGCCGTTCAGTATTCCAATGTCAGGATTTTGAGTAATATAAAGGTCATCATCCCAATTGGTGAAATTGTTATTAAGCGATTTAAAGTAAATTGAAGTGGTGATAAAAATAAGAGCAAGAAACGAAAGCAGAAAAAATGATTTGATGGATATTGGCGGGGAACTTCCTTTTTCCTGATTTTTATTTGCAATTTTTTTCGTGCTCATAATTCTTAATGAGTAATAAATAAATATTCTTTTTTCGCTATTTCCAATTCTGCAATAATAGCAGCGCGTTCATTCATCAATGTTTCCACCGCTTTACGGTCTTTTCGAACCAAGCGTAACAATCTCCACCGTCCGAATATTTTTTTCATGACAGGATAATATTTTAATACAAAATATCCCATAACGGGAACTAAAATCGCATATATGAAAAGTAAATTCCAGTTATGAAATACAAGAGCAACGATTAATAATTGGATAGCATAATACGGTAGCCAAAGCAACATAGCCATATTTGCATAAACGGAGGCAATAAACACGACATCTTTTATTTTTTTTGTAACAAAAGTTTTAGCAATATAAAAAGGGATATAGTTCATCAATAATCCTAAAATATAAATTGGAATTCCCATCCATATAATAATAAACTCCAATAAAAATTTACCAAAGCCTGTATTTTCAATAGTTTCAGGATATAACAAATGGTCGCGAAGTTGATATTTATTCAAAATTTTTAAATACGGAATTATTTTTCCCTTTAATGAAATTATTTTTTCGGGTTTTTGTTCGTCAATATAATTAACCATCTCGGCAATTTCTTTGCGTACAAGAAATTCTTTTTCTATACTTTTTATATTATATTTTTTTTCTGTCATCCATTGATGCAGATAGATTTCATTGATGCCTTCCACTAATTCATCATTGTCTTTATTCTTAATAGTGATGATTAATTTCCTCATCTCCTGTTCGAGCATCTTGGTAAAATCATTGATAGCACGAACCTTATTTTGTTTGAAATCGTTTTCAAATTCTTTCAATGAAATAGGTTCGCCAAAATAAATAAAGAGTTTACTGCGAAATTTTTTCGCATCCGAATAATTCAATCCAATAGGAACAACTAAAACATTTTTTTTAAAATTAAATGCTTCTTCAGTTTGAAATATAATACGCGATAAGCCTTTTTTCAATGGTTGTAAGCGTTTTTCCTGTATGGCGACAGCTTCAGGAAACATCAGTAAAGTTTCATTCTCCGACAATCGTTTTTTACATTCTTCAAATGTCTTATCATTTTTTTTAACCTCGCTGTAGCCTTCTTGAATGCGGTACATCGGACTCATATTCAGGTCATTTAAAATCCATTTTACCAAGCGACCTTTAAATACATCACCACGAGCAAAATAACGAACCTTTGGCTTTAATAACATACCAATAATCACGGGATCAATAAAACCATTGGTATGGTTGGGTGATAAGATGACCGGTTTATCGAGCGGTATTTTTTTCTGCCCTTTTATTTCGAAGGTATAATAAATCCGATAAAATATATTAGTGAGAGGTTTTAGAATTTCGTAAAACATAAAAAAATGATTTGAAGATTTGAAGGTGTGCTGATGTGCTGATTCAAATAATCTTCCAATTTTTCAATTTTCCAATTTTTTAAATAGTAGTCGTTCTCCTTTTTTTGTTTCGTTAAATATTCCATTGTCATAAACCAAATTTCCATTTACAAATGTTTGAATTATTTTTGAATTGAAAGTCTGTCCTTCAAATGGCGACCAGCCGCATTTATACAATATATTTGATTTATCAACTGTCCATGGATTTTTTAAATCTACCAATACTAAATCGGCAAAATAACCTTCGCGAATGTATCCTCGTTTTTCTATTTGAAAACAATCAGCGACAGCATGCGCCATTTTTTCCGCGATTTTTTCAAGCGTAATTTTTCCTTGATAATGTAATTCTAACATTGCGATTAATGAATGTTGAATTAATGGTCCACCGGATGGCGCTTTAAAATAAGTTTGTTTTTTTTCTTCAAGTGTGTGTGGTGCGTGGTCAGTAGCTATTACGTCAATTTTATTTTCCAACACACCTTGTAAAATAGCATCGCGGTCGCTTGCTTTTTTAATTGCCGGATTCCATTTAATTAATGCACCCAATGTTTTATAATCTTCATCGCTAAACCAAAGGTGATGAATGCACGCTTCGGCGGTAATGCGTTTTTGTTTTAATGGAGTTTTATTATCGAACAGCGATAATTCTTTTGCTGTTGAGATATGTAAAATATGTAAACGGGTATTGTGTTTTTTTGCCAATTCAACCGCTAATGATGATGACTTGTAACAAGCCTCCTCACTGCGAATTAGCGGATGACATTCGATAGGAACATTTTCGCCGTATTTTTTTTTGTACAATTCTATATTGTGTTTGATGGTATCTTCATCTTCACAATGTGTAGCAATCAGCATTTTACATTTTGAGAAAAGAGCTTCCAATGTTTCACGTTTATCCACCAACATATTTCCGGTTGACGAACCCATAAATACTTTAATTCCGCAAACATTTTTTGGATTTGTCTTTAACACTTCGTCAATATTATCATTGGAAGCGCCCATAAAAAAAGAGTAATTAGCAAGCGATACTTCTGATGCGCGTTGATATTTTTGTTCTAATAATTCTTGAGTAAAAACATTCGGCACTGTATTCGGCATATCCATAAAAGACGTTACACCACCTGCTACTGCTGCTTTTGCTTCGGTGTACATTTCGCCCTTATGAGATAATCCCGGTTCACGGAAATGTACTTGGTCATCAATACATCCCGGAAATAAATGTAATCCGGTTGCATCAATTATTTTACCAGCGTCCACTGTGATTTCATTTCCGGAAATTTTTGAAATGAGATTATTTTCAATCAACACGTTGCCGATGAAAGATTTTCCTTCATTAACAATCGTTGCGTTTTTTATTAATGTTGTTGCCATTTTGATTTTCTTTGACCTCAGCCATTTATCCCCTTTCCTTTGGAGAAGGTGCCCAAGACGGATGAGGTTGAGAGGGGTTGAACTAAGATCATTTAGTAGCCGCAATAAAAATATCTTCCGAAGTTTTCCAATTAACTACATTCCACCACGAAGCAATATACTCTGCTCTACGATTTTGATTTTTGAGGTAGTATGCGTGTTCCCAAACATCTAAGGCAAGAATAGGAGTTCCTTTAATTTCAATACTATCCATTTGCATCAAAGGATTATCTTGGTTTGGTGTTGAAGTAATAATTAATTTTCCGTTACTATGCACTAACCACGCCCAACCTGAGCCAAAGCGTTTCATCGAAGCATCGGTAAATTGTTTTTTAAATTCATCAAATGAACCGAAAGAGGTATTTATGGTATTTGCCAAAATTCCTTTGGGTTCACTGCCACCATTAGGTTTCATCAATGTCCAAAACAAAGAGTGGTTGTAATGCCCGCCTGCATTATTACGAATGGCAACAGGTAATTTATTAATTTTTTCAAAAATGGTTGCGAATGTAATGGAGCTTCCTAATATAGTAGAATCAACAGTTTCAAGTGCTTTGTTTAAATTGGTAACGTATGCTTGGTGATGTTTATCATGATGAATTTCCATTGTTAATTTATCAATGTGAGGCTCTAAAGCATCATAACTATAAGGTAAAGGAGGGAGTGTGAATTTTTCTCCATCAGGCTTCAGCATTTTTTCTGCAGTCAAAGAGTTAGATGCAAAAGCTGCATTTGCAGCCGTTGTTGCTGCAATAGCGCCTAATGCAAGAGCGGCTGATTTTTTCAAAAAATTTCTGCGCGAGTTGTTATTTTCCATTTGTTTTGATTTTAAATAAAGTTGATGAGTACCTGATTTTTTTCTACCGCCATACCTTTTTTCACATTGATTTTACTGACTGTTCCATCGGTTGGAGATTTGATAATGTTCTCCATTTTCATTGCTTCCAATACAATAATCGGGTCGCCTTTTTTAACAACATCACCCACCGAAACAGACACATCTAAAACTAATCCGGGCATTGGGGCTTTTATATCATTTACTTTTTTGACATTCAAATTATCAAAGCCAAGGCTCTTCAACAACTCATCAAATTTATCTTTAACCTCGAGTTGATATTTATTACCATTGACGCTAATCAAAAAACTTTTATCGGCAGCATCGGCTTTAATCACTTCAACAGTATATGATTTGAAATCTTTTAAAACATGAAAACTTCCATTCTTTACTTCAATCACATCCCACGCAAAAGGTTTACCATCAATGGTACCACTTGTCGGATTATTAAACTTAATGCTATACTCGCTCTTGTTATTTACCTTTACTTTTAACATATTACAAATATAAATTATTTTTGCTCATCAAAACAAAATTTGATTTCAATCAATATTTTTTATAACCTTTGGCAACATAAATAAACATGTTGATTTTGAAAAAATACATCTTAATTTTTGTGACGGTATTTTTATTAAATGCCTGCAACTTATTTAAAAAGACAGATAAAACTGCCAATGAAAATATTTTACATATTTATTCAGATGGCGTTGTAGGTCTTGGAACCATTGAAAGCCCTGCTGATAGTGCAAAAAAATTACAATATCAACCATCCACTACTCGAATTAACGATATCATTCACACGAAATTGGATGTTAGTTTTGATTGGAAAAAACAATATTTATATGGTAAAGCCACCATTAAAATAAAACCTTACTTCTATCCAACGTCCACATTACAGCTTGATGCGCGCGGAATGGAAATCAGGGAAGTCGCGATGATTGATAAGGATTCAACATCTAAAAAAACTTTGAAATATATTTACGAGAACGATATTATTACCATTCAATTGGATAAAGAATATAAAAATACGGAAGCGTATTCTGTTTTTATTGATTACATTTCCAAGCCTAACGAATTAAAAAAACATGGCGGAAGTGCTGCTATTACAGATGATAAGGGATTATACTTTATTAATCCTGATGGCAAAGAAAAAAACAAACCTCAGGAAATATGGACACAAGGCGAAACGCAATCAAGCTCCGTTTGGTTTCCAACTATTGATCGTCCGAACGAGCGAATGACACAGGAAATTTATATTACCGTGGATAAAAAATTTACCACTCTTTCCAATGGAGAATTAATTTTTTCAATAGAAAATGCGGACAGCACACGCACTGATTGCTGGAAGATGAACTTGCCGCATGCGCCTTATTTAGCGATGATGATGATTGGCGAATTCGCTATTGTAAAAGATAGTTGGCGTGAAAAAGAAGTGAATTATTATATAGAAAAAGAATATGAACCTTATGCGAAAGCCATATTTGGCAATACTCCTGAAATGTTGGAATTTTTTTCCAATAAGTTAGGTGTTGATTTTGTCTGGAATAAATATTCGCAGGTGGTGGCGCGTGATTATGTTTCGGGAGCTATGGAAAACACCACAGCCGCGCTATTTGGCGAATTTATACAACGCACCGACAGAGAATTGTTGGATAAAAATTATGAATATGTTATTTCGCACGAATTGTTTCATGAGTGGTTTGGCGATTTGGTAACGTGCGAATCCTGGAGTAATTTGCCTTTGAATGAATCTTTTGCCACGTATGGTGAATATTTATGGGAAGAATATAAATATGGCGCTGATGCCGCCGATTTTCACAGCGCGGAATCACGTCAAGGTTATTTGCAGGAAGCGCAAAGTAAGCAAGTAAATTTAATTCGTTTTTATTACGCCAATAAAGAAGATATGTTTGACGGACATAGCTATAACAAAGGCGGACAGGTGTTGCACATGCTTAGAAAATATGTTGGTGATGATGCCTTTTTCGCGTCCTTAAAATTGTATCTGGAAACAAATAAATTTTCTTCCGTTGAAATTCATAACCTTCGTTTAGCTTTTGAACAGGTTACAGGCGAAGATTTAAATTGGTTTTTTAATCAATGGTTTTTATCATCAGGGCATCCAAGTCTTGTTATTAAACAGTTCTACGATGTCGCAAATAAAAAACAAAAAGTTCAAATAAAACAAACTCAAAATTTAAAATCCACTCCATTGTTCAAACTACCTATTACCGTTGATATTTATGCGAATGGCAATAAAGAGCGACATAAAATTATAATTACAAAAGCCGATGAAACATTTGAATTTGATACACAATCAAAACCTGATTTAGTAAATGTGGATGCTGAAAAAATGTTGCTTTGCACAAAGGATGAAGAAAAATCAATTGCTGAATGGGCATTTCAATACCGCAGTGCGCCCTTGTATTTAGACCGAGACGAAGCATTAACACAGCTTGTTACAAATATAAAAGATTCTGTTGCAGCAAAGGTTATTTTATCTGCACTCAGTGATAATTTTTGGAATATCCGCACCAATGTTATAAGTGTTTTAAAAGATATTCCAACAGGGCATAAGCAAGAGATAAAAGAAATTTTGACGAAACTGGCAATAACCGATAACAAAGCAAAAGTGCGCGCTGCGGCAATTGATTATTTGTCGAATACTTATGAAGATAAAGATTTGCAAGCCTTATATAAAAATGCTTTGAATGATAAATCGTATAATGTTTTAGGTTCGGGATTAGTCGCTATTGCAAAAGCAAATACAGAAGAGGGATTAGTACTTGCCAAAAAATATGAGAATGAAAAAAATACGGATGTATTAAATGCTATTGCTGAGTTATATGCAAATTTTGGTACCTCTGACAACAATGATTTTTTTATAAATTCAGAACCTAAATTTACCGGTTATTCAAAAATTGGTTTTATTCGTCAGTATTCAACATTTATAAAAAAAATAGATATTGATGACATTACTTATTCCGGCGCTGAGTTGTTCAAAGGTATTGCAAACAAAGATACTTCAAACAAATGGGTTATGAGTTATGCTAAAAAAGCAATTAAAGATTTAGCTACTATTTATGAAGATAGGGCAATGTCATATTCACAAAAATTGAAAAAATTAAAAAGCGGAAAAACTACTGTTGAAGAAACTCAGAACTTAGAAAAAGAAATAGCAAGTTCAAAAGCGAAGCAACAAAAAATATTGGAAGTTTATAATGGTATTCGGTAAATTTCAATCCCCCAATATCAACAACGCTTCATTTAATTCTCCTTCTGTTTTTTTATTTTTTTGTTGTTGAGCAATCGCTATTCCTTTGTTATAAATAACAATTGCGGCTTGAGGTTGTTCTGTTTGTTCGTAGTATTTTCCTAATTGATAATAAGCGCCTAAATAATTTTCATCGCGGATAAGGAGTGCTTCAATTAATTGGATTGCTTTTTTAATATCGTCTGTTTTAGCATATTCTATTGCCAATGCGTAATTCAAAAACGAATCGTTGGGTTCGTTTTTAAGCATCTCTTGGATTTGTTGTAGTCGGGTAGTGGTCATTGTTTAAGATCGGAAGAGCGTCGTGTAGGGAAAGAGTGTAGATCTCGGTGGTC
>ODAK010004646.1_pt1 | contig 14039 bp, 11 predicted proteins | sample 1539591 | NCBI WGS metagenome assembly ODAK01 (sample SAMEA3539303, study PRJEB22396) | soil metagenome | biome: tundra; feature: field; material: soil | place: USA | collected 2010-05 | depth 0.15 m | reverse complement strand
CTAGGCAATGTGCCGGCCGCCGAACGGTGCCACTGCAGTGCCGCGAAAGCACCGGCGAAGGCTGCAAAAAAGAAGTCCTGGTTCTCCCGCTAAGAGAATCTCTACGACCTCCAGGTGACCGCCGTCGTCGGGGGCGTCGCCAGTCGAAAGGTGATGACGATGCGTGAGACTCCATTGACCACGGCAAAGACAGTCGTGATCGTCGGGGGCGTCGCCGGAGGGATGTCGACCGCGACGCGCCTGCGCCGCCTCGACGCTGACGCGAAGATCATCGTCCTGGAACGTTCCGGACACGTCTCGTTCGCCAACTGCGGCTTGCCGTACTTCGTCGGGGGACTGATCGAAGAAGAGGACTCCCTCACCTTGCAGACTCCCGAGCAGCTGTTCGATCGGTTCCGGCTCGACGTCAGGGTCCATGACGAGGTCGTCGCGATCGACCGCACCGGGCACAACGTCACCACCCGATCGACAGTGACGGGAGAACAAACCGTCGTCTCCTACGACAAGCTCGTACTCAGCATGGGCGCCGCCCCGGTACGGCCCCCGATCCCCGGATACGAGCGCGTCCGGACGCTGCGAACGGTTGAAGACGCCGCGCGGCTCGCCTCAGACGTCGACGTCGCCCCGGCCACGGCCGTGGTGATCGGAGCCGGCTTCATCGGCCTCGAGATCACCGAGAACCTCGTCCGCAAGGGAATTGCTGTCACGATCGTCGAGGCGACGCCGCAGGTGCTTCCCCCGCTCGCCCCCGAGCTGGCGATTCTGGTCGAAGAAGAGCTCGTCGCGCACGGAGTCCGTGTCGAGACCGGGGCGAGCGTGTCATCGGTGGGCGAAAGGTCCGTGAGTCTCGCGGATGGAAGGATCTTCCCGGCAGACCTGGTCGTCGGAGCGATCGGCGTCCGGCCAGAAGTCCGCCTCGCCGAGCTCGCAGGACTGGAGCTCGGACCAAGTGGGGGCATCGCCGTCAACGACGCCAACCAGACGAAGGACCCCGACGTCTATGCCGTCGGAGATGCCGTCGAAAAGGCCGACGCCATCTCCCATGCGACCTCTCTCATCGCGCTGGCGAACATTGCCAATCGCCAGGGTCGACGGGTCGCCGACCACATCGCCGGCCGCCCCTCGCACCCGGTCGCGTCACTTGGAACGGCCATCGTGAAGGTCTTCGACATAGTCGCGGCTACCGTCGGCTGGAACGCGCGGCGTCTCGCAGATGCCGGCCGGCCGTTCCGGGCGATCCACTCGCACCCCTTCGACCATGCGACCTACTACCCGGGCGCGACCAGGATGGCGGCAAAGCTGATCTTCGATCCTCACGACGGGACCATTCTCGGAGCCCAGATCGTCGGCCGCAACGGGGTCGACAAGCGGATCGACGTCATCGCAGCCGCAATGTCCGGGGGCCTGACTGCCGACCGCCTCGCGGACCTCGAGCTTTCCTACGCGCCGCCTTTCTCTTCTGCCAAAGACCCCGTCAACGTGCTCGGGTACATGGCCGGGAACATATTGAACGGCGACTGCGACGTCGTCGCCCCAGAGGACGTGGACACCTTGGTCGAGGAGGGATGGACCCTGGTCGACGTGCGCACCGAGGAGGAACACGCCACCGGAGCGATCCCCGGATCGATCAACGTGCCGATCGATGCCCTCCGAGACCACCTCGACACTCTCGGCAAAGCACCGGTGGTCGTCTATTGCGCCGTAGGCCAACGCGGGCACACTGCCACCGCCCTGCTGCACGAGCTCGGCTTCAAGGCGCGCAACTTAGATGGCGGCTATCTGACGTGGTCTGCGTCTTTGCGGGCCTCAGCCAGGCGAGCTGCTGGGCCGAGTTCCTAAAAACCAGCGGCATTCAACGCCTCAATGGCGCCGAAGTGTCGGTCAGGCCGAGAGCTCGGTCGCCACTTCCGCCACCTGAGTGTGAACCTCGGCCATGTCGAGGCCGTTCACCTGCGCTATGAGGTCTTCCAGGGCTGCGGCCGGGAGCGCCCCGGGCCGCGAGTACACGAGAACCTGCTCGCGAAAGATCATGAGCGTAGGTATCGACATGATCCCGAACGAGCTCGCCAGCTCATGTTCGGCCTCGGTGTCTACTTTGGCAAACACCAGATCCGGATTCGCCTCCGAAGCGGCCTCGAAGACGGGCGAAAAAGCACGACAAGGTCCGCACCACGACGCCCAGAAGTCGACGAGAACGGTGTCGTTTCCTGACACCACCTCGCCGAAGCTCTCTGCTGTCAGCTCAACGGTTGACATCGTCATATCCTCTCGAGTTTGCGACTTTCGCATTCCAACCGCAGTACCCCCTAGGGTATTCCCACGCGACCCCTCGCCATTTCCCGCTCTGAGGATCCAGACGCGCCGCCAACCGAAGCTGACCCGTCGCGGGAGTGAAACAAAGTGCGGCACAAGGGACCCGCACATAGAGGCGAAAGACCCTATTTGGCCCGTGAACAGGGCATTAACGTTTCAGTGTGACTCGGGAAATATCGGTCGACGAGTCCGATCAGGCTCGCAAACCTCAATGAAGAGATGGAGACGCCATGTTGCTTGAACCACCCACCGTCGTTTCGCAGAATGAGATCACTCTCAATGTCCGAGAGATCGAGCCACTGCTGCAGGCGCCACCCATGGACGTCATGCCCTGGCCTGGTGCGACTATCACCCTCAAGGATGGCCGCACAATGTACATCCGCGAGGCAACCCTCGCAGAAGCGCCAGCCATGATGGGATATATGAAGCGTGTCATGGAACAGGATCACGACTTCTACGACGTGGTCGGGGCACGCGTTCATGCAGAAATAGCCGGCTGGTACCGCAAGCGCCTAAAGGACCCCTACACCCTTCTTGGGCTCATCGATGGCGAGTGGGTGGGATTCGCCAATGGACGGCTGATGAATGAGGACATCAACATCAGTCTCCACACGATGGCATTGGCCCGCGGCGGACGCATCGGTGCCATCATGTACTACGTCAAGTGCTACTACGCCTTCGAGATCCTCGGAAGCAAGGAGTTCTGGGCAACCTACGAGAGCTACAACGGCTGGCACCGCTGGGGTCTCGGTATGGCGCAGCCTTCCTACCCGTGGCCCGAGTACCAGCACGAGCTCGGCGGCGCCCGCGTCTACTACGTCACCAAGAAGTACTGGGATGCAGTTGTCAAGGACTACGTCCGCCAAATGGTCGGGGCCGACCTCGAATTCGATGTCCCCGCAGAGATCGTCAAGGCGAACGAGCACCTTCACATCCCAACAGACGTGACCGTGTAACCATGCCTTCCGCCGGTCCGGTTGGGAGCCCCCTCAAGGACGCGACGCCTCCGGACGTCACCATCGAACGTGAGATCGCCGAGGTCATCCGCGGGAGCTACGCGCGTGTGGGCGGCGAGCCCGCAAAACGGCGCATCGGCGCCCATGAGCTGTTGTCGGAGGTCCTGGACCCGGACAGCTTCATCAGCTGGGACACCGAGCTCGTGACCATTCCTGCCTCACCGGAGTACCTCGACCAGCTGGCCGAAGCCAGACAGGCCTCAGGCCTCGACGAGGCCGTGATAAGCGGGGAAGGGACGATCCGCGGTCGCCGAATATGTGTCGTGGCCTGTGAGTTCGGTTTCCTGGGCGGCACCTTGGGGGTCCAGGCCGCGGAACGTCTCACGCGGGCAGTTGAGCGGGCGACCTTAGAGCGGCTACCGCTCGTGGCCTCACCGGTCTCGGGCGGCACGCGCATGCAAGAAGGCACCGTGGCCTTCCTGCAGATGGTCAAGATCGTGCAGGCGCTCGTACAGCACCGCCATGCCGGTTTGCCCTACCTCGTCTACCTGCGGCATCCGACGACAGGTGGTGTCTTTGCCTCCTGGGGCTCTTTAGGCCAGCTCACGGGGGCCCAGCCAGGAGCGCTCATCGGGTTCCTCGGCCCACGCGTCTACGAGGCCCTGTACGGGTCGAAGTTCCCCGAGGGTGTCCAGGTGGCGGAGAACCTTTACCGTCTCGGCCTCATAGACGCCGTGCTCGCGCCAGAAGACCTGGGCGAGATAGCCGCCCGGGCGCTGGACGTCATGTGCACAGGTCCCGACGACGTGCCGCCTGCGGTGACGCCTCCCGACGAGCAGATCGAGGACGTCCCGGCGTGGGAGTCGATCGAGCGAACCCGGCGGCTGGAGCGTCCCGGGGTCGAAGAGCTCCTCCGGGGTGCTTCCCACTCGGTCACGATCATGAGCGGAACCCAAGAAGGCGAACGGAGCGGCGGGCTCATCCTCGCGATGGCCAAGTTCGGTGCGGCTCCGTGCGTAGTTGTCGGACAAGACAGGCTGTTTCCGCGCGAGGGACGGCCCCTCGGCCCCGGCAGCCTCCGCGAGGCGCGCCGGGGCATGAGCCTTGCGGCCGAGATCGGGTTGCCGCTGCTCACGATCATCGACACGCCGGGGGCGGCGCTGTCCAAGGAAGCCGAAGAGGGCGGGTTGGCAGGTGAGATCGCCCGGTGCCTCGCAGACATGGTGACGCTGCCGGTGCCGACGGTTTGCCTGTTGCTCGGAGAAGGTGCTGGCGGCGGCGCGCTCGCTTTGCTGCCCGCCGACCGGGTAGTGGCCGCGCAGCACGGCTGGGTCGCTCCCCTTCCCCCCGAGGGCGCGTCGGAGATCCTCTACCGCACCGTCGAACGTGCGCCCGAGATCGCCAGCGCACAAGGCGTCCGGTCGGTCGACCTCGCGGCTGCGGGCATCGTCGACCGAATCGTGCCCGAGCGTCCCGACGCCGCCGAGGAGCTGCGGGAGTTCCTCGCCCGTCTCAGCACTGCCCTCGAGTACGAGCTGACCTCCCTCATCCACCAGGACAAGACACAGCGCCTCACGGCCCGGTACGAGCGGTACCGGAACCTCGGCCTACAGACAAAGCCATAACGAAAAGGAGTTTCGGAGCAATGTTGCAGCCCATCGAAGTCAGAAAAGTCCTCATCAACAAGGTGACCGACGCCTCAGGGCTCGAGGAGCTGATCGAAAAGGGCGTCTTTTTGGCCGATGACGTCATCGGTGTCGTCGGAAAGACCGAGGGCAACGGAGGCGTCAACGACTACACGCGCCTTTTGGCCGACCGCGCCTTTCGCGAGGTTCTCGTCAACAAGGGGACCCGCAGCTGGGACGAGGTACGGGAGATCCCGCTCGCCTGGTCGGGCGGCACCGACGGCGTCTTGAGTCCGCATGCGACCATCTTCGCCAGGGTCCCTGCCAGCCAGGCGCCCGTCACCGACGAACCTCGCATCTCCGTCGGCGTCGCGATGAGCGACCAGATCCTGCCTGAGGACATCGGCCGCGTGGCGATGATCGAGAAAGTCGCCGCCGGAGTGCGCAGAGCCATGGAGAGCGCCGGCATCACCGACCCGGCGGACGTCCACTACGTACAGACAAAGACGCCGCTTTTGACCCTCGACACGATCAACGACGCCAAGCGCCGGGGCAAGACGGTTTGGACCGAGGACACCCTCGAGTCGATGGACCTCTCGAACGGCACCGCCGGTCTCGGCGTCGCAGTCGCCCTCGGCGAGATCGACATGCCGACTGACCAAGAGGTGATGACCGACCGTTCGCTGTACTCCTCGGTTGCCTCGTGCTCGTCCGGAGTGGAGCTCGACAGGGCCCAGATCGTCCTTGCTGGAAACGTCCGCGGCATCGGCGGCCGGTACCGGATCGGTCACGCGATCATGGAGGACGCTCTCGACATCGACGGGGTCTGGAAGGCGATCCGCAACGCCGGCCTCGAAGACCTCCCCGTCGAGTGTCCGCATCCCCGCCACTTGAAGGGACGGCTCGTAAACCTGTTCCTCAAGTGCGAGGCCGACCCGTCCGGTCACGTTCGTGGCAAGCGCAACATCATGCTCGACGACTCCGACGTGCACTGGCACCGCCAGATCAAGGCCTGCGTCGGCGGCGTCGCCGCAGCCATAGCCGGGGACCCCGCGATCTTCGTTTCCGTGTCGGCCGCCCACCAGGGCCCAGCTGGCGGCGGTCCGGTGATCGCGATCGTCGACCTCGGATAGCACAGTCGCCAAGACGATCGGGCCCGATGGGGCCCGATCGTCCAATTCACGAAGGAGGAAGGATGCCACTGCCACAGGTGTCGCCAGCGTGGGCGAGCACCGCGGTCAGTGAGCTGGTCTGCGGTCGACACCAAGAGGCAACCGTTCTCGCTTGCACCGCGGTGGCGTCTTACCTGAGCGTCCCCGAACCCGGCTCTTGCACACCGGTCGTAGCCATCCTCGCCAAAGGCGCAGTGCGCCTGCCGATAGGCGTCAGCATCCTCACGGGCGAGCTCCCCGAAGCCGGGAGCACAGTCGCGATCGGCGATGGGGCGATCGCTACGCGCCATCACATCTGGCGACCAGCCCGGTGGTGGGACCCCCGACCACATCTTGTCGCTGGCGGGCTGTTCGAGAACGGATCTGAGCTCGTTTCCGTGCTCGAGAGCGAGCCGGGCTCCTCGTTCGGCATTGCGCTCGCCGACGCGATCCGCGTCGGCGACGCCCTCGCGCGGGGCAACAGCGAAGAGGCACTCGAGATAATCGGCTTGGGCCCCGGTCTCACCCCTGCGGGCGACGACGTTGTAGCCGGGGCCTTGGCCACCCTTGCCCTCGGGGGCTGGCTGGACGACGGGCTCAGAGAGACCATCGACACCCACGCTTCGACGCGCACCACTGCGTTGTCGGCTGCCTTGCTCGCCGCTGCGGGCAAGGGACAAGTCATTCCGCAGGCTGCGACGCTGCTCAGCGTCATCTCTGCCGGCCCAAGCGTGGACCAACTCAGGTCGGCGGCCGCCGAGCTCTTCGGCGTCGGGGCGACGTCGGGCCACGACCTGTGCGCGGGCATAGCCGGAGTGCTTGCCAGCTCGGCGCTATCGGCTCGATCGGACGTGGCCGCTGAGCTAGCGACAACCACGAGGAGGCTGCAATGAGTGTCCGGGTGGAACTGAGACACGGCGTGTATCGCGACTCGGTAGTCCTGATGCAGGTCAGCCAGGCCGTTGCCGCCTGCGGTGGGGTCGAGGCGGCGATCGTGGCCATGGCAACCCCACTCAACATCGAGCTGTACGAGCGGCTCGGCTTCGATTCGGTCGCGGTCGAGCAAGCCTCCCCCAACGATCTGCTCGTCGCCGTCAGGGCCGAGGATGAAGCGCTCGGCGTGGCGATGGCCGAGCTGGATCGCCAGCTGGCACCCTCGGTGAGCTCGGACACTCAAGGCTTCGGATCACCACCTGCTCCAAGGACCCTCTCATCGGCGCTCAGGCACGGTGGCTCGCTGGCGCTGATCTCGGTGCCGGGCCAGCACGCATTCGTGGAGGCCATGGACGCTGTCGAGGCCGGCGTCTCGGTGATGCTCTTCTCCGACAACGTCTCGGTCGACCAGGAGATCGTGCTCAAACACGCCGCGGCGGCCCGCGACGTGCTCGTCATGGGCCCGGACTGCGGGACCGCCGTCGTGGGCGGCCTCGGCTTAGGCTTCGCCAACGCGCTACGGCCGGGCCCGGTCGGCATAGTGGCCGCCTCGGGAACTGGCGCTCAGCAAGTCACTTGTCTTCTCGACGCCGACGACGTCGGTGTGACAGCGGTGTTGGGCGTCGGCGGACGCGACCTTTCCGCCGCGGTCGGTGGGCTCTCCACGCTCGCCGCCATGAAAGCGCTCGACGACCACCCCGCGACCGAATTCGTTGTCATCTTGTCCAAGCCGCCGGACCCCGAGGTCGCAGAGCGCGTGAGGGCCGCGGCCGCCAACTTGAAGACGCCTTCGCTCGTTGCCTTCGTCGCTCGGGGCCAAGACGACCTCACCGCAGCTACGGGAAGGATCCTGTCGGCTCTCGGAATGACCCCGAGCGCACCACCCGAGTGGGCGTCACCTTATGACCGGGAGCCTCGGGCCGGGTTCATCCGTGGCTTGTTCGCAGGCGGGACGCTCTGCGACGAGGCAATGGCGATCGCCGCGGCGAGCCTCGGTCCGATCGCGTCCAACACCCCTCTCGATCCTTCCTGGACGCTCGGCGATGACCTTCGGGCGGCCGGCCATCTCATGATCGACTTCGGCGACGACCGCCTGACAGCAGGCAGGCCACACCCGATGATCGACCAGACTCTGCGCCTCGAACGCATCGCGCAAGAAGCGCGGGACCCATCTTGTGCAGTCCTGCTGCTCGACGTCGTGCTTGGATACGGAGCCAACGCGGATCCGGCCTACGAGCTTGCGCCGGCCATCGCGGACGCTCGCGAGAGCGCAAGAGCCGCCGGGCGCGACCTGGCGGTCGTCGTGTCGTTGTGCGGCTCGCGAGGCGATCCCCAAGGTCGCGACTCGACCGCCAAGGCGCTAGCCGCCGCCGGCGCGAGCGTGCACCTTTCCAACGCTGGCGCCGCCCGGGCAGCGGTGGGCCTTATCGAGGGAGCAGCCCAGTGATCAATCTCGACGAATCACCCGCAGTTGTCACCGCCGGGGCGTCGCTGTTCGCCGACGCGCTCATCGCCCAGGTGTCGACCCCGCTGCAGCTCCTCTGGGCCCCGCCGGTGCCAGGCACCGAGGCTGACCTGGCGGCAATCGCCGGGGACCCGCGCACCCGTGCAGCCACCGCCGAGTCGGCGCGATTGCTGGCCACAGCCAGCCCGCAATGGCTCGATGTCGTCCCGGCCCGGGAGGCGCTCAGCCTGGGACCTCGCGACTTCCTGCACGCCGGTCCCCCTGTCGAGTGGGCGGACGCCTCCGGTCCGGTCCGCGGAGCGCTCGCCGGAGCAATGATCTACGAGGGCCTCGCCGAGAGCTTCGAAGAAGCGGCCCGCATCGCCGCAGAGGGCGGCATATCTCTTGCCCCCTGCCATTCGCGCGCTGCTGTCGGCCCGATGGCCGGTGTCGTCAGTGCCTCGATGCCGGTGTCGGTGATAGAGGACTCCGAGCGCGGTGGGCGCTCGTACTGCACATTGAACGAGGGTCTCGGCAAGGTTCTTCGCTACGGCGCTTACTCTCCGGAGGTAATCGACAGACTCCGCTGGCTACAAAGGGTGCTCGGTCCGCTCTTGAGCACGACTCTGCGCCGGCGCGGCCCGGTCGACCTGCGCAGCCTCATCGCCCAAGCCCTGCAGATGGGCGACGAGTGCCACAACCGCAACCGCGCAGCTACCTCGCTGTTGCTCCGGGAGATCACCCCGGACCTGCTCGAGAGCGGCGCCCGGAACGAGGACGTCGTGGCGGCCTTCAGGTTCATCAACACCAACGACCACTTCTTCCTCAATCTGTCCATGCCCGCGGGCAAGCTCGCCGCCGATGCAGCCCGCGACATCCCGGGTTCGACGATGGTCGTGGCCATGGCACGCAACGGCACCGAGTTCGGTGTCCAGGTCTCAGGGACAGGAGACGAGTGGTTCACGGCCCCTGCACCACAGGTCAAAGGGCTCTATCTGGCCGGTTACGGCCCAGACGACGCTGGATTGGACATCGGCGACTCGACGATCACAGAGACGATGGGGATCGGTGGCTTCGCCATGGCGGCGGCACCGGCGATCGTCCTTTTCGTCGGCGGTGAGGTGTCCGATGCACTCGAGAACACCCTGCAGATGTACGAGATAACCCTCGCCGAACATCCCTTCTACAAAGTGCCGATACTGGGATTCCGGGGCACGCCGACAGGCATCGACGCCTCGCTCGTAGTTCGAAGCGGCGTGCTGCCGGCCGTCAACACCGGCATCGCCGGCCGCGAACCCGGTGTGGGCCAGGTAGGTGCAGGTCTCGTCGTGCCTCCCATGTCGGTGTTCGTCGAGGCCACCCGCGCCCTTGGCCGAAGGGCTCTTAAGCAGCCGGGCGATTCGCAATGAAGGAGCAAGCATGAACGAGATCTTCAAGTACCGTGCCCCGACTTCACGAACCGAGCTGCTCGCCCTTCTGGCTGACCACGGCGAAGGGGCGAGGGTCTTGGCGGGCGGGACCGACCTCTTAGTCGACATCCGCAGCGGCCTGGTCCAACCCGAGATGGTGGTCAACCTAAAGAGGGTCGAGGATCTCCCGACGCTCACCTGGAGCCACTCCGAGGGCCTTGTCATCGGCCCCGCCACAACCGTGAACGAGCTCATGTTCGATGCGAACGTACGCGGTTCGTACCCGTTGCTGGCCGATTGTGCGCTGACGCTTGCTTCGCATCAGCTTCGCAACAGGGCAACGGTGGTGGGCAACATCGCGCATGCCTCGCCCGGTGCCGACATGGCCCCCGGGCTCTTGTGCTTGGGCGCGCACGTCGTGATCTCCTCACAACGGGCCCAGCGCGAGATGCCCCTCAAAGACTTCTTCACCGGCGTAAAGCAGACGGCCTTGCAACATGACGAGATCATCGAGGCGATCGTCGTGCCTCCCGGCACCGCCGGGGCACGAGGCTCGTACCGCAAGTTGAAGCGGATCGAGGGCCATGACCTTTCTCTGGTCGGTGTCGCCATCACCAAGAACGACGGGGCCGTGCGGGTGTCGGTCAGCTCGGCCGCTCCGACCCCGGTGCTTGTGGAGGGCTTGGCAGAAGACGACCCTGCCGACGCCATAGTGGCCGCGGTTCAAGGAGCGATCAGGCCGATCAGCGACCTGCGCTGCAGCAAGGACTACCGGGAGTACATGGTCGAGGTCTTCGTCCGCAGACTCCTCAAGGAGGTGGCGTGATGTGGATGTCGGTTGAGGTCAACGGACACATCTATGAGCGCGAGGTGGCCGAGCACTGGACACTGCTGCGCTTTTTGCGCCAGGACCTGGAATTGACAGGCACCAAAGACGGCTGCTCGGCCGGCGAGTGCGGTGCCTGCACCGTGATGCTCAACGGTGAGGCCGTCAATGCCTGCATGGTCCTCGCCGTGGAGGCCGACGGCACCACGGTCGAGACGATCGAGGCGGAGGCAAACAATGGCGAGCTCTCCGAGATCCAGGCGGCCTTTGCCCGCAACCACGCCGTGCAGTGCGGCTACTGCACCGGCGGAATGGTGATGTCGGTCCGCGAACTGCTCCGGCGCAACCCCACTCCGAGTGTGGACGAGATCAAAGAGGGCATCGAGGGCAACCTTTGCCGGTGCACCGGATACCAGCAGATCATCGAAGCCGTGCTCGACGCCTCGGGCCAGCTGACCGCAGAATTGAAGGGGGAGCTTAGATATGTCTGAGTCCAACGTCTCTCGTCCCACCCACGTGGGCGACAACGTCCAGCGAGCCGACGACCTCGCCAAGCTGACGGGCGGCGCCGTGTACACGAGCGACATGGTTCTTCCCGGCATGTTGCACGCCCAGGTCAAAAAGAGCCCACATGCGCGGGCGAAGATAATCGCCATCAACACTTCGAAGGCCGAGAGCCTCCCGGGAGTGCACGCTGTGCTCACCGGCAAGGAGCTCGACTACCGCATCGGGATGTACGTGGTGGACAAGCCCGTGCTCGCCAAGGACCTCGTGCGCCACTTCGGCGAGGCCGTCGCGGCCGTAGCTGCCGAAAGCCTGGACATCGCAAGCCGTGCCGTCGAGCTGATCGACGTCGAGTACGAGGTCATGGCCCCGGTGTTGAGCCAGATGGACGCACTCAAAGACGACGCGCCCCGGGTACATCCCGACCTCGGCAGCTACGAGTACGTGAAGGCGGCGTTCAGCCCACAACCGGGCACCAACATCCCCAACGTCACGCGGATCCGAAAGGGCGACATCGACGCCGGCTTCGCGGAGGCGACCTGGATCGTAGAGCGCGAGTACACCAACCCCTCCGTGCAGCATGTCCCGTTGGAAACCCACGTCGCCATCGTCGAGTGGAAGGCGGGCGACGAGGTGACAATCTGGACGAGCGCCCAGTCCCCCTTCACCGTCAGGGACCTGTTCTGCCACGCGTTCAAGCTGCCCCACAACAAGGTAAGAGTCGTCATACCCCATGTCGGTGGCGGCTTCGGAGGCAAAGCGGGCATCCACCTCGAGCCGCTGCTTGCCTGCCTGTCCCGCAAGTCCGGCGGCAGGCCCGTCAAGCTTCATGCCTCCCGGGAGGAGGAGTTCAGCTTGCTCCCCTGCCGGAGCGCCCTCACGTACCGGATAAGGACCGGGATCGCCTCCGACGGCCGGATCACCGCGCAGCACCTCACCATGTTCTGGGATTCCGGCGCTTATGCCGACTACGCCGTCAACGTCACCCGGGCGTCTGCGTACTCGGCCGCCGGACCCTACGAGATTCCCAATGCATGGGTGGACGCTTACACGATCTACACCAACAAGCCCTGGGGCACGGCATATCGCGGCTTTGGGCACGTCGAGTTCTTCTGGGGCCTCGAGCGGCACATGGAGCTCATTTCCGAGATCATCGGGATGGACCCGCTCGAGTTCCGCAAGAAGAACCTGCTCCGGCCTGGCTCTAGGACCATCACCGGCGAGATGATCAACGAGCACACGGGCAACCCCCTCAAATGCCTCGAGGCGGCGGCCGAAGCGATCAACTACGGCGTGCTGACATCCGAGGAACAAGAGCGCCAAGTGCGCACCGGTAGGAGAATCGGCAAGGGTGTGGCGACGCTCCACAAGGCGCCCGCGATGCCAAGTTTCACCTCGACTGCCGCGATCATAAAGATGAACTCGGACGGGTCTGTGATCGTGAACGTGGCCCTCACCGAGATCGGCCAGGGCACCGCAACCGTTGTCGCCCAGATGGCCGCCGACCGCCTTCGCTTTCCCATTGAGCGGGTGAAGGTTGCCGTCGAGCGCGACACCGACAAGGACCCCTTTGACTGGCAGACGGTGGCATCGAAGGGTCTTTTGCTCACCGGCAACGCTGTGCTCGCAGCTTGCGACGATCTCTTGAAGCGTGCCTACGCGGACGCGGCCCAGGTGCTCCGGGCCCAGCCGGCGGACCTCGACCACGACGCGGAAAAGATCTTCGTCCGACAGCGTCCCGAAGAGTCGCTGACATTCGCCTCTTTGTCGATCGGGTACGCCTACCCCAACGGCAACGGCGTGGGCGGCCCGCTGATCGGCCTCGGCCGCTACACCGCCCAGGGATTGACCTCTCTCGACAAAGAGACGGGCCAGGGCCTGCCGGCGTTGGACTGGACCTACGGCGCTCATGGAGTAATCGCAGAGGTCGACCCCGACACGGGCGAGTACAAGGTGATCAAGATCGCCTCAGCCTTCGACGTGGGCAAGGTGATCAACCCTGGGACGCTTCGCGGCCAGTGCATAGGCGGCATGATCCAAGGTCTCGGCACAGCCCAGTGCGAGGGCTACCTGTACGACGATCAGGGCCACCTGCTCAATCCGTCGCTAACCGACAACAAGATCCTCACCTCCCAGGACCTGCCTGAGCAGATCGAGTGCATCGCTGTCGAGACTCCACAGCTCGACGGGCCCTTCGGAGCCCGCGGCGTCGGTGAGCATCCGATGATCTCGGTCGCGCCGGCTCTGGCCAACGCCATTCACGATGCGACCGGTGCAGACCTGACCCACATGCCGGTGCGATTCGAGGACGTTTGGCGTGCGATTCACAACAAAAGGCCGGCCGACACCTGGGCGACGCGGGTACCTGCCGGCGACGAGCCAGGAGCTGGCACACAATGAGGCAATTCGAGTGACATAACTGTTGAAACAAGCCGGCCCCACGGTTCAGCGACCGTGTGGCCGGTTTTTCGCGTGGCGTAGACCCCTTGTGAAATTTTTCCTGAGAGAGGAAGGAATCATGACAGCAAGTGAGATGCGGCAGGTCCGAGGGGCTGTGCGATGAGCACCCCCACCCCCACCATCGACAACGCAGTCGTAGAGCAAGTTGAAACAGTCCTTTTGCCCGTGCCCGACTCCGCACGCACCTCGACCGCAGGTCACCAGTTCTGGATCTGGGCAGGGGCGAACATCGCGCCCATCAACTGGGTTCTCGGATCCTTGGGCATCCAGCTCGGCCTGAGCCTGTTCCAGACCGTCGCCGTGCTCGTGGTCGGCAACGTCATCGGCATGGCCGTCTTCGGATTCTTCGTTCTGAGCGGTCAAAGGACCGGCGTCAGCCAGATGGTCATGGCGCGAAGTGCTTTCAGCCGCCGCGGCG
>ODAK010004645.1_pt1 | contig 14040 bp, 12 predicted proteins | sample 1539591 | NCBI WGS metagenome assembly ODAK01 (sample SAMEA3539303, study PRJEB22396) | soil metagenome | biome: tundra; feature: field; material: soil | place: USA | collected 2010-05 | depth 0.15 m | reverse complement strand
AACCCGACTTCCGACCCCGGCGAGATGGCGTCGAACGCCATCGGATCATCGGGGAATTTGTCGACCCATGGCGGATCAAAGTGATTGTGAAACTGTCCGAACGGGACGGCGAACAATCCGCCGCCGACGATAAAATAGTCGCAAACGCTATATGAGATGTCCGCCAGGTTGAGGGTGACGGCGGTGGATTCGGAGTTGATATCAGCGCCACCGATGCCCAGATCGAACGCGGATTCGATCAGAATGTGCGAGTCGGGCGGTTGCCAAAGAATCAAGGGGCTGAGGTCGGCGAAGAAGGTGGAAGGGGTTTTTCGTAGAGTCTGGAAACCAAAACTGGCGTCACCGGCAATGACGACATTTTCCAGACCGGGGCGGATCTTATCGACCACGTCGGAGAGGCCCTTCAGGGCCTTGTCATTGTCCTGGGAGTCCTGGTCGGCGCTGGTGGCCTGGTCGGTCTGCGCCTTCTTCACGTCCGCCAGTTCTTTCTTCATTTCCGCATTGTCTTTTTTCAGATCATCGACTTCCTGGCGGGTGACCGGCTGATTGTCGGAATTCGCCTGGCCTCTCACGGGGGAGAGAAAGAACAGGGGCGTGAGGGCGAAAGCGAAAAGGAAACGGGGCATCATTTGCGATCTCATTGTTTGCCTCCATCATTGGGCGACGCGGCCGGGGGTGCCAGCGTGCGAGTGTAGTTGACGACGTTCCAGCGGTCTGTTTCGGACAATAGTTTGTCGAAGGAGGGCATGGGTTTTTTGCCCTGGGTGATTTTCCAGAAGAGTTCACCATCGGTTTGCGAAGTGACCTTTGGGTCCGAGAGGTCGTGCGGCTTGGGGTTGATGTTGACGGCGGCCGGGCCGTCACCCTTACCGGTCTCGCCGTGACAGGCGAGGCAGTTGGCGGCATAGACCGCCTTACCGGCGTGGATTGACGCGGCATCACTGGGGATGGGGTTTTTCTTCTTCGCGGCGCGGGGTGGGGCTTTCCACTCCTCGGCGGGCGCGTCGTCGCTGTACGAACGGCTGGCGACCACCGCCAGCAACAGCGCGGCGGCGATCGGCGCCCAACGCTTGCGTCCTCTCAATTGCTCGATACCCATAGGCGACTCCTCATACTTCTGTGTGCCTTTGCAGATCATGGATGCGATTGGCCAAGATCCGCCTCACGGCAGAAAGAGAACTTAGCCGAATCATCGCAAGAAGGGAAAATATACTGGGCGGCAGCGCCAATGACGCCCGAAGCGCCCAGGGCATCCTAACGGCAACAATTGTGCGTCTTCATGCGGCAGTTCCTCTTTTGATGAAGATGACTTGAATAACAGTAAATGCGTAGGTGATCCAGACTCCCGCGAGCAGGATGCCGATGGTTAACAGCAGCGGCCACGGGGCGTGCGGCGCCCAGAGCGCGCGCGGGAAGGGATCGACGGGGGTCAACAGTGGAATTCCACCAGCAAGTTTTGCTTCTTCCGAAACCGAAGCATATTGCGGCGGGGCTTTGATGACCGCGATTACGTCCAGAGTCTTGTCGTAGTCCGCGGGTAGATCGGACGGGAATGCGACGGCGGCTGTACCGTCGTCCAGCGTTGTGTCCGTGCCCACGATCAGATTACCGAACGTACGCCGGATCATGAATTGTATGGAGGACCCCTCAAGGGGTTTACCGTTCAGAGTGAGGGTGGCGACGATGCTCTTCTTGCCGTCTTCAACCGTGGTGCTGAGTTTCAGTTGCGGCCGGGTTGATTGGGCGACGGCGGTTACAGAGTAAAATAGAACGATGATGGCGAATAGATGGCGATTCATGCCAGAACTCCTTCGACTTCGGGGACGGAATTGACGGCTGGCGCGTGAGCATGCTGGCGATCTTCGACTTCCCAGATGGAAACAATGGGGAAGACCTTGGAGAAGAGGAGGTAAAGCATGCAGAATCCGGAGAAACCGCCGATGGTGATGGACCATTCGACCCAGGTGGGGACGTAACTCAGCGGTTTACCACCGGGGGTAAGCACGGGCATGAAGGGAGATGCGAGGGTCGGCACGACGATCACATATCGTTTGACCCACATCCCGACGTTGATGAGGATCGAAGCGGTAAGAATTCCCTTGAGCGTTCGGGTCCAGGGCAGCGCCAGCAAAATGGCGGGGATCAACAATCCGACGATGGCCATTCCCCAGAAGAGATAGGCGTATCGGCCGAAGAAGAGCGATTCGAGAAGTCGCCGGTCCGGTCCTTCCGAGGGATAGCCCATGGTGATGTATTCGCTGACAGTGAAGTAGATGTAAACGAGATTGACCGCCAGCAGCAGGGAGGCGAGTTTTTTGAAAACGCTGAGAGTGAGATAGCGATCGAGATGGGGCGAGTAATACCAAACGAAGGTAGCCATGGCGGTGATGAGGGCGGCGATGCCGGAGAAAATGGCTCCGACGACGAAGTAGGGTCCGAAGATCGTGCTATGCCAGCCGGCGCGGAGGGTCATGCCGAAGATCCAGGAGACGACGGTGTGGACGGAGATGGCGACGGGAATGATGACGATGGCCATGGCGCTGATTCCGCGCTCCAGGCGACGCCATTGGTCGGGGGTACCGGTCCAACCGATGGACATGAACCGGTAAAGCCGGCGGCGCCAGCTAGTCAATCCGGGGTGGTCGCGGAGGATGGCCAGATCGGGAATCATGGGGAGGTACAGGTAGAGCAGGCTGCCGGTGAGATAGGTGGTGACGGAGACGACGTCCCAAAGGATGGGGGATTGCAATCGGCCGTGCAGGATCACGTAGAGGACGCGATCGGGCCTGCCCATGTCGACGACGACCATGGGTGCGCCGATGCACAGGGCGATGACGGTGATCCCCTCGGCCATGCGAGTGATGGGCCTGCGCCATTCAGCGCCGGTGACACGGAGAATGGCGGAGACCAGCGTACCGGCGTGGCTGACACCGATGAAGAAGACGAAGTTGATGATGTACACACCCCATGAGAAGTAATTGGTCATGGCCGTTGCGCCCAGGCCGACCTTGCACTGGTAGATGAAGGCGACCACACCCAGGAGGCAGCCGGCGGCGAAGAAGGCGAGCCACAATTGCTGCCGCGGCGTCATCGGTTGGAGGGTGGCGATCAGGTCGGTTTCGATGTCGGAAACCGTGTAAGGCGCCTGTGCGCCCAAATGAGTTCCAGCGGTAGTCATGGGAAATCCTCAAGCTTTGGGTTCGGAAGGGGGAGCCGCGAATTGCCGGTTTTTCGGTGGGAGGTAATAGACGCGGGGTTTGGTTCCCAGTTCCTCCAGGTGTCGATACCCGGACCGATCGAGCATCAGCTTGGAGAATTGCAAGGTTTCTTTGTTGGAGTTGGTGACCGCGTCCTCGTTTTCGTCGCCGTAATAAATCGCTCCCATGGGACAACCGCTGGTGCATGCGGGGAGCATACCCATGGCGGCCATGTCGGTGCAGAAATCGCACTTTTCCACGGTACCGACGCGGCGGGGGAAACCGTGTTCGGGTGAATAACCTTCAGCCAGGGCGCTGGCGGGATCATTGGGATGTCCCCAATTGAAGCTGCGAGCGCCGTAAGGGCAGGCGGCCATGCAGAAGCGGCAGCCGATGCAGCGATTATTGTCGATGAGCACGACACCGTCCTGGCGCTTGAAAGTGGCGTCCACGGGGCACACCTTGGTGCAGGGGGGGTTGTCGCAGTGAAAACAGGGCTGCGGGAAGAAATAGGGGGCGGTATTCTCCGATTCCTGCATCCGCAACACTTTGATCCATTGGCGTTCCGGGGGAATGAAGTGCATTTTCCCGCAGGCTTTGGTGCAGCTGCCGCATCCGTCGCATTTGGACAGATCGATGACCATGACCCATTTCCGGCCCGGGATACCCTGGCGAACGGAGGGTTCGACCATCGGGAGCGGCAGGCCGGTGCGGGAGTCGACCAAGGTATGGTCGGGTGTGAGCGCCGGGCTGGGTGCGCCAGGTGCTTCGGCGGCTTTGGCTTGCTTGGCGCAGCAGGCGAATTCCGCAGTGGCGGCGGCACCTAGGACCGCCAGACTGTATCGCAGAAAGCTTCGCCGATTGGTGCCGGTGGTTTCCATGCTGGCATATTCGGAGACAGCCAGCGACAAAAAAATCAGGCCTCTACCTCGCCATGTCGTAGGGATTTATCTTACGGCGGGGGTTTTGTTATCGAACACCCGCACAAACTGCGTTAAAACCTGGATTTGATCGGCACTCAGCTTGTCTTTGAATGCCGGCATGGCGTTTTCTTTGCCATCATGGATTTGTTTGCGGAATTGTTCGTCGGTCTGGGTTTTTTGCCAGGCGGTGTCAGTGAAGTTGGGGATGGTCGGCATGGCAATGCGCAGCTGATTACCGGTGCCATCGGCGCCGTGGCATGGCAGGCAGGAGGTGGCATAGAGTTTGGCGGCGTTGAGCTTTTGCAATGGCGCCGCCGGTTGACCCGCGGGGGCCATCGCCTCGACGGGATTGGTCATGCGCGTGTCGCTTTTGATCGCCCAGACCGTGGTACCGACGAGCGCGAGGGTGGCGAAGGAAACCAAACCGATGGCAAAGGGCCGCTTGCGGGGGTCGCGCGAGGGGTTGCGGTCCAGCAGCGGCCAGAAAAACAGAATTGCAAAGAACAGGGACGGGAGGACGAAGGTTCCGACCACTTCATAAGGGCCGTGGAAATATTTCAGGAGTTGGAACAGGAACATGAAATACCATTCCGGTCGGGCTTCATAGGGTTTAGAGGGATCGGCGATTCCTTCCAGCGGGGCGGGATGGTACATGCACCAGGCGACCAGCAATGCAAGGAAGACAAAAGCGCAGACGGCATCTTTCCAGACCTGCCCGGGCCAAAAGGGTTCCTGCTGCTCCATCAACTCTGCTTTGCTTTCCCACCAGGCGGTGGTGACGCCATGGAGGCGGAACAGATAAAGATGCACGGAGACCAGCGCGATGATTGCGCCGGGGAGAACGAACCCGTGCAAGGTGAAGAATCGAGTGAGGGTGAGGTTTCCCATATCGGGCCCTCCCTGCATGAGGCGGCGCAGTGAATCCCCGACGATGGGGACGGTGCTGGCGATTCCCAGACCGACTTTGCTTGCCCAGTAGGCGCGTTCATCCCAGGGCAGGAGGTAACCCGTGAATGCCAGCCCCAATGTCGCCGCCAGCAGCAGGACGCCGGTCATCCAGGTGAGTTCGCGCGGGCGCTTGTACGCGCCCCAGATGTACACCTGCAGCAAGTGGAAAAGGAGGAGGATGACCATGGCGCTGGAACCCCAGTGGTGCATTCGCCGGACAAACCAGCCGAGGGGCACTTCTTCGTTAATGTATTTGACGCTTTGCCAGGCGGTGACGGTGGAGGGGGCATAGTTCATCGTCAGCAGGATGCCGGTGAAAATCTGCAGGACGAAGTTAAAGAGGAGCAGGCTACCGAACGCTGCCGCCCAGCGCGAACCGCCCTTGACGGGTTCGAGGAGAATGTGCTGTTTGAGTTCGCGCCAACCGGTGCGCGAGCCGAAGAATCCGCCTGCCGGCACGGTGCCGGTCTCGGATTGATGTTCTTGTTGCGGGCCGGTGGTCATTGGAAACCTTTCAACTCGAGTGGATCAAACTTGCACGGCAATTCGCTCGGGGGTGCCGATCTGAAAATCCTGCCAAAGCACCCAGAGGTGATCGCCGCGTAGCTCAAAATCGAGGGAGTCCATGTTCCGCGGGGGGGGACCTGAAATATGGGTGCCGTCGGCGGAGAACGTCCCGCCGTGGCAGGGGCAACGGAAATGTGACACCGACGCTTGCCAGGCGACCGGGCAACCCAGATGCGTGCAAATGGGGGAAAGGACTTTGAAGTCTTGCTGTGCGGTTCCGTTGCGAAGAACCCAAACCGAGCGGGCCTCGGTGGATTTGGCCCAACCATCCTGGCGGACGATCTCGATGGGGACCAGGGTCCACTGTCCAACCGGCAGCGTTGAAATGGGTCCGGCGTCGGAAAGATCGACGGGCCCACCGGGTATGCTCCGGCCCTTGCGCAGCGGACCCACCACGAATGCCACAACCGGTGTCACCAGCAAAACACCGATGGCCGTCAACAGACCCATGGTGAGGAACGATAAAACACGCCGCCGGTCGGATGAAACCTGTTTCATGTGCTGAGAATTATTCCGGGTCGGAGCCTAGGGAGCAATCCTACTCTACTTGTTTCCTCGACCGATTGTCCCCCACGAAGGCGTTCGCAGGAAAAAATAGGCAAAACTCCCATGCCCAGTTAAGGAGAAATGCGTCTACTCGCCGGGCGCGGTTAAGCAGATAACAGAAGCATGGCATTACGGGGTGGTGGTTGGTACTCAGAAGGAGCAAGGCAATGACTGCTGTGGCTCGACAAAAGGTCACGCTGGACGGTAACGAGGCGGCTGCTTCGGTGGCGCATCGTTTATCCGAGGTGATCTGCATTTACCCGATCACGCCTTCGAGCACGATGGGCGAGCTGGCGGATGAATGGTCCGCGAAGGGGAAGACCAACATCTGGGGAACCGTCCCGCACGTTGTCGAGATGCAGTCGGAAGCCGGTGCGGCGGGGGCGGTGCATGGCGCGCTGCAAGCCGGAGCGCTGGCGGCAACGTTCACGGCCAGCCAGGGCCTGCTGCTGATGATCCCGAATATGTACAAAATTGCGGGGGAGTTGACTCCATTTGTCATGCACGTAACGGCACGCACGCTGGCGACGCATGCGCTGTCGATCTTCGGCGACCACAGCGATATCTATGCCTGCCGGCCTACGGGGTTCGCCATGCTCTGCTCGAACAGCGTGCAGGAAGCGCACGACCTGGCGCTGGTCGCCCATGCCGCCACGCTGGAATCGCGCGTGCCGTTCATGCATTTCTTCGACGGGTTTCGCACGAGCCACGAAGTGGCAAAAATCGAACAATTGGCCGATGACGATCTGAGGAGAATGGTCGACGACAGGCTTGTGGCCGCGCTTCGGACGCGAGCCTTGTCGCCTGACCATCCGGTTCTGCGCGGCACGGCCCAAAACCCCGACACGTTTTTCCAGGCGCGGGAAGCATGTAATCCGTTCTACGATGCCTGTCCGTCAATCGTGCAGGAGACGATGAACCGCTTCACGGCGTTGACCGGTCGGCCGTATAAGTTGTTCGATTACTACGGCGATCCCGAAGCCCAGCGCGTGATCGTGGCCATGGGATCGGCTTGCGAGACGATCGAGCAAACGATCGATTATCTGCGCGATCGAGGCGAGAAGGTCGGGCTGGTGAAAGTCCGGCTATACCGGCCTTTCTCGGTCAAGGATTTCGTCGCTGCCCTGCCCAAGACGGTTCGCACGATTGCCGTGCTGGATCGAACCAAGGAACCGGGCGCGGTGGGTGATCCGCTGTATGTGGATGTGGTGACGGCGATGCTGGAGGCGCAGTTTGGGGAGTTCCTGCCGACGGCGACGATGCCGCGCATGATTGCGGGACGATATGGCCTGTCGAGCAAGGAATTCACTCCGGCGATGTTGAAGGCGATTTATGACGAACTGGCGCAGGGGCAACCCAAGAATCATTTCACGATCGGGATTGTGGATGACGTGACGCATTCGTCGCTGGCCTGGGATAACGAGTTGGACATCGAAAGCGATGATGTAAAGCGGGCGGTGTTTTACGGGCTGGGGGCTGATGGAACGGTGGGGGCGAATAAGAACTCGATCAAGATCATCGGCGAGGAAACCGACAACGGGGCTCAGGGATATTTCGTTTACGACTCGAAGAAATCCGGCGCGATGACGGTTTCGCATCTGCGATTCGGGCCCAAGCCGATTCGCGCGCCCTACCTGATCAAGCGAGCCGGTTTTGTCGCCGTTCATCAATGGAAGTTCCTGGACAAGATGGACGTGCTGGAGCTGGCGGCGCCGGGGGCGACCGTGCTGCTCAACTCGCCGTTTGGGCCGGCCCAAATCTGGGATCATCTTCCCATCGAGATTCAGGGGCAGTTCATCGAACGGAAATTGAAGCTGTTCGTGATCGACGGATACACGGTAGCGCATGAATCGGGAATGGGCGGGCGGATCAACACGATCATGCAGACGTGCTTTTTCGCGCTCTCCGGTGTTTTGCCGAGGGACGCGGCGATCGAGCAGATCAAGAAGGCGATTCAAAAGACGTATGGCCGAAAAGGCGAAGAGGTTGTGCAGAAGAATTTCGCGGCGGTCGACCACACCCTGGCGCATTTGCATGAGGTGAATGTGCCGACGGCCGTGACCAGCACATTCCATCAGGAATCGATCGTCAGCGACGGCGCTCCGGATTTTGTGAAGCGAGTTTCGGGCGTGATGCTGGCGGGGAAGGGCGATCTGCTGCCCGTTAGTGCTTTCCCGGTGGATGGTTCCTGGCCGCTGGGGACGGCGAAATATGAGAAGCGGAATATCGCGGCGGAAATTCCGGTCTGGGATACTTCGCTGTGCATCCAATGCAACAAATGCGTGATGGCCTGTCCGCATGCTGCCATCCGCGCCAAATTCTTTGATCCCGTTGAGTTGGCTAATGCGCCGGCGACGTTCAAGTCGGTCGACTTCAAGTCCGCCGAGCAAAAGGGAAAGAAATATGCGTTGCAAGTTGCGCCGGAGGACTGCACGGGATGCACATTGTGCGTGGCGGTTTGCCCGGCGAAGAATAAGTCCAACCCGCGCGAGAAGGCGATCAACATGCGGCCACAGATGCCGATCCGCGAGCAGGAGCGGGAGAATTTTTCGTTCTTCCTGGGCCTGTCGCAGCCCGACCGGCGGACGATTAAGCTCGATGTGAAGGGGAGCCAATTCCTGGAGCCGTTGTTTGAATTCTCGGGCGCTTGCTCGGGTTGCGGCGAAACGCCGTATGTGAAACTGATGACGCAATTGTTCGGCGATCGGGCGGTGATCGCCAATGCGACGGGATGCTCGTCGATCTACGGCGGTAATTTACCGACCACGCCTTACTGCACGAATCGTGAAGGACGCGGACCGGCGTGGAACAATTCGCTGTTTGAGGACAACGCTGAGTTCGGGATGGGGATTCGGCTGGGGCTCGACAAGCATAAGGAGCAGGCGATCGAGCTGCTCAAAGTGCTCGCTCCGTATGTCGGCCATGCGATGGTCGAGGAGATTCTGTCGGCGAACCAGCTCGACGAAATCGGTATTGCCGCCCAGCGCGGGCGGGTTGTGGCACTGCGCGAAAAGCTCAAGGGTTTGCCCGACGATGGTTCGACGCCCTCCCGCCTGGCCCGGCGATTGGAGATTCTGGCGGAATACCTGGTGAATAAGAGCGTCTGGATCGTCGGGGGTGACGGCTGGGCGTATGACATCGGATTCGGGGGGTTGGATCACGTGCTGGCGTCGGGGCGGAATGTGAATGTGCTTGTGCTGGATACCGAGGTGTACAGCAATACCGGCGGGCAGCAGAGTAAGGCGACACCCATCGGCGCGGCGGCGAAATTCGCGGCCAATGGAAAGTCGTCGCGGAAGAAGGACCTGGGTTTGATGGCGATGTCGTACGGCAACGTGTACGTCGCCAGCATTGCCTTCGGAGCCAAGGACGTGCAAACCGCCAAGGCGTTTTTGGAAGCTGAGAGTTACAACGGGCCGTCGTTGATCATCGCCTACAGCCATTGCATTGCCCACGGATACGACCTGGCGTTTGGTCTGGAGCAGCAAAAGCTGGCGGTGGAGACGGGGTATTGGCCGTTGTACCGCTACGATCCGCGCCGGACCCTGGCGGGGGAAGCGGCGATGCAACTCGATTCCAATCCACCCAAGGGAAACATTGGGCAATTCACCAAGAACGAGACGCGATTCCGCATGGTCGAGCAGCAAAATGCCGAGCGGTTCAAGGAATTGATGGTGACGGCCCAGCGGGATATCGCTTCCCGGTACGCGATGTATTCGCAAATGTCGACCCCCGCTACTCCGCCGGCGGGCGCGAACGGAAACGGACATTGACTGGAGCGACTATGAGCCTGTGCACCAAATATCTCGGCCTGAAACTGCAGCATCCGTTCATGCCCGGCGCTTCACCGCTGGTGGACGACATGGGCATGGTGCGTCGGCTGGAGGATGCCGGCGCGTCGGCGATCGTGATGCACTCTCTGTTCGAGGAACAGATCAACCGGGAGCAGCACGCGACGATCTATCACATGGAGCTTTATTCCGGCGCGTTTGCCGAGGTGAACGGATATTTCCCGGACGCATCGGAGTTCCCGCTTGGACCCGAGGCGTATCTGGAGCATGTGCGCCGGATCAAGGCAGCGGTCGCGGTTCCGGTGATCGCTTCGCTGAATGGCACGACTCGAGGCGGCTGGACCCGATATGCCAAATTGATCGAGGAGGCCGGTGCCGATGCGCTGGAGCTGAATGTCTATTACGTGCCGACCGAAATGAGCGAAACGGCCAGCGGAGTCGAGCGGCGCGTCATCGAGGGCCTTCAGGCCGTTCGTTCGGCGGTTACGATTCCAGTGGCGGTCAAGTTGTCGCCGTTCTATTCCGCCCTGCCGGACCTGGTGGGTCAACTGGAAGACGCCGGCACGGACGGGCTGGTCTTGTTCAACCGGTTCTATCAACCGGATATCGACTTGGAAAATCTGGAGGTCGTGCCGAGGGTGGAGCTGTCCACGTCACAGGAATTGCTGCTTCGGCTGCGCTGGCTGTCGATTCTTTCGCCGCATACGAAAATGTCGTTTGCGTGCAGCGGAGGTGTGCATACTGCGGAGGATGCGCTCAAGGCGCTGATGTGTGGAGCGCATGTGGTGCAGCTAGTGTCGTGCCTTCTTCGTCATGGCCCCGAGCATCTGAAGAAAATGAAGCAGGATATGCTCGACTGGATGGACGAGCACGGATATGTCTCCCTGGCGGAACTCCAGGGCAGCATGAACCTGTCCCGATGCCCCGACCCAACCGCCTTCGAGCGGGCCAATTATCTGCGCACATTGCAGAGTTGGCGCGGGGAAGAATTGTTATCGAAACCCCTTTAGGAGAAACCAATGCCTGCAAGAGTTGATCCCGAGAAGTGCGATGGTTGCAAGACGTGCGAAACGGAATGCCCGACGTCGGCAGTAACCGTCGTTGACAACATCGCGGTCGTGAACGCCGACGACTGCATCGACTGCAACGCGTGCGAGAGCGGTTGTGTAAGCCATGCAATCACGGTGGAAAGCTGAATGGCGGTGTCTTATGGATACCAAGCTGGGAAAACCAGACCGGGCGGCGTGGATCATGGGATCTGCGGCTCAATGTTCGGTGCTTCCGACACCGAAGCATGCGTTGCGAATGGTGCTGCTGGGACCGCCGGGAGTCGGCAAAGGCACGCAGGCCGAGCTACTGTGTGATCTTCTGGGTGTCTGTCATCTCTCGACGGGCGACATCTTTCGCTTTGCCAGGCAATCCTGCGAATGCTGGAGCGGTTCGGCGATGGCTTCGGCGGTGCAATGTATGCAACGCGGAGAACTGGTGCCGGACCAGACCGTATTGGATATTATTCGTCAGCGCAGCGGATGCCTGAAATGCCGCGGCGGTTTCCTGCTCGACGGTTTTCCCCGGACGCTTGCCCAGGCGCAGGTGCTGGAATCGCTGATGCGCGACCAGGATTTGCTGCTCGATGCCGTCGTCGATTATCAGTTGCCGATGGAACAAATCGTCGCTCGGCTGAGCGGGCGACGTGTCTGCTCCGGTTGCAAGGCTGTGTTCCACATTACCGACAGACCGCCTTTGGTTCCGGATGTCTGCGACCATTGCGGGAAGGCGCTTTTCCAGCGCGAGGATGATCGGCCGGAATCCATGCACGTGCGAAAGCAGGCGTATCTCGACACCTCGTCACCGCTGATCCAGTTTTACGAACAGCGTGGGTTGCTGGTAACGGTCAGCGCGGATGGCGCGCCGGAGCAAATCCTCGACCGGACCATCATGACGCTGGCGGCGCTGCAAGGTCCGATGGCTCGGCGGTTGCGAAGCGTGATGAATCCGTTGACGGTGTAGAGCAAGAAAGAAGCCGCGCATGTACATGCGGGGCTCCGAACGCAAAGCAGGTTCAAGCAGCCCATCAGGCGATTGATTGGTTCAAATTCAGCGTTGCGATGATCATCGGCTCGGTTGGATCGCGGGTCAACGCGAAGCCGAATTTTTCCACCAGGCGCAGCATTTCCAGATTTTCGGTCATGATCAGAGCCAGCACCCGCTCGATTCCGGCATCGTGGGCCCATTGCAGCAAATGGTCGAGCAGTTGCGTTCCCAATCCCTGGTTCTGCCAGGCGTCGGCAACAAGCAAGGCCAGCTCGGCTTCTTTCCCCTCGCTTGATTTACTGAGCCGGCCGATTCCCAAAATGATCGGTTCGCCGTCGGCTGGGAGGCGAGTTTCCGCGACCAGGACCATCTCCTTACCGCCTTCGTCGGAGCAGATGTGAATCAGGCGATCGTGCGAGGTCCGGAAATCCAGCGCCATCGGATGGAAGTATCGATAGTTCACTGAGCGATCGGAAAGCGCCTCGTGAAAGGCGGCGACCCGAGGCTCATCCGCCGGTTGAATCGGTCGAATCACCACGGTTGTTCCACTGCCAAGTGAAGTTGTCCATCGCCGATCCGTCGTCATGATCTTCCTCAGTTCCTCCATTTGACCATTCATCCACCGAGATGATATCGGCAAATTCCCTACGAGTAGAGCCGGGATGTTCCCGATTACACCGCGGGGGTTCGGGTCAGATAGTACCGGCGTGCAAAAGCAGACCAGCCCGAGCCGTGGCCAAAGATTTGGGGGCGAGAAAACGTCCCGGCGGAATCATGTGCATCCGACGGGAACGTCGGCGCGGCTACAGGCTGGTGGCTTCCTGTCGCAATCCCCGGTCGGTCTACCGAGCGCTCCCACCCTCACGCCTTCCGTCGGCGCGCGGTAAATGGTGAAAGGTTTCGCAACCATTTGCGATCGACCGGGAATTGCTTTTTTTTCATTTAGTAAATCCGCCTACGACCCTTGGGGTTTATCCTGCCTCCACGACGGGCGAACCGTCCGATTCTTATCCCCCTTTGAACATCCGACGATTGAGTAATGACTAAGGGAGCCTGCTATGAAACTTCTTATTGCGTATGACGGATCGGAATGTGCGAACGCGGCGTTGGATGAATTAAGGCATGCCGGCCTGCCGGATGCGTGTGATGCGACGATTCTTTCGGTGGTGGAGCTGGCGCCGACCCCCGAAGAACCGCGCGAGATTCTCGCGACTGACGAAGGGGTTCACGAGATGCGCGCGCTGGCGGCGCAGGCCGCGGCGAGGTTGCGGTTGGAATTCCCCGCCTGGCACGTGCAGACGCATCTTCTTCGCGGGGTGGCCAGGAAAGCCGTGGTCAAACAAGCGCAATTGGGGCGCCCGGATTTGCTCGTCCTCGGTTGCCATGGAAGATCAAACCTGGTTCAGTTTTATTTGGGGAGCGTGACGCGCGCGGTGCTGGACAGTATGCCTTGCTCGGTGCGAATTGGCCGCCGGGCGCGCACGAACCTGCAAGAGCCGCTTCGGTTGCTGGTGGGGTTCAACGATTCGCCTCACGCCCGCGCCACGATCGAGGCGGTGGCGGGGCGCAAATGGCCGGCGGGGGCGCAAGTGCGAATTCTCAATGTGTTGGAAACGGACATGGCGCTGGTGGGCGGCGGGGAAGAATTGCGCGAAGGCGAAGGTTTGCGCATGTCGGACTACGAGGAAATGCGAAGCGAGGGGATGGAACCGCTGCTGCAGGCATCAGGAGAATTGGACGGCGCCGGTCTGTCGAGCACGCCCCTGCTGCGCAACGGGGATGCAAGCCAGCTGTTGCTGGAAGAAGCCGATCGATGCGACGCCGATTGCATTTTCGTGGGCGCCGGGGATTGGGGTGCGGCGAACCCGGTTCGTCTGGGTGAAGTCGCGGCACACGTCGCCATCCGAGCGCGCTGCTCCGTGGAAATTATCCTGCCCGGCAGCGAATGAAAGAAGCGATGGGGCCTCGCGTAGCGGTCGAGAGCGCAGGGGCACTCTTCTTTCTCATCCTCACGAAGAGTGCCCCTGCGGGACG
>ODAK010004644.1_pt1 | contig 14040 bp, 10 predicted proteins | sample 1539591 | NCBI WGS metagenome assembly ODAK01 (sample SAMEA3539303, study PRJEB22396) | soil metagenome | biome: tundra; feature: field; material: soil | place: USA | collected 2010-05 | depth 0.15 m | reverse complement strand
GAGGCAACGGAGAAGGCGTCGAGGACGAAACCGGCCAGACGCGGGGAGAAAACGACGTCGCCGTCGTGCACCCGGTAGATGGCGTCGATCAGGTCGGGTCCCAGGATGTTCTTGGTGACGTAGCCCCGCGCGCCGGCGCGCACCACGCTGATGACGTCATTCGCGGCGTCCGAGACGGATAGGGCGAGGAATCGAACGGCGGGGGCCCGTGTGCTCACCGCGCACAGGACAGCGAGTCCGCCGCCGTCGGGCATGTGGACGTCGAGCAGTACCACATCGGGTAGTCGCTCCAGGATGAGCTCGATTGCCGCATCGACCTCGTCGGCTTCACCGATGAGGTCGACGTGCGAAGAGATTTCGGCGCGGATGCCCGAGCGAATGAGTTCGTGGTCGTCCACGAGAAAGACGCGCGGCTGGCTCATGCCGGCGCGGCGACTCGGGTCATCGACAAGCGGACCTCGGTGCCCTCGCCCCTCACAGAATGGATGACCGCCTCACCACCGTGCGACGTCATCCGTTCGACGATTGAATGATTGATGCCGTGACGGTCATCGGCCACCTGCGCCAGATCGAAACCAATGCCGGTGTCACGTACGAACACCGAGACGGCCGTGGGCTCGACCTCGCCATAGATCGAGACCCGCGACACCTGAGCCCATTTCGCGGCGTTGATGGCAGCTTCACGCGTAGCGGCGGTGAGCGCCGCGATGTGGGCGTCCCCGGGGCAGTCGCCGACGACGACGAGTTCGACCGTCACTCCGTAGTCACCTTCGACGTCACTCTCGATTTGCCGCAGTTGCTGAGCCAGCGTGCCGTGGGCGTCGTCGCGCTCGGCGAAGTGTTGGGGCGCGAAGAGCCATTCACGCAGCTCGCGCTCCTGGGCACGGGCGAGGCGAATCACGTCGGTCGGGCTGTTGGCCGCTTTCTCGATCAAGGTCAGCGTCTGCAGCACGGAGTCGTGCACGTGTGCCACGAGTTTGGCGCGCTCTTCGATGCGTACGCGCTCACGGCGCTCGCGTGAGAGGTCGCGCACGTTGTCGAGCCACCACGGCGCGAGGAGGATCGCAGCACCAAGGGCGAGAGCGCCGGCTCCCAAGATGGCCGGAACCGCGCCACCCCAGACACCGCCGATCCGACGAAGCGTCTCGAGTCCGATGACCAGGAGGATGATGCCGGGCACGAGGCGCCACGCGAGAGCTCGCCACCCGCGCGCGGACGACGAGCCCAGTATCGGGGTGGCGTTCATGATGCCCTCGAGGTGCCTCTTCTCGTCACGAGAGGAACCGAACCAGACGGCAACCACGGCGACGATACCCAGCAGCAAGGGCCACGACACGGCGCCGGTTCCGCGTCGAGCGAAGTTCCCCAGCGCCAGTAACGCGACCAACGCCACCAATAAGGTCAACAAGATGATGTGTGACTCACGCCGCGCTCCCACCAGTCGCTGCGCCACGCTGCGATCCTCACCCCATCGCGGCACGAAGAGCCACGCCGCCATGTAGATCACGAGCCCGACACCGAAGAACAGGACCGAGAGGCTGACGATGATCCGAACTAGCTGTTCGCGCACTCCGAGACGCACCGCGAGTCCGGCGCAGACGCCGCCCAACAGCGCGCCGTTGGTAGATCGAGTCATCGGGCGCTGGGGTACTCCGAGGATGGGAAGAGGCGAAGTGAGAGGTGACGTCATCGTAGGCCGACCTTTCTGGAATCTGTCGACAGTCTCTCACCGACAGGTGCGATTGGCACTGGGGGAAAACCCTGAGTCCCGGGGCCGTTACTAGGGTTTTCCCCCATTGTTGGTCCTGATCGGGACTCGTAGTTTGGTTATATGAGCAACGACATCCCCTTGGACGACATCGCTGGCGGCGACGCGCCCCACATCGACACCCCCCTGGACCCGGCCACCCCGGAGGCCGGGTCGGCATCGCCGCCGCCCCCCGCGCCCGGGCGACTGCGCCGGAGCCGCGATCGGCGGGTGATCGCTGGCGTCGCCGGTGGTATCGCGGAACGCTTCGACGTCAACGAGAATCTCATTCGGATTATCTTCGTGGTGCTGACCTTCTTTTGGGGGTTCGGTGTCGCGGTCTACCTCATCTTGTGGGTCGTCCTGCGACCGGCTGATTCCGACATTGTCGTGTCCTCGCTGCGCGAGCCGAACCCCGTGTCGACTTCGCACCGTCTCACAATCGCGATCGTGGCCGCTCTGGTGGTCCTCGCCGGTCTCGCCCTCGCCGTTGAGCATCCCCTTCGGGTGTTGGGCCCGAGTCTGGCGCTGGCGTGGATCATCTTCCTCGTGGCCCTGGCGGTCATCGCTATCAGGACGCCAGCTCGTCGCGTGACCCTACGTCGTATCGCGGGAATCATCTTCCTCGTGGCCGCGAGCGTGGTCATCGTGGTCGTCGGAGCGGCGATGGGCTTCCTCGAGTCGACGGGCGTCAGCCTGGCGGGTGGCAACGGGGACCACGTCTGGCAGCCGACGTCGCTGACGCGGGTGGCACACGGATATCACGCCCTGTTCGGCATCGGCACCCTCGACGTGAGCGCAGTGGACTTCCCGGTCAGCGGTTTCGCTATCGAGACGAGTGTGGCGGCGGGAGAGTTGCGCATCGTGGTGCCTGCTAACGCCGTCGTGAGTCTCAGCACCAATGTGGGCGGGGGTTTGGTAGTGGTGGACAATCCCGTGTCGATTCCGGGCGTGTCGACTCAGGCGTTCACGTCACTTCCCTTCGGAATGAGCACCACCCAGATCCGTCACTCGCCCCACCTGACCATCGATGCTCGCGTGGGAGTTGGACAGATCGACCTGATGAGGGCGCTACCGCGCTCGTCGTAACATAATGTCTACGTCGTTTTTAACTGTCCCTTAGGCAGTGTTTAAACGATTCTGGTCGGTGTCGTTTACATTGGCCATCTCAGCGCCGACGCCGGCGCCGAGGGGAGGATGTCGACAATGAGACGGATCGCACCCCTCTCTGCGGTCGCCATTTCGGCGACGTGGCGCGACGAGTGAACGCTCGGCGCGAATTGCGCCGCCAACGCCGCCGTCGCCGTCAGGTCGCAGTGGTCGCCCTGGCACTCGTCGTGGCGGCCACGGCGAGCGTCTACGTTCTTCGGACGAGGTTGCTGTCACGGGCCCAGGCTTCATCGAACCGATCCGCGGACCTGACGTTGGGGGGCGCGGTGTCGACGATGACCCGCCAGCAGATCGTGGTTTTCGCCAAGGGACAAGTGGGCTACACGACGGATCCATCGACTACTTACTGCAACATGTTCAGCGCGTATTGGGCGTCGGGTCCGGCAGACTGCGGGAACGCCAATCGTGACGAGCAATGGTGCGCGGACTTCGCCGCGTGGGCGTGGAAGATGGCTGGCGTACCGCTGGTCTACCAGTTCATCAATGGCGATCTCAACTCGTCGTCCGCCAGCTTCTACGAATGGGGGGTGCGATATCACACCTGGCATCCGATCGGATCGGGGTACGTGCCCCAGCCCGGGGACGTGGCGGTGTACGGACTCAACGCATCGGCACTCGTGGCGCAGCACGTGGCGATTGTCGTGAACTTCACTCCGGGGGCTTCGGGACCCAACGCCGTCAATGGCGATGGGGACCACACTGGCTTCAGTCGAGTCGAGTATCAGACGGACGAGTACAACGCGGATGCGGCGGGGACGGGGACCGCACTGTTGGCCGGCTACGTCTCGCCGGGTATCTAGGTCCAGAGATGAGGACGATATGACCCGACACGACACCGCGACGCCACGGCGGATTCGCCCCAGCGGTGGGGTGGACGGTAACGAGCGCCTGACCGCCATGGCGGCGGTACTGCTGTTGGTCTTGCTCTTTCTAGTCGGCCTCACGGTGCCCGTCGCCAACGTGCAGACGCGACTGCACGTGTTCTTGGGCGTCGTCGTGATTCCCCCCGTGCTGCTCAAGGTCGCCAGCACGACGTGGCGCTTCGTTCGCTACTACGCGGGTAGTTTCTCGTACCGGCGCAAGGGCCCCCCGGCGTTGCTCCTGCGAGTGCTCGGTCCCGTCATCGTGGTGCTCACCCTGGTGATGCTGTTCTCGGGTGTCGGACTGGTGATCGTGGCGCCGCGATCGATGCACCCGCAGCTTTCACAGATTCATCACGCGTCATTCTTCTTGTGGTTCCTGGCGACCGCCGTGCACGTGTTGGGTCACTTGAAGGAGACGCTCACCATTGCGCCGCGAGACTTCCTGCGAGCTAGCCGTCGCCAGGTCCGCGGCGGGCCACGTCGGGCCTGGGCCACGCTGACGAGTCTGGTGCTGGGGGTGGCCTGCGCCTGGGCGATCTTGCCGTACGTGAGCAACGGAACGTCCTTCGGCCATTGATCGGTGTAGCAACGCAGTGGCCCCCAACGTTCGGCCCCCGCAGGAAAGTCCGGTCATTGAGCCGCCGCCAGGAACGGTGCCCGAGCCGAGCGTTCGATCGACGACGCGACGTGGCGCTTTCGACGAGGCGGGGACGACGGCGGTGAAAGATCTTGCCAGAATCTTTAAAGTTTGTCGACAATTGCCGGGGTCGGCGATGCTCTTGCCTATAGTCACAGGCATTGCCGTCTAAGTTGACGCTCGCCCGGAGGCTCATGTCACGTCCCGTCTTGTCACTACGTCGCTTCACCTCGTCATTCATGGTCATCGCGACCAGCGCGTTGTCACTCGTTGGCGTCGTCTCCTCCGCGGGCGCCCTCACGCCGGCGTCTCCCAACTGGCTCCAGGTGGGCGCTGCGTCGAGTGGCCCGCCGCTTCGCAACAATGCGTCCATGGTCTACGACGGCGCCACCGGAACGACGGTGCTCTTCGGCGGCTACAACGGCAGCTATCTCGGTGATACCTGGACATGGAACGGCAGCGCCTGGACCAAGTTGTCGCCCGTCACGAGCCCGACACCCCGCGAGGGTGCGGCCATGGTCTACAACCCCACCTCCCACAACGTCGTGTTGTTCGGCGGAATCGCCTCGGGTGGCCGCCTCGCTGACACCTGGACCTGGGACGGCACCACGTGGACGCTGCTGGCGGCCACGGGACCCAGCGCGCGCTCGGAGGCTTCGGTGACCTACGACGCCACCACCCACAACGTCGTCCTCTTCGGCGGTAAGACCAGCAGCGGTCCCATGTCGGATACTTGGGTGTGGAACGGAACGTCGTGGACGGCGCCGACGTTGACGTCGTCGATTCCTGCAGCGCGCTCCAATGAGTCGTTGGCCTACGACGCCACCACCCACAACGTCGTCCTCTTCGGGGGACAGGGAACCAGCGCAGCGCTTGGCGACACGTGGACCTGGGACGGCACTTCCTGGACGAAGCAATCCGCTGCGAGTCCACCGGCGCGATACGGCGCTTCGATGGTCTTCGACGCCGCGGACGGCGATCTGGTCCTCTTCGGTGGGAACGATGGCACGAGCAGCCAATCCGACACGTGGGTGTGGAATGGCACGTACTGGTACGCCCAGTCCACGTCAACGGGCCCCTCGTCGCGTTACCAGGCGTCGATGGTCTACGATACCGTCGCCAACAACGCCATCCTCTTCGCCGGGACCGACGCCACCAGCAACTACGCGGACACCTGGGCCTTCGTTGTCCCGGCCGCCGCTCCGCGCAATGTCAAGGCGAGTTCGAACGCGAATGCGCAGTCCGTGGTGACGTGGACGGTCCCGACCTCCAACGGGGGCAGCGCCATTTCGAGTTACCTGGTGGTGGCGACGGACTCGACCACTGCAGCCAACGGGGGCCAGTCCTGCACCACCACCGGCGCCACGACGTGCACCGTGACGGTTCTCACCAACGGCGACCACTACGTCTTCGTTGTCTCTGCCGTCACCGTGCTGGGCGCGGGACCCGGTGCCTCGTCCAGCGCGGCGATTCCGGCCACGTTGCCCGGGGCGCCGAGCATCACCAGGGTCGTAGCCGGCGGGGGAGCGGCGACGCTGACGTGGAGTGCCCCTTCGTCGACGGGAGGGACGCCCATCTCGAGTTATCGGGTGACGGCCTCGCCGGGCAGTGCGTATTGTCACGTCGCGGCCACCGTGACGAGTTGTGTCATCTCGGGACTGCGCATCGGTTCTCGCTACACCTTCACTATCAGCGCCACCAATGCCGTGGGGACGGGGCCGACGTCGAGTCCGACGGCGTCGGTGAAGGTGCGAACGGTGCCGGGGGCTCCTCACATCACGTCCGCGCGGGTCGTCAAGGGCAAGATCATTCTCAAGTGGCGTTGGCCCAAGTCCAACGGCGGGAGTCGCATCCGCGGCTACAACGTGTACGTCGGACCGGTCCCGGGTGGCGAGGCGACGAGCCCCCTCAACGCCAGACTCGACCGGAAACTCACCTACACCTTCCGTGGCCGTAAGGGCTACAGCATCTTCATCTTCGTGCGCGCCGTCAATGCCGCCGGAGTAGGTGCCCATTCCAATCAAGTGATGGCCTACACCAAGTAGTTCAATTCAGTCGCTAGCTGAATTCTTCGGCTGGGGTGACCGTGGGCATTTAACGTGATCCGTCGCAGCGATCGAGTCCATCGGTGACTGAGGAAATCGATCACGGCCTTCGCGCGCTGACGCATGATGAAGACGCCCTCGTCGCTGTCAGTGCCGTTTCGTCGATGTGAGAGGTCGCGCGAGCGCGACCGACTGCTTGTGACATTGGGCCGTTTACCTTCGCGCACCACGGGTGTAGGCCGGAACTAGGGGGCACGATATCGCGGGTGATTCGCGTGGCAAGGAGAAGGTCCTGGTGAAGAGGATTGTTATCTTGGGCGGCGGTACCGGCGGCACTCTGAGTGCGAATCGATTGCGCCGGGTGTATTCACCCCAAGAGGTGAGCATCACGGTGGTGGATCAGGACGACGACCACATCTATCAGCCGGGTCTGTTGTTTGTGCCTTTCGGCATCGGCACTGCGGCGGAGATAACGCGCTCGCGCACCGCGCAATTGCGCCCCTGGATCGACTTCTTGCGTTGCGGGGTCGAGACGGTGGACGTGGCGTTGAATCGAGTGTTCCTACGTGGTGGAGAAGAGTTGGACTACGACGTGCTCGTCATCGCCACGGGGTCGGTCCTCGCCACCGACGAGACGGAGGGGCTCACCGGACCGGGCTGGATGCAGAAGGTCTTCACCTTCTACACGGCCGAGGGGGCGACGGCGCTGGCCGGGGCGCTCGAAGAGTTCGCCGGTGGTCGTCTCGTGGTCAACGTGGTCGACATGCCCATCAAGTGTCCGGTCGCTCCGTTGGAGTTCAGTTTTCTGGCGGACTGGTACTTCACCGAGCGCGGCCTGCGTGATCGCGTCGAGATCACGTACGTCACACCCCTCGATGGTGTCTTCACCAAGCCCGTGGCGTCACAACAGCTCGGGGGCATGTTCGAAGGTCGCGATATCAACATCGTTAGCGAGTTCAACACCGCTCGCGTCGACGGTGATGCCGGAACGCTGACGTCCTACGACGGACGCGAGGTTCCCTTCGACCTCGCCGTGGTCATCCCGGCCCACAGCGGAGCTGCTTACGTGATGAACTCCAAAGGCCTGGGAGACGAGCTCGGATTCATCCCGACCGACATCCACACGCTGCAGAGCCTCGCGGCACCTAACGTCTTCGCCCTTGGCGACGCGGCGGCGTTGCCGACGTCCAAAGCCGGTTCCGTCACACACTTCGAAGGTGAGATTCTGGTCGAGAACATTCGTCACTTCCTGGCGGGTGAACTGCTCGATGGTTTCTACGACGGTCACACCAATTGCTTCATCGAGACGGGTTTCGCCAAGGCGATGCTGATCGACTTCAATTACGAGACGGAGCCCGTGACGGGCCACTATCCGACCCTGGTAGGCCTGCCGCTACTCAAGGAGTCGCACCTCAACCACTGGGGCAAATTGATGTTCCAGTCCCTGTACTGGCACAGCCTGCTACCGGGTCGCGACCTACCCGGGTTGAGCAGCGCGATGCCGCGCGCCGGCAAACATTTGGTGACGTCCGGAAAGGAGCAATGACATGGCGACGGAGACCCTCGCAGGGATTGACGTGGAGTTGAACGAAGAAGGGTTTTTGATGGACCCGCAGCAGTGGACCGAGGAGATGGCCAAGGAGTTAGCGCGCAAAGAGGGCATCGAGGATTTGAGTGACCGCCAGTGGCTGGTGATCCACTTCATGCGCTCGGAGTACTTCGCCAAGGGCACCGCGCCTGCTGTCCGCATGCTGGGCAAGACCTCGGGGGTGTCGATCAAGGAGCTGTACGAACTGTTCCCCAGGGGACCCGCCAAGGTGGCGGCTCGCGTCGCGGGCATCCCCAAGCCCAAGGGTTGCATCTAGAAGCAAGAGGAGAGAACATGAGTGACACCATTGAGAAGGTCTCCATCGTCATCTCGAAGGGTTCGCTGGAGGGAATCTATCCGGGACTTATCATGGCCAATGGAGCACGGGCGGAGGGCATCGACGCCAACCTGTTCTTCACGTTCTTCGGGATGGAGGCGGTCTTGAAGAAGCGCCAGGGCCACATCAAGGTGGCGACCGTGGGCAATCCCGGAATGCACATGGCCTCGGTGGTCGGCGCCCTCCCGGGCATGTCGGCACTGGCCACGCACATGATGGGGCAGAAGATGGAGAAGCTCGACATACCGGACATCCCCGAGTTCGTCGAGATGATCAGCGAGACGGGATGTGGTCTCTTCGCCTGCCAAGCGTCGGTCGATCTCTTCGGTCTGCACCAGGAGGACTTCGTCGGCGAGGTTCAGGCGATCATCACCGTGGGCGACTTCTACGCCAAGGCGGCCGGCGGCGAAATCATCTTCACGTAAGCCGACGTCGCCCACTCGCGTCGTCGACGACGTGGTGAGTGACATCATCGGCAACATCGTCGCAGTGCATCATTCGTCTCGTCGTCTCGTCGTCTCGTCGTCTCGTCGCATCGTCGTGTCGACGAGTTAGCGTCAATCTCGATTCGAGAGTTCCATGAGTGTTGACAGACGCCTCCCATACGTTTCACATCAAACACCGACACAAGTTGTGGGGGCCCTTAAGGTATCCCGTGAATTGTCTGGAGTGGTCCGGGGTCTACCTATAGTCACTTGAGTAGACGTCATTGTCGACGATCTTCTGGAGGCTATATGTTGAATACGTCAGTATCTCTTCGCCGCATCGCGACGACCCTCTCGGTCGTGGCCATCGGCGCGCTCTCGCTCGTGGACGTCTCGTCCGCGGGAGCAAGCGTTCCCACCCCTTCGAATTGGGTCCAGTCGGGCGCTGCCCTGAGCGGTCCATCGGCGCGCTACGACTCATCGATGGTCTTCGACGCCGCCACCAACAACGTGGTCCTCTTCGGCGGATTCAACGGCACCGAACTCGCTGAGACCTGGACCTGGAACGGCAGCACGTGGACCAAGTTGTCGCCCACGACGAGTCCGCCGGCCCTTCGTGGTGCCGCACTGGTCTACGATGCCGCCACCAACAACGTGGTCCTCTTCGGTGGACTGAGCTCGGGCGGTCTGGTGGCCGACACCTGGACCTGGGACGGGACCAACTGGACCAAGTCGTCGGCGACGGGTCCGGCAGCGCGCTCGGGGGCCAGCGTGGCCTACGACGCCGCCACCCACAACGTCGTCCTCTTCGGTGGTGAGGGCAGCACCGGCCCCCTGTCAGACACGTGGGTCTGGAGCGGAACTGCGTGGACCTCGCCCACGCTAACGAACTCGGCGCCGTCGGCGCGCCGCAACTCGTCGGTCGCCTACGACGCCGCCACTAACAACGTCGTCCTCTACGGCGGCGAGGGATCGACCAGTGCCATCAGTGACACCTGGACGTGGGACGGGACCAATTGGACCAAGCAGTCCGTGGCCAGCCCCGCAGGCCGATTCGGTGCCCCGATGATCTTTGACGCCACCAACAACAACCTCATTCTCTTCGGCGGTAACGATGGGACGAATAACTACGCCGAGACGTGGACCTGGAACGGGACGTACTGGACGACAGTGACGTCGGCCACGAATCCTTCGGCGCGAGAACTGTCGTCGATGGCCTATGACACGGCGACCAACAGCGCCGTGCTCTTCGGCGGATACGACGGTACGACCGCCCTGTCGGATACGTGGTCATTCAACGTCGCGCCCAGCGCGCCACTTAGCGTTAAGGCCACCTCAAACGCCAACACCCAGTCGGCAGTGACGTGGAGCGCCCCCGCCTCCACTGGCGGGAGCGCGATCCTCAGTTATTCCGTCGTCGCGACCGATACGACGACTGCGAGCCACGGTGCCCAGACGTGTGCCACCACCACGGCGACGACGTGCAGCGTGACGGGGCTCACCAATGGTGATCAGTACGTCTTCGCCGTCTCGGCCACCAATGCGGTGGGTGCGGGTGCCAGTGCCACGTCCAACGTGGTTCGACCCGCCACGGCGCCGGGCGCCCCGACCATTACCAAGGTGGTGGCGGGTGCCGGACTGGTGACCGTCTCGTGGACCGATTCCGCAGCGACCGGCGGAACTCCCGTCGCGAGCTACCGGGTGATCGCTGCACCGGGTGCGGCGTTCTGTCACGTACCTCGCGGCACGACGAGTTGTCGGATCGCGGGTCTGCATAACGGGACTCGCTACACCTTCACGATGACTGCGACCAACGCAGCGGGCACGAGTGCCGTATCAGTGGCCTCGGCGAGCGTGCAGCCCCGGACTCTTCCCAGCGCTCCGGTCATCACCATGACGAGCGTCGTCGGTAACACCATCACCGTGAGGTGGAAGGCGCCGGTCTCCAATGGAGGCGTGCGACTCATCGGTTACAACGTGTACGTCGGCTTCCAGCCCAACGGCGGGGCGACAAGGACTGCCCGGCCCGGGCCCTACACCCAGTTCAACTACAGCTTCCAGTTCCCCAAGGGCCACGTCGCCTACATCATCGTGCGCGCCGTCAATGCCGCGGGAATCGGACCGTTCTCGAACCAGAGGGCCGCTGTCGCCAAATAGGCGCCGCACTGCAGTGAATGAGAGCAACACCGGTGCGGGTGCGTCGTGAAGAGAAACCACGACGCACCCGTTCACGGTACCGAGTTCCAAGAACATCTGGTCGCACGGCGTTTGCGGGCTGGGTAGCACGGGACGAGTGCATAGATGAGATCGGATCGGCTGACCTTACGGGCTAACTCCTCACGAGAAATCGTGAGGATCGCAATGCCACGGCGTCGTGTTCGGGTGAATATTGCTGCGACTAAAATTGTCGCAATGCCGCGTTCGCCAAATACTCCCGTGACGACGGAAACGATCGCCAGCGAAAAGTTGCCGGAACTCCTCGACGGTCGCTACCAACTCGAAGGGGTGATCGGCCGCGGTGGGATGGGTACCGTCTATCGTGCGCGAGACCTGCGACTCAACCGGTTGGTCGCGGTCAAGGTTCTCGGCGGTGTTGAAGGCGCCGACGAGAGGCGTTTCGAAGCCGAAATCCAGATTCTGGCCCGTCTGGTGCACCCCAGCTTGGTGCGTATCCTCGATGCCGGCGAACTCGACGCACGCCCGTATCTCGTGATGGATCTCATCGAGGGACCGAATCTCGCGCAACGCCTCGCCGCGGGTCCAATCTCGCGTGATGAGACGGCGAAGATTGGTGCCAGCATCGCGGCGGCCCTCGCCTACGTCCACGACGCCGGGATTGTGCACCGCGACGTGAAGCCGGCGAACGTGCTGATCGATCACGGAGGCGCAGCGCATCTCGCGGACTTTGGCATTGCTCGACTAGCCGACACCACGGGCCTGACGGTGACTGGACTGACTCTCGGGACTCCGGCGTATCTGGCCCCTGAGCAGATTGAGGGAACGGAGGTGGGCCCGGGTGCCGACGTCTACACGCTCGGCTTGGTGCTGCTGGAGTGTCTGAGCGGCCGTCGAGCTTTTGAGGGCACGCCTTCAGAGATTGCGGGAGCACGCCTTCACCGCGATCCAGCTATCCCAGGCGACCTCGGTGAGGACTGGCGAAGCACCATCTCGGCAATGACCGCACGATCGCCAATCGAGCGCTTGAGCGCCGCTACCGCAGCAAATCAACTCGGTCTGCTGGCTCGAGGTGGTGTTCCTGCCGAGATACTCCCGCAGACGCCGTGGCTCTACGACGCGGGGGCCATGACGGTGCCCTTTGCCGTCGGCGACACGCAAGTATTCGAGCAGACGGCGACGCAGTACCAGGCGAAGTCGGCGGCGGTCGTTCACCGGAGAAGGTGGAGGCGGATTACGCGACGTCGCGCCGCGGCGGTCGTTATTGCAGTCATCGTCGTGGGACTCGTGGTCGGTCTTACCCTCGTTGGTGTCTTGTCTCATTCGCGGCCACCAGTGAAAGTTGCGACTGGTACTAGCACGAGTGTGGCGACGTCCACCATCGCCACCACGTCGACAACAATTGCGACCTCGACCATCCCAGTGAATCCGGTGGCGACGACGTCCGTGGCGCTGGGCGCCGCGATCTCCAGCGGCGTAGCCAGTGGCGCAATCACGGCTCAGGCGGGCCAACAACTCACCAGTCAACTGACCCCGCTTCTCACCTCGAATCCGACCGCCCAACCCCAGCAGCAGGTCCAGCAGTTCGACCAGCTCGTGCAACAGTTCAACCAGGCGGTTCAAAATGGTCAGATTGTCGGGGCCTCGACGATCGGCTCGCTGACGTCGTCCCTCAATGCTCTCGCCGCCGCGTTGGGTACAAGTGCGCCGGACGTGTTGTCGGGTACCCCGACCGGGGTTTCAGGCGTGACGGGCAATGGAAACGGACACGGCCATGGCCACCATGATTGAACCGACCGAGGGAAAGTCGGGGGGATGGTGGAACCCTGGCGTCGCGTGCGGTGGTGCGAACGGTCCGAGAAGGTGGTCAAGGAGCCATTTGTCGTGGGCGAGGGGGGACTGGAAGCCCCTCGAATGGTACTGCGTCCACCTCGTCGGCCTTCGGAAGTACACGCCCCCTCCTGGGGGTGCGGTTGGTCATGGCGCAGACAGTACGGCACTGGCCGGGCGAAGTCAACGCAGATCTCGTTCGACAGCGAGAGCACGGCGCCGTCGGACCACGGTCGCGATGAGTGCAGCACGTTGGCTCTGGCACCGGTGACGTGGCACTCGACGTTGCCAGCGCTGGGATCGCATGTTGGTGGCACCCCAGGGCAGGCGGCTGGCGCCGGGCGCGTTGCTTACACGGGTTCGCCAACGTGAACGCGCGACGGCGACGCACCATGTCGATGTCGATGATGGTGTGTGGGATACGTCACGAGGGCGCAATTAACTACGCCGACCTCGACTGGCGACACAAACCGATCGCCCCATTTGCCAAAACCGCCCCCCACTCTCGTGACCGCCGTTGTTGCTGATCGTCACTCCGGCAATGACCACGGCACCTCGGGGAGCGTGGTGTCAGCGGACTTACGATTTCGGGCGGGGGGACTGCTCCTTGTTGTCTGCACCAACACAACTCGGGGCACGCTACATTGTGTTCAGGTCGGTCCAGACGTTGCGCCTTTCGTTGTTTCGCTTCTTAGTGTGCGGACGAAAGTAGGTAGCGGATGAAGAGCATGGTCACTGGCCCCAAAGTACATCGGACAGTTCGATTATTACTGCGCTGGTTCGTAACCCTGGGGGTCGTGTCGGCAACCGGTCTGACGTTCGTCGCTAGTTCTTCCGCTTCGGCGTCGCCAGTGGTCTCGGTCGCTGGCGTGGCGCCCAACATGAGAAACAGTGCCACCTCCACCACGATGAGTGCTTTTCTCAACGGCGGAGTTCAGTCGTTCACCATTGCCGCTGCTAACACCGGAGTCAGCGGTGGCAGGAGTCAAAGTCCTCTGGTCGCCCAGGTCGCCCAGGCCGTCCTCACGCTCACGTCCACCAGTGGCACGGTTGGCACCGCACTTACGCTCACCTCGAGTGGCGGCTCAGGTACCGGTGCGGTCACCTACGCCATCACTAGTTCCGGTACGGCGGGTTGTTTGATCTCCGTTGGCAAATTGGACGCGACTCGTGCGGGCACCTGCACGGTCACGGTCACCAAGGCTGCTGACGCCACCTACCTG
>ODAK010004643.1_pt1 | contig 14042 bp, 5 predicted proteins | sample 1539591 | NCBI WGS metagenome assembly ODAK01 (sample SAMEA3539303, study PRJEB22396) | soil metagenome | biome: tundra; feature: field; material: soil | place: USA | collected 2010-05 | depth 0.15 m | reverse complement strand
ACGGCCACGGTGAGCCCGACCGGTGCGGCGGTTGCCAAGGCAGTCGGTACGGCTACGATCAGCGCCACGTCTGGGTTCGTGACCGGTACAGCGAGTTTCGCGGTGACGCCGGCCGCGGTAGTCGCGGTGAATCTTGTTCCGTCCACATTATCTTTGCCGCTCGGAAGCAGCGGTCCGCTGCAGGCGTTGGCAACCATGAGTGATGGGACCACGCAGAACGTGACCACGAGCGCCACCTGGAGTTCGACACCGTTAGCCGTGGCTGCGGTCAATGCGCAAGGCGCGGTGACTGCCGTGGGCAAAGGCGCAGCTCAGGTTTCGGTGGCCTATCAAGGAATCACGGGGAGCGCGGCGATCACCGTTGGACCCGCCGCATTGGTGAGTATTGCGGTGAGCCCCAATCAGGTTTCTTTGCCGGTCGGTGAAGCTCAGCAACTCACTGCGACGGGAACTTTCACCGATGGAACTACGCAGGATCTAACGCAATCGGCGACGTGGATTTCCTCCCTTCCAGCCACGGCCACGGTGAGTGCAGCGGGTTCGGCCGTTGCCAAAGCGGTTGGGACGGCGACGATCAGCGCAACTTCTGGATCGGTAACCGGGACCGCAAATGTTGTTGTTACGCCCGCCGTAGTGGTCGGCCTGAATATTGTTCCCGCAACATTATCCCTGCCGCTCGGGAGCAGCAGTCAGCTGCAGGCGATGGCCACGATGAGCGATGGAAGCACGCAGAACATGACCACAAGCGTCACCTGGAGCTCGACACCATCAACCGTCGCTGCGGTGAATGCGCAAGGCTCGGTGACTGCTGCGGGCAAAGGTGCCGCCCAACTGTCGGTGGCTTATCAAGGAATCACTGGGAGCGCTTCAATCACCGTCGGACCGCCTGCACTCGTTAGTATCGCGATAAGTCCGACGCCATCGTCATTGCCGGCGGGTGAAACCCAGCAATTCGCAGCGACTGGGACTTTCACCGATGGCAGCACGCAGGACCTGACGTCATCGGCGACGTGGAGTTCGTCCGCTCCGACGATCGCGACCATCAGCCCGGCGGGTCTGGCAAGCGCGTTGCTGGTGGGCAGCACGACGATCACGGCTGTCTCCGGCACCATACAGGGAACGACTACGCTGACCGTGACCCCGGCGGTTCTCGTCTCGATTGCAGTTTCTCCTGTCACCCCTTCGATTATTGCCGCCAACACGCAGGCGTTCACGGCCAAGGGAACCTACAGTGACGGAAGCACGCAGGATCTGACCAGCACGGCGACGTGGAGTTCACTGGCTCCGGTTGTGGCGACGATCGCTCCGGGAGGTCTCGCCACCGGTGTGGCGGCGGGCACATCGAGTATCGGTGCTACAGTTGGTAGTATTACCGGTTCGACCATGCTGACGGTCACGGCGCCGGTACTGCTCTCGATTGCGGTGACTCCGGCGAACCCTTCCATCGCCGCGGGAAGCACCCAGCAGTTCACAGCCACGGGAACCTACAACAACGGAAACACGCAGGATCTGACCAACACGGCGACATGGAGTTCGTCAGCTCCGGCTATGGCGACGATCAGCAATGCGCCCGGATCGCAAGGCTTGGCCGCGGCGCTTGCAGTAGGGACGACAACGGTGCAGGCGGTGTCAGGCGCGATCAGCGGCTCGACGACACTGACCATCACTGCTGGGTTTGTTTTGGCCGGCAACGAAAATACCGCGCGCCAGTATCAGACTACGACGCTCCTGAACACGGGCATGGTGCTGATTGCGGGAGGCTACGGGCCGAGTGGCGCCCTGACAAGTGCCGAGCTCTACAATCCCACGAGCGGCGCATTTTTCCCCACCGGAAACCTGACCACGGCGCGCGGCCAGCACACGGCTACGCTGCTGCCGAACGGGATGGTTCTGATTGCAGGTGGCACCGGGCTGAGCGGCAACGTGGCCAGCGCAGAGCTCTACAATCCGGCTACCGGGGCATTCACCGCAACCGGCAGTTTGAACACCGCACGCGCCCTGCACACGGCGACGCTCCTGAACACAGGAATGGTGTTGGTTGCGGGCGGCATTGATTCCACCAACTTATCTTTGAACAGCGCCGAACTGTACAATCCTGCGACCGGGACTTTCACGCCCGACTACAGCAGCCTGAACACGGCTCGCGCCCTGCACACGGCGACCCTGCTGAACAACGGAACAGTGTTGTTTGCGGGCGGTAACAATCCTGACGAGAGCGCCCCAACCAGTGCCGAGGTCTACGATCCCGTCGCAGATATATTCACCCCCACCGGCGTCCTGAACACCGGACGCTACGGCCACACGGCAACGTTGTTGAACAATGGATTGACTCTGATTGTGGGTGGCACCGGCAGCGGCGGGGCGGTGGCCAGTGCCGAGCTTTATGACGCAGGGAACGCGATTTTCACGCCCAGCGGCAATTTGAACACGGCCCGCTTCGGACACACGACTACGCTGCTGAATAATGGGACTGCACTGATTGCGGGAGGCTCTACCTCCGGCGACTTCCAAACCAGCGCCGAGTTGTACGACCCCATTGCGGCAGCTTTCACATACACCGGCAGCCTGAATACCGGCCGCTACAACCACACCGCGACGCCTCTCAGCAGCGGATTAGTGCTGATTGTGGGAGGGCAGGGCGCCAACGGCTATCTGACCGCTGCTGAGTTGTATGAACCGGGCACATCGACTCCGCCGAACCTTGTTTCCATCGCCGTGAATCCGAACAGTCCTACGGTTCCGCTCGACACCGCGCAGCAGATGATCGCCACTGGCACGTTTAGCGACAGCAGCACGCAACAACTGGCTTCGGTAACCTGGAGTTCCTCAAACACCGCGGCCGTCAGCATCACCAACGACGACACGGATTCGGGTGAGGCATATGCCTTGGGTGCGGACGGCACGGCAACGGTGAGTGCATGTGCGGGCTCGGTGTGCGGATCGACAATCGTTACGGTTGGACCTCCGGCGCTCCTGTCCATCGCGGTCACACCCGCAAACGGTTCGGTGCCGGCAGGTGACTCGTTGAATTTCGATGCCGTGGGGACCTATTCCGATGGCAGCACGCAGGATTTGACTTCAATAGCGACGTGGAGTTCCTCCGCTACCGATGTGGCAACGATTACATCGGGAGGCCAGGCGACAGGCCTGATGATTGGCACCTCGTTTATCAGCGCGACCGCCGGCTCGGTGACCGGGAGCGCGAACCTGACGGTAACTCCGGCCGTGGTCGTCGGTTTGAGCGTCACCCCTTCAACATTGTTCCTGTCTCCGGGGATCAGCTTCCAGATGCAGGCGATCGCGACTTTTAGCGATGGGACAGTGCAGGATCTAAGCGGAAGCGTTACATGGAGTGTGAAGAAGTCCAATATTGCTTCCGTGAGCAGGATCGGGATGGTGACGGCGCAGCAGATTGGCTCGACCACGATCAGCGGTCAGATCAGCGGGTTTACCGCGTCGGCCAGCCTCACTGTCGTACCCATCACCTCCGTGAAAGTGGTCCCGGCAACGTTCGACATGGCTCCCGGAACGACCAACCAATACCAGGCGATCGCGACCTTGAGCAGTGGAACTACAGAGGACGTGACCACGATCGCAGCGTGGAGTTCGACGCAATCCGGCTTTGCCAGTGTAAGCAGCAAAGGACTGGTGACTGCGAAGCAGGCAGGCTCGACGTCGATCCTCGCACTGGTGAATGGGATTACCGGGACGGGCACGCTCAACGTAGTCGCGCCCACCGCTTTGAATATCGTCCCTGCGCCGCTGTCCATGATGCTCGGGAGCAACCGTCAGCTCCAGGCGATCGCGACCTTAACCGATGGATCCACGCAGAACGTGACCGCACTCTCAACCTGGAGTTCGGTGCAGCCAAGCACTGTCCTGGTGAGCAGCAGCGGGATTGCGACGGCGGAGAAGATCGGATCAACGACGATCCTGGCATCCTATAGTGGGCTTACCGCGTCGGTGAATATCACCGTAATGCCACTGCTCACCTTACAGTACTTCAATCTGTCCAACGCGCAAGCATCGGGCGCCGACAGCATTATTCGCCTTACGAATACGGGACTGACCGGCGGAGACTTATGCGCGATGATTTACGTATTCGACTCCAACCAGGAATTGAACGAGTGTTGTGGATGCTCAATATCGGATGATGGGATGCGAACGATCTCCCTGGTCAACGATCTCACGGCAAATACGCTGACCGGACAAAAGCCTGTGGCAGGAACCATCGAGGTTGTTTCCTCCGACCCCACGCAGAATCCACAGTGTGACGCCACTTCCTTGGCTCCGACGGGTCAGATCCTAGCATGGGGAACGAACGTTCAAGCGACCACGAATGGCAACTACCAGGTCACCGAATCAGCGTTTGCCAACAGCGGGATGAATAGCATGCAGGTGTCGTACCTGGCAAATTTGTGCAGCTTCATGAAGCAGTTGGGAAGCGGCAAAGGCATTTGCACCTGCGGAGTCGGCGGCAAGTAGCAGTAGTTCGGCCACCACGGAGACGCGGCAAGCCGCGTCTCTACAGTTCCAGACCATTGTTGCAAGTTACGGCACAGACGCCGCCTTGAAGGTTGAGGTTCCCATTACACTTGCGCGATTCGCGGTATCGGTGATTTGCGGCGCGACGGCGGTAGTGGAACCGACAATCTGGTAGGTCATCGCCGCAATACTTTCCTCCGACGGAAGGCCTTTGAACGACGCGATGCCGGCCACGCCGAGGAAAGGCGTGCCGCAGGCGATCGACTCGGTGAAAGGCGTTGTGCTTTGGACCATTTGCGTCCCGATGACCGCGCCCACGCCGATCGTCATGTTTCCACCGCTCAATTTCTGGTCCATCCGATGCATATTCGAGTTAGCGTTCCAACTATCGTTTCCCTTCTCAGCGTACATACTAACCACCAGTTCTTTCTGCTGTGCCAGCGTGCCGCTGGAAGGACTGGATGGAGTCATGGTGTTCGTGTTGCCGGCGGCGGGATTTACATCCAGCGGTGTCGCAGTTAGTCCGCGATACTGGACCGCCAAAAGGGAGCGGTATTTGCTGGTGGAACTGAATGTTCCGGTATAGATTGTAGGCCCACTCTTGCCGGGCGCAACCACGATGTATGCCGCGGTCATTCTCACCCCATTTGTCCCGCCGTTGAGACGGTTGACGGTGTTTCCCAAACTATCGGTGAGGGTAAACGATCCCTCTCCAATCTGATCCGCGCCAACCAGAACGATCAGATCGCCGACCAATGTAGTCAGCGTCCCTGTAACCACAGTAGTGGAGGGGCTATCGCCTCCTCCGCTCCCGGAGGCGGAATCAACACGGGTGATGCTGTTACTACGGATCGACAAGAGGCCGGTGCCGGGCGACGTCGCTATCGTGTCATCGGTGGATCCAGCCAGCGCAAAGCCGCCAGTCACAACTTCGTTCGCCTGCGCCAGGAGGCCGGAGGACGGGGCATTAAAAGGGCTGGTGCTGCCAGTACTGTCTGCAGGGTTGGCATCCAGGGGGGAAGTGGAAGTTCCATCGAATACCGCCACCACGGCAGCCCGCGAGGCTGTGCTCGCGGCAAACGAAATATTGATACTGAGCAGGCCGCCGCGCGTAACCACCGCGAACCACTCCGTTTTCCGTACTGTGTTTGTAGTTGGGCCGGCAAGAAGCTTCCAGGAATTGTTCTTGCTGTCAGCAATTGTGGGGGTGGGTCCACCAACCCGATCCGCGAACGTAACCCGCAGGAGGTTGCCGGGGACGCAGCCAATTCCCATGATCAGCGTGGAACCGGATGTTCCACCTTCTGCGTACGAGTTTGATCCTAAAAGGGTGACCCCCGCCCAACTGGGGACGCTCAGCAGGACGAGCAGGGTGAAGAGCAGCATAGAATTCATAAAGCGCATATTTACCGGGATTTCCTTTTTTGATCCGAGAACTGGTGTCATTGTCCCCGCAACCCTGGTCGGCGTCAATGCACAACAGGTTTCATCCGGATCGCCACTGCGGTACGAGATTCCAAACCAATCCCCATGGAAATTACGCCATTAGGCCCACTCTTGCGACACCTCTGTTTACTCCAAATCGCTGCAGGTGCTTTTTGGTGATCAACTGGCCTTTATTTGAGGGTCAGCGGTTATCTGTCGAATGGTGGGCATGTCCGATCCCACCATGGTTAGCTTGGGTTCGCGGTCGAGTTCTTTCAGTATCTCTCGCGTGACCCGGTCGTCGATCTCGGTCCCTTCGTGGACTTGCACGGGAAAACTGACCCTGACCTCGAGCCCGGCGGGAGTCAGCCGCAAGGCGGTTCGAGGTTGCAAGGGGCCGACGCTCACCGAACCGAGGCTTCGCTCCATCAGGGCCCGCTGCTCTTCGAGAGTCTCATGGTAGGAGGCAAATGCCGCGTCTACGGCTTTGGTCATCCGCTCCTCGACGGAACGGTAGTCGCTGTCCGCAGCCATGGTGAGCGTAATTTCGTGCCACACGAAGTTGGTGCCTGGAATCTGCTTGAACATTCCAGCCATCGGCTGAAATACGAACGAATTGGAAAAAGCCACCACGCGGCCGGTGGGCTGAAGGTCGCGCCCGCTGCCGCCGAGCTCCATCACATGGATCCGCACCAGTCCAATTTCCACCACTTCGCCCGATACGCCGCCGATCTGCACCCGGTCGCCGACGCGCACACCAAACTTGCCAATCAGGAAAAAGTATCCGGCAATGGAGAGGATGACATTTTGCAGGGCCACCGCAACGCCCGCGGTCAGCAGGCCGGCGAAGGTGGCGAGCGATCCCAACTCAGTGGCGAACGAGAAAGCAATCACCAGAACAATGGCAACCCAGAAAGCGATCTTGCGCAGCAGGAGCATCTGATAACGGCGGCGTGCTTCGTGAACATAACGGAAGATCGCCCGGCGCCAAATTTCCGCTACTCCCCACACTAGGGCCAGAACGAAACACAAGCTGAGTAAGCGGAACAGAAGAGTCTTCAAGTCGGCGACATACTGGTTCTTGACCGAATTTCGCCAACTGATCAGATTGCGCGAATACAGATCGAGCAGAATGGCCTGTTTGGTAAGCGGAACGAAGGATGAGGAAACCAGTTTAAACTGGCTGGTGAGATGGTCCAGTTCTCCTTTTTCCTGGGCGAGAATGACGCGGTTATCGGCATCGGGCTGCGTAGCAATGGTGTCGCCCTGTTTGGCCATTTGCCGGAGCTGCTCGACCAAAGGAGCCTGCAGCTGCCTGCAGTCCTCAGCCAGCGCATTCGTCGCCTGAATATCCTGATCGAGAGCCTTGATTTTGCGGGAGGCGGAAACGATGCTGGCGATCAATCCCCACAGTCCTGCCGACTCCGTCTTGGGGTTGGGCGAAAAGGACGTTGCCGGATTGTTCTCGTGCGCGTGGCTGGCGGCGTCGGAAGGTTCACTCAGGGCCGCGGGAACGGAATGGCTGAGGGCCTCAATCTGCGCCGCCAGTCCGGTGGATTCCTTGCCTTCCGCCGTCGAACCGACGAATTGAACCATGGTACGCAGGATGTCTCGCCGCGCCTGGAAGAGCTGGAATTCACTCTCCGTTTCCGCGATGGTGGACTGAATATTCTGACGCTTGATCCCCGTAGCGCTATCCAGTTGCCGGCGCAGAGAGTCGATCTCTTGCTGCGACTGCTGGACTTGTGTGTCCAATTTGCGGGACATATCGGTGAGTGCCTGATAGCGCGACGGGGCGGCCGACTGCTGATCGCCACCACTCGCCTGCTTTTCCGCAACCTGCACTTCGCTGCGCGCAAAATCGAAGGCCAGGCGCACGATCTGATCACTCACTCGCGCATTGTCATTCACGAACAGCGCGTCGCTCGCAGTGGCCGCAACTTCTCGCTCCCTGGCCACGCGGTGATACCACATCACGGTCTCGTTCAGGAATTGGGCGGCGGTTTGCGGAGAAGGGTCGCCGGCGGAAGGCCGCGGAAGGCCCAGGATGAGCGCAATTAGAAGGAAGAGAAGGATCTTTCGCGTCATCTTTCGCGTCATGAGTCCACGTGGTTTTCAGCTCTTGCCAGTCGTGTGCGCGCGATTTGTTGTTTCAAGGGCATTCTGGAATGATATCCCGGATAATCGATGATAGATATCGGCGAACGCCGGGCGTATCCGGTGAACCCTGTAGCTTCCGAATCCGGTGGACGCATCCACTGGACGCATCAGATGCTCGCAGCATCAAAGAGTAAGGTACCTATGATTCGAAAACTAAGCTCGGGGCAATATCGGCTCTACTCCCGTAAGAAGAATCCCAAGACCGGTCGACGACGCAATCTCGGCACATTCGCAACCAGGAAGGCGGCGGAAGCTCACGAGCGTGCAGTCCAATATTTCAAGCGGCGCTAGCGAACCCCTGTATTGCCGGAGTCAGGCCTTGTCCCGCCAGCACAATGCCACCGGGAACTGCGCCAGAATTTGCGCGACATCGATTTTGTCGTACTCCCCATTTTTCTGCAGGCGGAGGACATCGCCGGTAAATGCATTCCGGTAGTGGTTGGAGTCATGGCGAGAGGGAAGTAGCAGATAAGTATCTTCCCAAACTTTGGGGCCGACTGGCGGGAGATTCATTTCGCCTTCGTTACCACTATTACTGAGCAAGCTGGCAATGAGGCGAGGAACAACAACCAGCGCGCTGGTGGCTTCAAACTTTCGGACAAACGCCACAACATGATTCGCTTTCGCGCCGGCCACTGCTACTGGCACATATTCTCCCGCCCGAAAGAGATCGGGAAATTGTTTCCGCAAGCACAGAGTTTTCCACGTTAAGAACAACTTCAGGCGCCCGTCCTCAGGAGTCTCAAGCAAACGATCGCGCAATAACGCGTCGGGGTCGCTGCCCAACGCACCAATACTCGCGAAGTCTCGCTGACGGCCTACAAAATCGATGGGGCGGCGGTTATCGGGGTCAACCAGGCTGAAATCCAACATCTCGTTACCCTGGTAGATGTCGGGAACTCCAGGGCAAGTCAGTTTGAGGAGTGTCTGCGACAGGCTGTTCCAAATGCCGATGCGAGCGATACGCCGTTGGAAGGGTGCAAAGTCATCAAGGAACCGGTTCTTTTCACCGGGGGTCAGCAAGGCTTTAACGAATGACGAGACGGCAGTTTCGTAATCCGCGTTTCGATTGATCCAACTGGTATTCTGCTTGGCCTCACGGCAAGCCTTCAACATATAGTTCCCGATGCGCTCGCGGAAGATCTTCCAGTCATGCTCGTCGCTTTTGTCGGTCAAGCGATCCGGCCAGGCGCCCACCAGCGTCTGATAGAGCAAGTATTCGTGGTTCGGTAAGGGTGCGGGGTGGTCATTCACCATCCTCTTATGGCGGCGATTGAATCGTTTCCAGTCCCGCAACCGAAGCCTCCACAGTCCCGACATCTCGGAAAGTACGTTGATCCGTGCACGTACATCTTCGGAGCGCTTGGAATCGTGCGTGCTGGTAGCCAACATGCTGTGGGGCCAGGCGTGGAGGCGTTCCTGATTGGCCAGGTGAAACTCGGCGGTGGTGATTCCAAAGCGCTGCAAATCGCTACCGACATCGTTCAACGAGACCAGGCGATGGAAGCGGTAGAAGGCGGTGTCTTCCAGACCCTTCGCCATTACCGGGCTGGTGAACTGCTGGAATTTCATGGCAAAGCTGGTGACGGCGTGACGGTAGGCGGCATCCTGTCCTTCGGCGATGCGGGTCAATAGCACGTCGCTGATGAAATCGAAGATGCTGGTATCGTTGGCCGGACTCCTCCATTTGGCGGAGGCGATGGCAAGCCGTATATAGCGAGCATCGTTTTCCGAGATGCCGGCGGGAGTAAGGTAAGTGCGATAGACAGGAAAGCTGGCGACGACTTCGGTCAGAGCGTCGCGCAAACTGTTGAGCGTAAAGTCGCAGGTACGGCGTTTGGAAAGGGCGATGTGGATCAGTCGATTGGCAAGCACATTCAGTTCGCTGGCCAGAGCGACCCGAATCATAAGCCGCCGGCAACGATAGGTGAGATCGGCCAAATCGATTTCATCATTAATAAAATTCCGGTAGATGCGCTCCAATCGCATGGCGGCCGCCGGGTCTACGAACACGCCGTTCACGAGATTTGAGAAGTCGTAGCCGGTGGTCCCGGAGACGGCCCACTCGGCGGGCAGACGTTCTGAGCCGGTAAGGATTTTCTCAATGACGACATACGGCGAAGCTTGGGTTGGACTTGCTTCGGAATTGACCGTAGCGCTTAGGATACTTCGGTGGAGACGTTCGAAATATTGGGCGGGGTCGTATAGACCGTCAGGATGATCAATGCGGAGGCCATCCACTTTGCCTTCGGCTACCAGCCTGAGAACGAGACGATGAGTTGCCTGGAACACGGTCTCATCTTCCATACGAAGACCGGCGAGGTCGTTGGTATCGAAAAAGCGCCGGTAATTGATGTCATCGGCCGCAACCCTCCAGTTGGCCAAGCGGAAGGCTTGCGCTTTGATGAGTTCGTGAAGTCCTTCAAAGCTTGCGGGATCGGCGGCGTTGCCATTGATGGCGTTGACCGATCGCACAATGCAGGCGCTAACTTCGGGAGATCGGGCACAGAGTTCGGCCAGCCGGCGCTTGTGGATCTCCTTGTCGCGGTTTCGCTCGGCGCGGCGATCGCCGTTTTGCTCCTGCTTCCCGGGTAAGTGGCCAAAACCGGTGATCAGACTTTGGAACTCGAGTTGATCTGGATTCAGTTCGCCGAGCACGGCAGTTACCGCCGTTGCGCATGATTGCAGGACCCGGGGATACTCTTTCGGGTCAATCGGGAAACGATGTTCGTGATACCAGATGTCGAATTCGCCGCGTGCCGTATTGAACACGAGTTTTAAGTCGCCACTCTCCAGGACCGCTCCGTAATGATCATGCAGGACGGGCACCAGAACTTTTCCCTGCAACTCTTCTTTCAGAGGATGCCAGTCGATATCAAAATAACCAGCATAGGTTGACGCCTCGCCGTTCTCGAGAACGTCGAGCCACCACGCATTGTCGCTACCCATCACTCCCATGTGGTTGGGCACGATGTCGAGGATCAAGCCCATGTCATGCTCATGAAGAGTAGTAACGAAGCGGTCGAATTCCTCGGGGCTGCCGATCTCGGGATTGAGCGAGTTGTGGTCGACGATGTCGTACCCGTGCATGCTGCCGGGGCGGGCCTTCAAACACGGCGAAACATAGCAGTGACTGATGCCGATGGTGGAGAGGTAGGGAACGATCGCTTCCGCCTGGGCAAAAGTGAAGTCGCGGTTCAGTTGCAGGCGATACGTGGCGCGCGGAATGTGCGGGCGTTGATTCATGATTCCAGAAACCACGCTACGGACCAAGCCGGTAGAGTCCCCTGCTGCAGCGCCTCGGCGCTCACATCTTCGCTGGTATAGATCATCTGCGTGGCCGGAGGCGTGAGTCCAGAGTGCGGAGCGGTTCTGAGATTCGCGAGTAATGTCAGCTTGGCGCGATCCGGGAAATGCCAATGGGCAGTGAGGCCGTGATCGGCACGGACATTGTAGTCTGCCTGAATGGCACAGGCGGCGGAAAGGCGTGGAACGATATGGTGGTCCCTTAGCCGCAGCAGTTGGCGATAGAGGCGGAGCCAGCCTTTATGTTGCGGTTGCGCAATCGCATCCCAGTCGAGCCTGCAGGCTTCAAAGGTTCTGCTATCGTTCGGGTCGGGGATTTGCTCGCGTGCGGATTCGTCGTTGAACCGGGCAAAGCGAGCGAACTCTTTTCGCCGGCCCGCTGTAACCGCCGCAGCCAGGTCTTTCCCAAAATCGCAGAAGAAGAGAAACGGCGTTTCGCTCCCAAATTCTTCACCCATAAAGAGCAATGGCGGCGAGGGCGCGAGCAGCATGATCTCCAGCGCCGCGCGAACTGGGCGGGGATCTGCAACCTTGTGGATTCGTTCGCCGAACGCACGGTTTCCGATCTGATCGTGATTCTGCAGGAAGGAAACGAACGCAGTGAGCGGCACTCCCGTCGTGGGTTCACCACGGGTTTCACCATTTTTGTACGGGGAGCCTTCGCCCTGGTACCCGAATCCGCTGACCAGGCAGCGGCCTAACAGTTCGAGAGGACGCTCCGCATAGTCTGAGTAATAACCGTCCCGCTCGCCAGTGACGATTACGTGCAACGCATGGTGGATGTCGTCATTCCATTGCGCGGTGTAGGTGCGAGGCTTGCATAACTCGGTTCGCTGAAGATAGCGCGCCTGGTTGCGCTCGTTTTCCAGAATCAGGTGGACGCGGCGATCCGTCCCGACGGAACTGCGGACTGCAGCTGCCAATTCGGTGAGGATGTCGGGTTTGGAATCGTCAATAATGGCGTGTACCGCGTCCAGACGCAGCCCGTCGAAATGATATTCGGTCAGCCAGTACTGGGCATTTTGAATGAAGAAATCCCGGACAGAGCGGCTTTCCGCGCCGTCGAAATTGATGGCGTTGCCCCAGGGAGTATGGTGCCGCGCGGTGAAGAATTGCGGCGCATACAAGTTTAGATAATTTCCTTCCGGGCCAAAATGGTTGTACACGACGTCGAGCAATATCATGAGTCCGCGGCTATGAGCGCTTTGCACCAGCTCTTTAAGATCCTCCGGACGGCCGTAGCAGCTATCGGGCGCGAACGGGAGAACGCCGTCGTAACCCCAATTGCGCTGGCCGGGGAAGTCGGCAACCGGCATCAATTCAATCGCGGTGACACCGAGATCAACCAGATAGTCGAGCCGATCGCCTACCGAAGAAAAAGTTCCGGCCAGGGTAAAGGCTCCAACGTGTAGTTCATAGATGGCGGCCTCTTCCCATGGGCGGCCGCGCCATGAGTCGTCGTGCCAGGAGAAAGCATTTGGGTCGATCACTTCGCTCGATCCGTGTACGTCGTGCAGTTGGAAACGCGAGGCAGGGTCGGGAACTTTCTGCCCTCCATCGATGCGAAAACGATATTGGGACCCGGGATGGGCCGCGTCGGTGACTAACTCAAACCAGCCCTTGTCGAGTTTTTCAAGCGGGATGTGCGCCGGATGGTTCGCATCGTCGGGGCGCAGATCGTCGAGGCGCAGATCGTCGAGGCAGAGATCGACCTGACGTGCAGCAGGGGCCCACAGTCGAAAGCGCACAGTCCCATCGTCGCGGCATTCGGCGCCGAACGGCATGTTATGACGGCGCTTCATTCTCTTCTCTTTTGCCGATGCCGTTTCCACCGCCGCCGTTGCCGCCGCCACGCCGCTCCATCAAAACGACCAGAGAGCGCGCCTGCAAGGGGTAGGATGTGCCGGCGTCATAGGTGTCCGCGGGACGCAAACCATTCTCCCGGGATGTATCCATCCAGGCGCTCCAGCGCACGCCGGGGCGAAATGCCGGCAGCATGAATTCCACATCTTCATGATGCGCGTTGAGAAGCACGAGGAAGTTTTCATCGCTGATTTTCCGGCCACGTTCGTCGGTTTCATCCAGGCCCTGACCCGAGAGAAACATTCCCAGGCAGCGGACGGAAGCATCGCGCCACTCGTCTTCGCTGCTCTCATTTCCGCCAGGGTTCAGCCACAGTACGTCTTTGATGTTTGCGCCTTTGATGGGGCGGCCCTGGAAAAAATGCCGGCGGCGGAACACGGCATGCCGCTTGCGCAAGTTCACCATGCGCTGGACGAACGCCAGCAAGTCCCGGTCCTGAGGCTGCAAGTCCCAACTGAGCCAGCTAATCGGGTTGTCCTGGCAGTAGGCATTATTGTTTCCCATCTGCGTGTGCCCAATCGGATCGCCCGCGTAGATCATCGGAACGCCCTGGGAGAGCAGCAAGGTCGCGAGAAAATTGCGCTTCTGTTTGGCGCGCAGCGCCTGAATGTCAGCATTGCTGGTCGGACCTTCTTCTCCGCAATTCCAGCTGCGATTATCGTTGTTGCCGTCGCGATTTCCCTCGCCGTTGGCTTCGTTGTGCTTGTCGTTGTAACTCACCATGTCCTGCAGCGTGAAGCCGTCGTGAGCAGTTATAAAATTGACGCTGGCGTAGGGACGACGGCCACTGTGCGCATACAGAT
>ODAK010004641.1_pt1 | contig 14046 bp, 14 predicted proteins | sample 1539591 | NCBI WGS metagenome assembly ODAK01 (sample SAMEA3539303, study PRJEB22396) | soil metagenome | biome: tundra; feature: field; material: soil | place: USA | collected 2010-05 | depth 0.15 m | reverse complement strand
TGGCCGTGCTGCGCAAGGAGATCGAGCCCGCCGAGCAGCGCCAGCTGGCGCGCTTTCTGCCCGCCTGGCAGGGCGTCGACCGCCATCCCGCCGGCGGTGCCGGGATCGACCGGCTGCGCGAGGCGCTGGTCTCACTCCAGGGCCTGGCGCTGCCGGCCGAGGTGTGGGAGCGCGACGTGCTGCCGCGGCGGATCGGCGCCTACTCGCCGTCGTGGATGGATCAGCTGTGCGCCGGCGGCGAGGTGGTGTGGATCGGGGCCGGGGCGCTGGGGCGCAACTCGGGCCGCGTCGCGCTCTACTTCCGGGAGGATCTGGGGCTGTTAGGCCCACCCACCCCACCCACCCGGCCGTCGGTCAAGGCGATCGCTCCAGACGGGCAGCCGCACGACGCGGTGCGTGAGCGGCTGGCCGCCGGCGCCTGCTTCTTCACCGATCTGCTGGCCGACGTCAAGCTCGCGCCCGAAGAGCTGCAGGAGGCGCTGTGGGATCTGGTCTGGGCCGGCGAGGCGACCAACGACTCGTTCTCCCCGTTGCGGGCTCCCCGCCTGACGCTGGCGCGGGCTCAGCGTGAGCGCTCGCGGGCCGGAGCCCGCGCCGGGCGGTTCGCCTCCCGGCGGACCACCGGCTTCGCCGGCGGTGCCCGTGGCGCGGCGGCGCAGGTCCAGGGCCGCTGGTCGCTGACGGGCTCGTTACAACGCGGGCAGGTCGATCCGGTCGCGCGCCGGCGGGCCACGGGCGAGCTGCTGCTGGAGCGCTACGGGATCGTGACCCGCGAGCAGGTACTGGCCGAGGGCCTGCCCGGCGGCTTCTCGGCGATCTACTCAGAGCTCTCTCAGCTGGAGACGCTGGGGGTCGCGCGCCGCGGCTACTTTGTCGAGGGCCTGGGGGGTGCGCAGTTCGCCCTGCCCGGCGCCGTTGAGCGGCTGCGCTCGCTGTCCTGTGCCGACGAGCGGCCGCTGGTGCTGGCCGCCGTCGACCCCGCCCAGCCCTACGGCGCGGCGCTGCCCTGGCCCAAACCCGACGCGTCGGAGGCGAGGCGCCCGGCCCGGGTGGCCGGCGCCTACGTGGTGCTGGTCGAGGGTGAGCCGATCGTCTACCTGGAGCGGGGCGGCCGCGGCCTGCAGACACTGGTGGCGAGCGACGACGCGCGGCTGCAGGCCGCGCTTGGCGCGCTGGTTGAACAGGTGCGCAAGGGGGCGATCCGGCGCGTGGCGCTGGAGAAGGTCGACGGCGGGCCGGCGGTGGGCTCGGCGCTGGGCGTGGCGCTGATGGAGCTCGGCTTCCAAGAGGGCCCGCGGCGGCTGACGCTGAGCGCCTGAGGCGTGTGACGGTGCCCAGAGACGCTGAGTTGACGGTGAAACGATGTCCGTAGACCTTGAGCGCGCGGGGCGGTGACGCGGTGCCCGAAGGGGACACGATCGCGTGGGCGGCGGTGCGCATCCGCCCGGTGCTCGAGGGTCGCGTGCCCGACGAGATCCGCACGCCCCATCCTCGCCACCGGTCTGACCACTGGCCCCAGCGCCTGGCCGGCCGGGCGGTGGCCGGGGTGCGGACCCACGGCAAGCATCTGTTCCTGGCCTTTGAGGGGGACCTGGTGATCCACTCGCACCTGCGGATGACCGGCGCCTGGGCGGTGTACGACCACGGACGGCGCTGGCGCCGGTCGCCGCGGCGGGCGTGGCTGGTGCTGCGCAGCGGCGGGCGCGAAGTGGTGCAGTTCGACGGGCCCGTCCTGGAGCTGCTGACCGAGGGGCGCACTCGCTTTGATCAGCGTCTGTCCGCACTGGGACCCGACATCCTGGCGCCCGAGTTCGACTCCGAGCGCTTCCTGCGCCGCCTGCGGGCCGACGACCCCACTCGGGGGGTCGGCGACGCGCTGCTGGATCAGCGCACGGTGGCCGGGATCGGGAACATGTGGAAGGCCGAGGGCTGCTGGGAGGCCAGGGTCGACCCGTGGCGCGAGCTGCGCGGCGTGTCCGACGCCGAGGTGATGGAGATAATCGAGCTCGCGCGCCCCCGGATGCTGCGCTCTGCCCAGCTCGGCCCCCGGGGGATCGTGCCGCGCGTCTACGGCCTGGTCGGGCGGCCTTGCCCGCGCTGCGGGCGCGCGATCCTGTCCCGCGGGCAGGGCGATCAGAACCGAACCACGTACTGGTGTCCGGGTTGTCAGAGCTGACCGCCACCCGCTCGGCTCGGCGGCGCCTGCGACGCGTCGGGCACAAGGGCGCCGACCTGATCAAGCCCGGCAATACGTTTGCCAGCTTCGATGTCGCGCTCGCGGTCGGCGTCGACATGATCGAGTTCGACGTGCTGCCCGAGGGTGAGCGGCTGCTGCTGGCCCACGACTATCAGGACGCGGCGCGCCGTCCGGCTCACACGCTCGCCGAGGCGCTGGCCCATCTGGCCTCCGATCGGTTTGCCGGGATCGAACTCGACGTCGACCTCAAGCTGCCCGGCTACGAGCTGGCCGTGCTGGATGCCCTGCGCGAGCACGGCCTGCTGACGCGAGCGCTGATCACCAGCCAGTACCGGGGGAGCCTGGCGGCGATCCGCGCCGCCGAGCCGGGCGTCCGGCTGGGCTGGTCTGTGCCCAAGGTGCGCCGGGACCCGTTCGCCTCCGGGGCACTGACGCCGGTCGCGCTGGCCGTGGTGGCAGCCGCGCGGGCGATGCTGCCCGCGCGGGCGGCCGCGGCGATCAGCGACGGCAGCTGCGACGCGCTGATGGCCCACTGGCGGTTGGTGACCCCCAGGCTGGTGCGCAGCGTGCGCGGCGCCGGCGGAGAGCTCTACGTCTGGACCGTCGACGAGCTGGCGCGGATCCAGGCGCTGGACGCGCTCGGCGTCACCGGCGTGATCAGCAACGACCCGCGGCTGTTCGACGCTCTGGCGGCCTCGAGCTAGCAGCCCGCTCGGCATCCTGCCTCGCCAGATCGTCAAAGGTTTTCGAAACGATGGACTAGATGCTGCACTGCGCCGAGCTGAGGTGCGCCGGGCTGCTGAAGTCGGCATCCGGGTGCCCGGCGGTGACCTCCCGCGTGGCGGTCGCCACCACGGTCCCGCCCCGTACCCACTGGAACGTGACCGAGCCGCTGAAGACGCCTGAGCCGGCAGCGAACGGGAAGCTCACGCCGCCCTGATGCAGGCCCGTGGTCACATCTCCCAGTGACACCGTGTGGCTGGCGCCGGGGACCGGCGTAAAGGTCTTGTCCTTGGCCGACCAGTAGTCGATCTGGACGGTCATCGACAGCGATGCCGGAATGCCCAGTGCGGGCATCTGGCCGCGGATGCCGATCGAGTGCGGATCGCTGGGGGAGTTGCAGACGTTGACCGTCGCCCACAGCGAATTTGAGCTATGAGCACGGTCGATCGCGCCGCGAATCTGTGCCGGCGAATAGCCGCTCGGCGTGTCGGCCGAGACGATCGGCGCCATCACGCCCGCCAGCAGCGTGGTGATGATCGCGAGACGGGGCGCAATTCTCACCGCTAGAACATACCGCTCCCGTGATGAATCGCGGGGAGAATCGTAGTAAGGGTGTGATCGAGACGCAGACACAGCCCACGCCGGGGTCGCCGAGCACATGGGACCGGTTTGAGGAGCTTTACCGCTCCAGCCGCGACGACGTGTTCGCCTACGTGTTCACGCTGCTGCTGGAGCGCGGCGCCGCCGAGGACGTGACCGCGCTTGCATTCGAGCGTGCCTACCAGCGCCGCGCGACATTCGATCGCCGTCGCGGTCAGGAGCGGGCCTGGCTGTTCGGGATCGCGCGCAACGCCGCGCTCGACGAGCTGCGCCGCCGGCGGCGCCTGGCCACCCTGACCGCCGAGCCCCGGGATGAGGCCGAGGAGAGCGTGATCGACGGCGCCGACGTGGCGCTACGTCGCACGCTCGTGCGAACCGCGCTGGAGCAGTTGCCCGCCCGCGAGCGTGAAATCGTGGCGCTGAAGTTTCATGCTGGCTTGAGCAACGCCGAGCTGGCCAAGGTCCTGGGCGTGACGGAATCTGGCGCCGGGACCCTGCTGTACCGAACCATGCAGAAGCTCAGAGAGGCCTGTGATGCGAACCGCTGACGATTTCCCGGTCGGACCCGAGGTGGGGGCCGCTTTGGCGGCGATCGACGCGACGCTGGCCGGCGAGCCGGTGGACCCCAGCCATGCCGAGCTCGCCGAGCTGGCGCTGATCCTGGCGGCGGAGCGTGCGCAGCCGACCGCCGCCTTCGCCGCCGCCATGGATCGCCGGGTCGCGGCCCGGTTCGCCGGTGAGGGGCGACGCCGGCGTGGACGCCGGTGGCTGTTCGGCCCGGCCGCCGGGCTGGCTGCGGCGATGGCGGTCGTGGTCGTGGTCGTGCTGTCCGCTGGCGGGTCGCGCCCGGTTGGCTCGTCGGTATTGCACGCGGCCCCGAGCGTCACAACGGCGGCGGGGTCGGCCACCACCCCGGCGGCCGGATCGGCCAAGCGCGCCCCCGTGCCCCTCGCGCCGAACGGCTCGGCAGGGTCGTCGGGCTCCTTGGCGTCCTCGGGCTCGGCGTCGTCCTCGGGCTCGGCGGGGTCCCCGAGTCCGGCCGCCAGCTCCAGCTCCGCCGGCTCCGTTGGTTCGGCGAGTTCCGCCGGGTCCGGCACTCCCCAGGCGGCCAGCAGCCCTGCCCCCCAACCGCCGGCCAACGGGCGCAAGATCGTCCAATCGGCGCAGCTCGCCCTCAACGCCCCGGCGAACCGGATCGACGACGTCGCCCAGCAGGTGTTCGACGTCGTCGGCACCGAGCACGGGTTCGTCAACCGGTCGACCGTCACCGCGACCGGCAACCCCGCCGGCTACGCCGAGTTTGACCTGAGCGTGCCCAGCTCCTCGCTGTCCGATGCGATGACGGCGCTGTCGCGGCTGCGCTACGCCGGGGTCTCGTCGCGGACCGATGCAACCCAGGACGTCAACGGCCAGTTCAACGCCGCCACGCGGCGCCTGGCCGATGCCCGGGCGCTGCGCACCTCGCTGCTCAAACAGCTCGCCGCCGCCGTCACCCAGACGCAGATCGACAGCCTCGACGCCCAGATCCACGACGCCGAGGCCTCGATCTCCAGCGACCAGGCCGCGCTTGGGCGCCTCAACCACCAGATCGACTACAGCCAAATCACACTCGCGATCAGTGCCGGTTCGACGCCAGCGCCCGTGTCACAGGGAAGCTCGTTCACGATCGGCCGGGCCGCCCACGACGCGGGCCGCGTGCTGACGGTGGCGGCCGGGGTGGCGCTGATCGCGCTCGCGGCCCTAGTGCCGCTGGCGCTGCTGGGAGCCGCGGCCTGGTGGCTGGGGCTCTCGGTCCGGCGCCGCCGGCGCCAGCAGGCGCTGGACCTCGCCTGAGCCTCGGCCCACCATTCTTAGCGGCGGAATGAGGGTGCGACAGATTCGTCGCTATTTGGGGCAAATGTCGCACCCTCAACGGATCGGGCGGAACGGGCGCGTCGCACTCCCGACCTTGCCCTGCGCCGCTTGTGGTATCCCTGCACGATGGCCATCACCAGCCAGGACACGATCGCGCTGCTGCGGCGAGTGCCCCTGTTCTCGGCCCTCGGCGAGGAGGATCTGGCGCGTGTGGCCCAGGTGACGGTCCCGCGCCGGTTCCAGGCTGGCGAGGTCGTGTTCCGCGACGGCGATCAGAGCGACACCTGTTACGTCGTGCGCTCGGGCCGCGCGCGCGCCGTGCGCGAGCACGCCGGTGGGCGCTCGATCACCCTGGCGACCTTCGGGCCCGAGGACATGTTCGGCGAGCTGGCGATGTTCGACGACGAGCCGCGCTCGGCCACCGTCGAGGCCACCGAGGACATGGAGGCGATCGCGGTCCTTGGCGGCGACATGCGCCGGATGCTGCGAGAGCACCCTGACCTCGCGGTGAAGCTGCTGGCGGCACTCGGGCGCCGGCTGCGTGACACCAACGAGCGCCTGGCGCGACAGTCCTTTCAGACGGTGCAGAGCCGCGTGGCCACGGTGCTCGCCGAGCTGGTGGCTAACGCGCGCGGGGAGGGCGCCGGCGAGCGAGACGTCCAGATCGTGTCCACACAGACCGATCTGGCCCAGCTGGCGGGTTCATCGCGTGAGTCCGCCAGCCGCTTTCTGGCCGTGCTGGAACGCGCCGGGATCATCACCCAGGGACGCGGCAAGCTGATCGTCCACGATCCGGCCGCGCTGGAGGGATACGTCTATTAGCCACGGCGCCGACAAGACCGTGGAGTTCTCCGCCGGAGGGGTTGTCGTGCGCGACGGCGAGGTCGTCGTAATCGTGCCCGTCAAGCGGGCCGCGGACGGCAGCCGCGTGCTCGGCCTGCCCAAGGGCCACCCCGACGGGGACGAGCGACCAGAACAGGCGGCCCTGCGCGAGATCAGGGAGGAGACGGGCGTGACGGTGGAGCTGATCGAGGAGCTCGGCGAGGTCCAGTACGAGTACGAGGGCAAGCGGCGACGGGTCACCAAGCGCGTTCGCTTCTATCTGTGCGAGTACCGCTCGGGCGATCTGGCCGACCACGACCACGAGATCGAAGCGGCGCGCTGGATGACGCTGGAACAGGCCGCCGGAGCGCTGACCTACCCGGGCGAACGGGAGATCGTCGCCCGCGCCTTGTCGCGATTGGCGCCGGACCGGTAGGCTCACCTCCGGTGCGAGTCTTGAACTTCTATTCGTCCGTGTTCGGCGACCAGCTGCGTCGCGGGCGCAAGACGGCGACGATCCGGCTCGGTGACAAATCGCACAAATACCACAAGAACGAGTGCGTGCTGATAACGATCGGCTATCAGCACTCACCGCGCGAGAAGATCTTCCACGCGGTAATCGACCAGGTGGAGGTCAAGCGTGTGCGCGACCTCTCCCCGCGTGACATCGAGCACGACAATCCCGAGTTCCGCCGCGTCGACGAGATGGTCCACTTCCTGGAGCAGATCTACGCGCGCAAGGTCTCGATGGAGGACACCGTGACCGTCGTGCGCTTCTCGCAGATCATCGAGCACCCGCCTGAGCAGCTCCGCGACCGGATCCACGGTCTCGGCGGCGCGCGCAACTAGACATCGGCCGGCGCCGGCGCCGGCGAGCGCGGATCTTCAGCCCGGCGGCTCGCCCACGCCGGCGGCCACGAACGCGTCGCCCTCCCCCGCCAGCGTCTCGACCACCGAGCGGGCGCGAATGCAGACGCGCATCCGCCGCCGCCCGACGCCGCGGTCGACCCGGATCACCGAGCCGTTCTTGGCCAGCCAGATCAGGTCAAGGTCGAAGCGCATGCCGAACGTATGGATCGTCGGACATTGGGGAATGTGCAACGCCATCTGCTGGGGCAGCGCGTCCAGCTTCGCCAGACCTCGCCGCCGCGAGCGATGGGTTGCTGCCTCGACCAACACACGCTCGTCGGCCAGCGCCCTGCTGGGCAGGCCTTCGAAGCGCTCAGGCTGACCGGCGCTCATCGCCGCGCAGCGTACACCGGTCCGGCCCGCTGCCGATCGCCTGGGCTGACCGAGCGTGGGTCAGGAGACTGCTGACTACCTGAGCCGGCCGAGCCTGGGTCAGGAGACTGCGGACGGCCTGAGCCGGCCGAGCGCGTAGACTCGCCCGCGACTCGCGGCCCGCCGCGGGCCAGCGCTCGTCCGATGGCCTCCACAGATACCCAGCCCGACGCCCCGACCCGCGTCCGGTCGGCGCTCGTGATCGGCGCGACGATCTCGCTGACCGCCGTGGTGGCGGCGACGCAGTCGTCGGTAACGGATGCGGTGTTGCGCGGCGGGCTGGTGCTGGCGGTGGTCCCGTGTGCGGTGATCGACATCGAGCGGCGGATCATCCCCAACCGGATCACCGGTCCGGCGTCGCTGCTGGCGCTGATCGCCGGACTGGCGCTGGATTCCGCGGGAGAGCCCGGACGGCTGCTGTGGGCCGCGCTGGCCGGCGGTTTCCTGTTGCTGGCGGCGCTGGCGCGGCCTTCGGGCATGGGCATGGGGGACGTCAAGCTCGTGGGCATGATGGGTCTGCTGCTCGGGCGTCCGGTCGTCGTGGCGCTGCTGCTCGCGCTGCTCGGGAGCATCGCGGCGGGCGTCGTCCTGGCCCGCCGGCGCGGGGTGCGCGTGGCGCGCAAGACAGGGCTCCCGTTCGGTCCGTACCTGGCCGTCGGCGGCATCGTCGCGGCGCTGGTCGGCGATCCGATCATCCACGCCTATCTGAACCTGCATCGCTGACCGCCGCCGAGCAGCGGCGTGGCCCGCGGAGCCTGGCACTCTTCACAAGAGAGTGCCAAAATTGTCTTGATTACGGCTGCGGACAAGCTATAGTCCGTTTCGTTGGCACTCTGAGCCCACGAGTGCCAAGCGTTACGAACCGCAAACTTCAATCGGAGGTCGGATCACATGAAGCTAAAGCCCCTCGGCGATCGTTTGATCGTGCGGGCTATCGAGGAAGAGGAGACCACTGCCAGTGGACTCGTCCTCCCCGACACCGCCAAGGAAAAGCCCCAGAAGGGCAAGGTCCTGGCTGTCGGCGATGGCAAGGTCAACGAGGACACCGGTAAGCGCACTCCGCTTGACGTCGTCGAAGGCGACGAGGTCCTGTACAGCAAGTACGGCGGCACGGAGATCAAGGTGGACGGCGAGGAACTGCTCGTCCTCCGCGAGTCAGACGTACTGGCCAAGGTCCAGTAGAAGCTTTCGCTAGCTAGGAGAACCAGACACACATGGCACATAAGGAACTTAAGTACGACGTGGATGCCCGCAAGGCGCTCGAGCTGGGCGTTGACGCGGTGGCAAACGCCGTCAAGGTAACCCTCGGCCCGCGTGGCCGCTACGTGGTCCTAGACAAGAAGTTCGGCGCCCCGACGATCACCAACGACGGTGTCACCATCGCGCGTGAGATCGAGGTCGAGGACGTCTTCCAGAACCAGGGCGCTCAGCTCGTCAGGGAAGTGGCAACGGCCACCAACGATGTGGCCGGCGATGGCACGACGACCGCAACGGTGCTCGCCCAGGCGATCGTTCGCCAGGGTCTGAAGAACGTCGCCGCCGGCGCCAACCCGCTGGCTCTGAAGCGCGGCATCGAGCTTGCCGTCGACCAGGTCGTCAAGAACATCGAGTCGCAGTCCAAGGAGATCTCCGGTAAGGACCAGATCGCCCGCGTGGCGACGATCTCGGCCGGTGACGAGGAGATCGGCGACGTAATCGCCGACGCGATCGACAAGGTCGGCAAGGACGGCGTGGTCAACGTCGAGGAGGGCCAGACGTTCGGCATGGACCTCGAGTTCACCGAGGGCATGCAGTTCGACAAGGGCTACATCTCGCCCTACATGGTCACCGACCAGGAGCGTATGGAGGCCGTCCTCGAGGACCCCTACGTGTTGGTTGCCAACTCGAAGATCGGCTCCGTCCGGGACATCCTGCCCGTGCTCGAGCAGGTCATCCAGTCCGGCCGCCCGCTGCTGATCATCGCTGAGGATGTCGAGGGCGAGTCGCTCGCGACGCTGGTGGTCAACAAGCTCCGCGGCACGTTCACCGGTGTTGCGGTCAAGGCGCCGGGCTTCGGCGATCGCCGTAAGCGGATGCTCGAGGACATCGCGATCCTCGTCGGCGGCGAGGTGATCACCGAGGAGATGGGTCTCAAGCTCGAGAACACCCAGCTCTCACAGCTCGGCCGCGCGCGTCGCATCGTCGTCACCAAGGACACGACGACGATCGTCGACGGGTCCGGCGAGAGCGACGCGATCAAGGGCCGGATCAATCAGATCAAGTCCGAGATCGAGAACACCGATTCCGACTTCGATCGCGAGAAGCTCCAGGAGCGCCTCGCGAAGCTGTCGGGCGGCGTCGCCGTCGTCAAGGTCGGCGCGGCCACCGAGACCGAGATGAAGGAGAAGAAGCACCGCGTCGAGGACGCGCTGCAGGCCACCCGCGCCGCCCTCGAGGAGGGCATCGTGCCGGGCGGCGGTGTCGCGCTGTTGGTCGCCCAGAAGGCGCTCGACATCGACGCGATCGAGCTCCCCGACGAGCAGACGGGCGCGCGGATCGTGCACCGTGCGCTTGAGGAGCCGCTCCGTCAGATCTCCGAGAACGCCGGTCTGGAGGGCTCGGTCGTCGTCAACGACGTCCGTAAGGCCAAGAAGGGCTTTGGCCTGAACGCGGCCACCGGCGAGATCGTCGATCTCGTTGCCGCGGGCATCATCGACCCGGCGATGGTCACGCGCTCGGCGCTGCAGAACGCAGCCTCGATCGCCAAGAACATCCTCACCACCGAGGCGATCGTCGCCGAGGTGCAGGACAAGGATGGCGGTGGCGGCGGCGGCGGCGGTATGCCCGACATGAGCGGCATGATGTAGGCAGCGGCCCACGCCGCAGTCTTGCCCTGAGGGCCCGGAGCGCCAAGCGCGCTCCGGGCCCTCGGCATTTGCGCTAAGGCGCGACGCGCAAGCCCCGCGGCGCGCCGGTGGCTGAATCCAACGCCGGCACGGTCAGGCGCGAGTACACCTCACCGGTCTCGTGTGCGACCTCGCTCCAGTCGAACCGCAGCACGTGCTCACGCGCTTCCGCTACCAGTTGCGCCCGCGCGTCGTCGTCGGTCAGGACCCGCTCCAGGATCACTTCCAGTGCGGCGGAGTCACGGGGGGGGAAGCGCAGCCCGACGGTGCCGTCGCCGGGCACCACCTCCCGCAGCCCGCCGGTGTCGGCGACCACGCACAGACAGCCGGACGCCATCGCCTCCAGCGCGACCAGCCCGAAGGGCTCATAGATCGATGGCACGATGCACAGATCTGCCACCCGGTAGAGCGAATGGAGCATGTCGTCGCCGACCCAGCCCAGGAACGCGCCGTGGCGGGAGAGGCCCAGCCGCCAGGCCTGGCGCTTGAGCTCGGCCTCTGCAGTGCCGGTGCCCGCGACGACGAAGCGCACGCCGCCGATCCGCCGGATCAGGGGCGCCAGCGCGTCGAGGGCCAGATGGAAGCCCTTCTCGTACACGAGCCTTCCGACCAGCAGCACGAGTCGCTGATCGGGCTCTGCGTAGCGGGCGCGCAGCCCGTCGAGATCGGGCGCCACCGGCTCCAGGTCACGGGGGTCGATCCCGTTCTGGATCGCGGTGATACGGGCATGCTTGACGCCGAACACGCTGGCCACGTGGCTGCGCATGTAACGCGAGCAGGTGATCACGTGGTCGGCGCGGCGGACCATCGCGCGCTCGGCGGCATGGATGTGGGACTGCGGGTGCTTGTCGACCCAGCCCTGGTGGCGGCCGTATTCGGTGGCGTGCACCGTCGTCAGCCAGGGGAGCCCGGCGCCGCGCGCGACCTGCTCGGCCGCGCCGGCGACCAGCCAGTCGTGGGAATGGACCAGCGAGAACGCAAACCTGACGCACAGCTCATCGCCCAGCTCCCGCATATCGGCGTTCATCGCTTCGACCCAGCGCACGAACGCGCCGACGTCCTTGGGGAACGGCGGCTCGGTCACACGGTGCACGAGCACGCCGTGGCGCTCCTCCTCGGCGGGAAGATGGCCGCCGCCGCGGGTCAGCACGTGAACCTGGACGCCGTCGGCCACGAGATGCTCGGCGAGCTTTCGCACGTGGCGGCCCAGGCCACCTTCGATCACCGGCGGGTACTCCCAGGAAATCAGCAGCGCGCGCATTCCGGCGCCCACACCCTAGTGAATCTCAGATGCGCTCATACACCCCGATGCCGTGCTCATCGAGCACATCATCGAGCGAGAGGTCGGCGTCCAGCGAACGCTCCTCGCCGCCCAGCATGCTGCGCCAGCGACCGCCGATGCCCGCCAAAGCGCCCGCCGGGGCGCCCGGACGGGTCGCGACGACCACCAGCACTTCGCCACCGCGGAGGTAGGCGACGGCGTGCTCGCCGGCCGGCACCGGCTGATACACGCCCGTGAAGGCGCCGGGCCGCTGGATGCGCAGCCCCAGCAGACGGCTGATCACCCACAGCTTGCGCGTCTGCGTGGTCGGCGGCGAGCCTTCGAGCAGCCGGGCCAGCAGCGATTGCCGCAGCCGCCAGTCCACGGGACGGCGGTTGTCAGGGTCCACCAGCGCCCGGTAGGGCAGCTCGTCGCCCTGGTAGATGTCGGGCACCCCCGGCGCGGTGAGCTTGAGCACCACCATGCCCAGCGCGATGCGCTCTCCGATCCGCGCCACCTCGGCCACGAACGGCTCGAAGTCGTCCAGGAACGCACGCTCGGAATACAGCGCGCGGCAGAAGTCTCCGACGGCGCCCTCCCAGGCGGCGTTCTGATCGACCCAGTTGGTGTTGCGCTTGGCCTCGCGCAGCGCCTTCTCCATGTAGGCCTCGATCCGCTCTGACTCGATCGGCCAGGCGCCCAGCAGCGTCTGGAACAGGAAGTAGCGCTCCAGGTCATCCGGCGCGCCGTTGCGGCGCAGCGGCTCGGTCAGCTGCAGCCACCGTCGCACGTGCTCCCCCCACTGCCGGGGTATCGAGGCCAGTGCCGCGATCCGGGCTCGCACATCGGCCGAGCGCTTGGCGTCGTGGGTCATCGTGGTCAGTAACGCCAGCGGGAACCTCTGCGCCCGCTCGGCGTTGGCGGCGTGAAAGTCCGCCACGGAGACGTTGAAGCGCGCCGGGTCACCGCCGACGTCGGCCAGCGCCACCAGCCGCGCGTAGCGATAGAACGCCGTGTCCTCGACGCCCTTGGCCGTCACCGCCGGAGTGGTCTGCTGAAAGCGGGTCACGAAGCCCGCCGGCGCCGGGCGCTCCAGCAACAGCATCTCGGCCAGCTCGGCCGGCATCTGCGCGCCGGCGACGGCCTCGGCGTCCTGCTCGTCGACCAGCCCGCGGCCGGGGTCTACGTAGCTTCGGTAAACCGGAAACGACGCCACCGCGACGGTGAGCCCATCGATGCCGCCGGGCGGGTCCTCGCCCTCCAGCTCACGCGCCAGGCGCTCCAGCTCGGGTGCGAACGCGCCCCGCGCCTGCTCCAGCTTGGCCTCCAGCGCCAGCTGGGCAAAGCTGCGGCGCTCCCCGGAGATCTCCTCCCACAGCGTCGTCAGCGCGGCCTCGGCGCCCGGGTCGATGAACAGCGCGCAGGCGTCGTTGAGGAACTCATAGCCCACGGTCCCTGACACCGGCCAGTCGCGCAGCCGCTCGCCGGGCTCGAGGACCTTCTCCACCCACACCCGGGTGGTGCCGCGATCGCGCAGCCGAGCCAGGTAGCCGGCGGGATCGGCGAGCCCGTCGGGGTGATCGATTCGCAGACCGTCGACGAGGCCCTCGGCCACCAGCGACAGGACCAGCGCGTGGGTCTGCTCGAACACCTCCTCGTCCTCCTGGCGCACGCCGGCGAGATCGTCGATGTCGAAGAAGCGCCGGTGGCGACCGCTGACCGGGTCGATGTCAAAGAAGCGCTCGCGCAGGGCGGGATCGGCCCAGTAGCGGTTGGCGTCATCGGCGGCCATGTGATTGGGCACCAGGTCGAGCACGACGCCCATGCCGGCGTCGTGGGCGGCGCTGGCCATCGCCCGGAACTCCGGCTCGCCGCCGAGCTCCTCGGAGATCTGGCTCGGGTTGATCACGTCGTAGCCGTGTCCCGAGCCCGGCCGGGCCTGCAGCGACGGCGACAGGTACAGATGCGAGATGCCGAGGTCGCGCAGGTAGGGGATCAGCGACCGGGCCGCCGCGAAGCCGAACTCGGAGGTCAGCTGAAGCCGGTAGGTGGCCCGGAACTGGCGGGTCGCGCGCGCGCTCAAGCGGTCCGCTTTAGGATGATCAGCGAGTGCGCGAGCAGCGTGACCTCCGTCCGGGCTCCGTAGCGCTGGCTGCCGGCCTCCGCCTCGGGATCGGCGGTCGACAGCTCCAGCGCCCATTGCGCGCCGAAGCGCCGGCGCGGGAGCAGGAACCCTCGGTCCTCGCCGTGCGCGTTGAACAGCAGTACGAACGAGTCGTCCTCGATGTTCTCGCCGTGGGGGCCGGGGTTGGGGATCTCCCGGCCGTTGAGGAACATGCCCAGCACCGGCTCGCCGTCCTGCCAGTCACGCCGGGTCATCTTGCGCCCGTCGGGGCGAAACCACCAGACGTCGGGCATGCCCG
>ODAK010004640.1_pt1 | contig 14047 bp, 12 predicted proteins | sample 1539591 | NCBI WGS metagenome assembly ODAK01 (sample SAMEA3539303, study PRJEB22396) | soil metagenome | biome: tundra; feature: field; material: soil | place: USA | collected 2010-05 | depth 0.15 m | reverse complement strand
GATCCAGTCGGTCTGAAGCCGCCGCAGCGAGCCCTCGACGGCTTCGGTGATCCACCGCCGCGACGCTCCGCGGTGGTTGGGGTCCTCGTCGCCGAAAGGAACGCCGAACTTGACGGCGAGCACCACGTTGTCGCGCCGCCCGCCCGCCAGCGCCTTGCCCATGATCTCTTCTGACTCGCCGGCGGAGTAGCCATCGGCGGTGTCGATGAAGTTGATCCCGGCGTCCAGCGCGCGGTGGATGATCTTGACCGCGTCGTCGTGATCGGGGTTGCCGAAGGCGCCGAACATCATCGCGCCGAGGCACAGCTGGCTGACCGAGACACCGGTGCGTCCCAGAGGTCGGTATTCCATGAACAAGCTCCTTGAGCCGCCGCGAGTCAGTCGCGGCAGGCGGGTAAGATCAGATGCACCAGCAGGCGGATAGCCTGTCCACTTTACTGTAGCGACTAGCGGATAGCCTGTCCACTTGGATTGCCGATGCCCCCGGACCAGCTCCCATCACCTACGAGACGACCCGACGCCGAGCGCAACCGCGACAAGATCCTCGCGGCCGCCCGCTCCGCGTTCGCCGATCCTGAGGCCGAGATATCGATGGCCGAGATCTCGCGACGCGCGGGAGTCGGCATGGCGACCCTCTACCGCAACTTCCCCGGACGCCGAGAGCTCCTCGAGGCCCTCTACGCCGACGAGGTCAATGCCATCTGCAAGGCCGCCGAGACCGTTGACGGCGAGACGCCCGGAGCGGTTCTCACGGCCTGGCTGCACCGGTTCTTCTCCTTTGTCACCAGCAAGCGCCACATCGCTTCCGAGCTGCTCCAGCACACGGACAGCAGCGACCCGGTATTCGGCGGCAACCGCGCCCGGGTGATGGCCGCCGGCCGGCCGCTCCTCGCCGCCGCGCAGCGCGCTCACGAGGTCCGCGACGACCTCGCCCTCGAGCAGGTCCTCGACATGGTCATCGCCATCGCCGCGATCCACGGCGACACCCGCTACCTCGATCCAATCCTCCAGACCGCACTCGACGGCCTGCGCCCCCCGACCGATGCGAAGCCCGCATAGGACAAGGTGGCACGCCGCTTCGGGGTACAAGCCCCGCGCTGCGCCCGCTGACCAGCACCGACTTGACTCCTCGTACACGCGGGCACGATCTGAGTGTTGCACCGCATCTCAGAACTTGGCTCTGACCAGCCCTAATCTGAAACTCCTACATTTTTGACGTACACCCCCGCCGCCGAAACCTGATCGAGATTGTCCGACACCGCCGGTACCGTGATCATCATGACGGCGGAGCAGATCCAGGCGACCATGGTGCAGGGACGCCTTGACCCGTACTGTCCGCCTGGTCTGAGGTTCTTGGGCATCGTAGACACCAACGCGCTGCTGAGCAGCGTGGCGAACGACTGCGGCAAGGGTGCCCTCGTGCGGTCGCGACTGCTGCGCATGGCTGATGCCGGGACGGCTGTCCTGTACGCCGCTGACCACGTCTACGCCGAGGCGTATGAGCACCTGCCGAAGGTGGCCCGGTGGACCAAAGTGCCGGTGCCGGTCATGCGTGCCCGATTCGAGGAGCATTACCTCCCGGCCTTGCGGTTCGTGACGGTGGATGCGAGCCAGGCAGATGATCCGCAGGTCCTGGCGATCACCGACCCGGACGACGTGCCAACTGGGCAACTCGCCAAGCTGATCGCGCCGTGCGTGGTGTTCTCTGAGGACAGGCACCTGCGCCGGCCGGGCTTCGCCCCGCCGGACTGGCAAGCCACAGCGCGCTGCGCGATCGACATCATGGAAGGTGCCAGCGGCCAGCGGGCCACCACTACGGCCGTTTCCCTGCCTTTCCGGGGAACAGCCGGGCTGATCGGCCTCCTCGGCCGCCAGACAGGGATCCCGCCGTGGCTGCTCTGGCTAGCCGCCGCCGGAGGCACGGTCTACGTGCTGCGGAAGCCAGTGCGGCGGGAAGCAGCCGGCCGCGCTGGAAGCCATCGGCCAGGAACTAGAGCAATCGCGGCTGCAGGAGGAGCGCGGGCTGGCTGGCCTGCGCGAGGTCATCCTCCCGCCCCCCGCGGTGCCGTCCGTCAGCCAGCAGGTGGCTATCACCCTCGCGCGAGAACGCGAGCCACTACTGGCGCGGGAGATCCAGGAGCGCATGCTCGGCCACTTCGCCGGCCAGCTCATCCCGACCGTCTCCGAGGTACGGGCCGTGCTCACTGCGTGCAGCGAGTTCGTTCAGCCCGAGCGATACCGGTGGTCATTCGGCCGGGAAGCCGCACCCCACAAGGGCTGAACTGACAAACCGATGCCGCCGAGCCGATTGCAGGTCGATGATTCACGACGAAACGCAAGACCGGGATCTCCGAGAAGAACAGCAGGCACTGCCCCCCGATGCCGAAGCAGTGCTCGACAAGGTCCCTACGACCGTCCTGCCGCCTCCGCCCGGTAACCAATGGGTCGCAGAAGCGGTAAAAGCCGTTGAGGCTTCCATCACGAAGCTGACCGACGAGTTCCGGGTGCAGCCGTTCATCCACCGTGTCGAACACTCGTTGCATGTCCGCCTCGTGCAACTGCTCAGCGAGTGGGAGCACCTCAGGGGCTGGTATCCAATCGGCGGCAGCGGCTTCAAGACGCAGCTGATCCACAAGGAGTGGCCGGAGACTATACCGAGGAAGAAAAAGCCTGAGCTGATCATCGACAGGCGCAGGGGCTCCTTCGACTTGGTGGTCCTCGCTCCCAGCCAGCTCGAAAAGGCAACCCTCGAGCAGTTCACCGCCGGTCGTATCGACCCTCCAATCGTCATCGAGCTGGGCCTCGGCTACTGGGACGACCACCTTGACGGCGACCAGGAGAAGCTAACGAACAGCCGAGTCCAGCACCCGTACCTGGTCCATCTGTCACGGATTGCATCGGCCTATCAAGAAGCAACCGAAGGCATCATCGCCGGCATCGAGGCGCCGACGCAGATCGTCTACGTTCACCACGACCTAGAACACAAGAAGGTGCACTTCAGGCATCTCGGAAGCCCAGACATTACTCAAGTGAAGCACTCGCTTACGTAAGCAAGGGGCACTGCGCTGCCACCCGAGGACCGCCCGAAGTACCGTCTAATATGCGTCGAAATACCTGCCCCCGCCAGCTATCTGCCAGGTCAGAGCGTCACCCTCAGCGGTCTTGAGAATCGCTGTCGTCGTGCCGAGTCTCCGCTGCAGGGGACGGCTCTGTTCCACGCACGCCAGCCCGAGTGCACCGGCGCTGGGACCCCATAGTGGCGGAGGTCCAGCGGCGGTTCGCCGAGGCCGAGGCCAGCTACCGCCAGGCCCTCGACATCCGCAGGGATTCCGACCCCCGTGCGGCCTCCAGCACAGCCAGCATGCTCGGCATCACCCTCGCCAGGCTCGGCCAGCACCACGAAGCCATCCGCACCCTGCTGTACGCCACGATCACCTGGCACCAGCAAACAGGGAAATGGGACAGCCGCGACCTCGCATGGCTGCACCGAGAGTGCGCCCTGACCAGCCCCGGCGAACTCACCGCACTGATTAAGACAGACGTCCCACCCGAACTCGCCGACGACCTCACCACCGCCATCGAGCAGGCCACAAACCCCGCCGACGACCGCGAGACAGACGAAGGCGACACCCACGGCGCCTGACCGGCGCACCAGCTTCGCCACCTGGACCGCGCGCGCCGACGCTCCTGCGGCTACCCGCCGACCAGTACGCCGAGCTGCTGCCCCTCCGCGAGCGGCTCTCCGGCTCCAAGCACCCCGACACCTGACCGCCCGCATAGTCGCAGCGGACGGACACGGGCCGAGCTTACTCGCGGCAAATACGCGGCCAAACCTCGCCGCCCCGTGTGTCTGCGCAGGTCAAGCCCGCTTCACCGCCGGTCGTGAAAACCGCTAGGGCCTACTGGCAGCCGAGCACGTATCGCATGCGGTGTGACAGTGATCGCCGTTTGTCGCACGCCGCTGCTGTTGCACGTTGCCGACTGCCCATGATGCCCGGCCGTGCTGCCATCCTGCCAAAAGGCCAGACCGCCGGACCAGGCCTCCACCTGCTACTTCCTGGTCAAGCTGGCCTTACACGAACCTGCGACCTCTGGGTTATGAGGGCGGAGCGCCGATGCGGGAGAGGCCGCGGCAGGAGAGAGAAGCGTTCAATCTGGGACTGCTGACGCCGCTTCGCAGTCGCGTTCTCTGCCGATCCTGCCCATCGCGTGCCACACTGCGGGGTCCGGTCCCGCCAACGAACGGCCAACAAATGATCAATGGCATGATCACCGCGCCGGGTGATCATGCCATCTACCTGGTACTACCTGGTCGGGGTGGCCGGATTTGAACCGGCGGCCTCTTCGTCCCGAAGGCAGGATCCGAAGTACTCTCTGCCTGTTCGGCATCTTATTCAAGCTGCCGCGATGGCAAGCATGTCTCCTGGGCAACTTATCGAACCTGGCTCGCTTCCAGCGGCGTGCGCTATTTGGCGCGGCGCCTTCTGATGTCCACAACGGCATCTTGCTAGCGGCCTTCACCGAGTTCCCAGACGAACCGGTCTGACCAGGTAACCGGGTCACGCAACGCGGATCGGCTACGACATGACACCGCTGGCCAGGGACTTGGATGACGACGGCGAGCCGTTCGTGTGGGACGAGGACCGCCGAGCGCATCGCCTGGTCACCGATAAGCCGGAACGGCTGTCGATGAAGGTGCTCGTCGCGCTGTGCGACATCCTCGACTGCACCCCCGCCGACCTGATCGACCCCCACGCCGAGCCGGCCACCCGCAGGAAGGCTGCCGGACAGCCAGGCGCCGCGGTGGTGGAGCTCAAGCCGGATCTGCGGCCGGAACGGGCCCGCATCCTCGACCCGGAGTAACCCCGGCATGCCGCGGCCGCGCCGACGCCAGCCCGATCCCGCCCGGTTCCCGCCGTGTGCGCGCTGCGGCCAGTGCTACCCCGGCGGCGCCGATACCTGGCCAGAGGGGCGGGTCTGCAAGTACTGCTACCTGCAGGCCCGGCTGCGGACTGGCACCTGCGCCGGCTGCGGCGCCCTCACATCGCTGCCGGGCCTGAACGCCACCGGGCAGCCGATCTGCACCCGCTGCAGCGGCATCCCCGCCCGCTTCCGCTGCGACTGCGGGCGCGATGTCACCGCCGGGGAGCGCGGGCGCTGCTGGTGGTGCGTCCTTACCGAGCTGGTCACCGATGTCCTCGCCGGGCCCGGCGGACAGGTGCCCACCCACCTGCAGCCGCTGGCCGATGGGCTGGTGTCAATGCGGCGCCCGCAAAGCGGTGTGATATGGCTGCGCCGCAGCGTGATCGCACGCCAGACCTTGCGGGACTTGGCCAGTGACCGCATCGCCTGCAGCCACGCCACCCTGGATGCCGCCGGTGTGGACCGCGCCGTCGAATACCTGCGCTGCCTGCTGGTTCGCTACGGTGTGCTGCCGCCCCGCGACCGGCGCCTGGCCGACTTCCAGCGCTGGGCCGCCGCCAAGCTCGGCGCCATTGGCGATCCCGAGCACCGCCAGCTACTCGAACGGTTCCTCCGGTGGCGCCTGCTTCACCACATGCGGTCCGGCAGCACCCCCGCCGCGCCGGTTGGCCACGGCCCCTACCAGCGGGCCAAGCAGCGCCTCACCGTAGCGGCCGCTTTCCTGGCATGGCTGGCCGGCCGTGGACGGCAACTCGGTGAATGTACCCAGCACGATCTGGACGAGTGGTTCGCCACCGGGCCCACCACCCGGCGGCACGTCATCACCTTCTTGTCCTGGGCCCGCCAGCAGCGCATCATCCGCGGCGTCGACTTTCCGCTGACCAGCACCGAAGGGGCGGAGGCCTGCCCGCCAGGACCTGACGCCCGGCTCGCGGCGATCCGGCGGCTGCTGCTGGATGAGACCCTCACGCCCAGCGACCGCCTCGCCGGCTGCCTGGTCACGCTCTACGGCCAGCAGCCCAGCAAGATCACCGCACTGCGCACGGCCGATACCTCCTGTGCCGGCGGCGCCACCCGGCTCAGGCTCGGCGCCGACTGGCTCGACCTGCCCGAGCCCGTCGCCACCTTGCTGCGGCACCATCTACGCAACCGCAGCAACATGGCCACGGCCGCCAACCCAGCCTCGCCGTGGCTGTTTCCCGGGCAGCTCGCCAGCGAGCATCGCAGCTACCGCCGACTCGTCCGCGTCCTTCACCAGCTTGGCATCCCCGCCCGGGCCAGCCGACTGGCCGCCTGGCGCGAACTCGTCCGCCAAGCACCACCCGCAGTCCTCGCCGATGCGCTGGGCGTCTCGCCGGGCACAGCGATGCGCCACGCATTCCTCGGCGGCGCCGACTGGTCTGCCTACGCCGCTCACCAGCGTGCCCTCACTTCAGGCGACGCGACATCGCGGCAGGCTGCTGACGGTGACCGGAATCTATCCACGTGCAACCACCAGGAACTGCCCTGAAACCTGACTTGGCTCGCGATCGTGGACTTCTGGCTGGCCTATAGCGCTGACATGCGGGTTCTTCGCTCAAGGTGAGCAACTCTGCGCACTGGAGCTGGTTCGTAGAGCAGGGCACCCAGCTGGGCGATTTCCCGGCTCGACCGTGAGGCCGAGGATGCAGGACGATAACCGGCCGCCGAAGGTGCCGCTGTAGCATCTGCGCAGGACGAACCGGACCAGGCTAGGTGCTGCCGCCGGCCGGACGAGCCAGCAGGTCCGGCCAGCGTTGCGCGGGCCGCAGGAAATACTGCAGGTTCTGCCAGCCCTCGGCGGCATCGGCCGTGTCGTCGTGGCTGCTGCGGAACCACCGGAGGTAAAGGGAGATCTCGGCCAGGTCGTACCACATGCGGTACAGCGCCAGGGCGTCGGTGTCGATGGCGGTACCGGTCGCGGCGCTGTAGGCATCCAGCACGCCGGGATCGGACTCCGCCAGCGCCCATAGATCACGCTCGGGCGGTGCGAGCAGCGCGGACTCCCAGTCCACGAAGACCAAGCCGGCCGGGGTCTTCAGCACGTTGGCCGCGTCTGGCTCACCGTGGGTGATGACCATCCGGCCACCTTTGGTGCGGACCCGGCCGGCCAGCTCGTCGAAGGCGTCCAGCAGCACACCGAGATCTGCGGCGTGACGTGCCAGCAGATCCCTGCTTCGAGTCCCGAACGGCCCCGCCTGCCACGGCTCGCCGGTACTGCGCATGGCCGCCAGCAGCGCGGCACGACCGGGAATTTCGAAATTATCGGCCGGCGGCCGGGTCGCTTTCGCGCTGTGCAGCCGGACCAGCAAGGCCAGCACGGCATGCCGGTCGGCGCTTGACTCGAACTCGCCGTCCTGGCAGCTCTGGCAGTCAGCCAGGTACGGATGGACCACCAGCGTGTAGCGGTCGGTCAGCCTGCGCAGCACTCGCCCGCCGGTGGCCGGCAGCGGTGCGACGACGAAGTCCAGGCCAGCGTCACGCCGCAGCGACAGTGCCGACGCGAATGCCTGATCCAGCCGGCCGAACACCGCGCTGGTGGTGTCGGCGTCGTCGCGGAGCTTTTCGTTCAGGTCATCAACAGTGACGAACAATTTCAGCCCGCCCGAGTCAACGGCCAGCCAGTGATCGCTGCCGAAGCCGACAGCCTGATAGCTCAGCCAAGCCGGCCGGAATCCCCAGCCGTCAGACAGCGCGTCGCTGAGCAAGGCCTCAGGAAGATCCGCTGGCTGGGTAAACACCCGAGCAAACTACAAGGCCCAGACAGCACCGGCCAACGGCATTTCCGGCCGGTGCCCCGGTGATGCTCAGACCCAGACCAGATCGCCGACGAAGATCAGCGTCTCGCCCGTCGCGATGGCGTGCCGGCACCGCAGTCTCCGTACGCGCGAATCCGGTGTGATCGTGACGGACGCGCCTGGACTCGTCGGCTCCAGTAGTGCGGGGACAGCGTGACGAACCCACATGATAGTGATTATTCTCGCGAGCCCAATGGCGGTACCGCGGACTCGTCGGCTGTTGCTCGGTTAAGCGTGACCAGTTGCATCGGCGCGACAACTCGTCATGGACGGGGGTATCGCCTGCTCGATCCGCGTCGCGGCAAGGGCGACGCGGACTAGCGTTTGCTTTATGGCGTGGTTGAGGCCCGAGAGATTGTCCCCGAGGTTGAAGACCTCGAAGAAACCGTTGCGCTGGGCTGCTCCGCTGTTGAAACTCCCGGGGGCCATCGTAATGACGGCAGTGGGGATCGCCGCTGTCGTCCTGGCGGCCGCGGCATCGTGGTGGCTGCTGGTACCGGCCGCGGACTGGCTCGCGCACCATGACGTCGGCTCGGCCAAAGGACCGCTTCTGCAGACGGCACGGGACGCCGCGCGGGGCCGGCTGCTGACACTAGGCGCCGGACTGTTCGCCGCCGGAGTGCTCATATACACCGCGCGAACCTTCGGCCTGTCCCGCGAAGGTCAGGTGACCGACCGCTACACCAAGGCCATCGAGCAACTCGGCTCGGACAAGCTCGACGTGCGGATCGGCGGCATCTACGCGCTGGAGCGGGTGGCCCGCGACTCAGCCAGAGATCACCCCACCGTGATGGAGGTGCTTACTGCATTCGTCCGCGAGCACTCACGCGAGCAGTGGCCTCTACCAGAGCACGACACCGACCCCGCACCGCCGCCGGAAAGGCGCGCCGACGTCCAAGCCGCCCTTACCGTAATCGGGCGCCGTCATGCATCGCGCGACACCAGACCCATTGACCTCGCCCGCGCGGACCTCACCGGCGCGGACCTTACCGGCGCGCTCCTCTTCCGCGCGGACCTCACCGGCGCCCACCTCACTGGCGCGGACCTCACCGGCGCGGACCTCGCCTCCGCGCTCCTCGCCGACGCGGACCTCACCGGCGCCCACCTCACTGGCGCGGACCTCAGCGGCGCGGACCTCAGCGGCGCGGACCTCACCGGCGCCCACCTCGCCCACGCGGATCTACGCGTCGCGAACCTCGCCGCCGGACACCTCGCCATCTACGCGGACCTCACCGGCGCGGACCTCACCGGCGCGGACCTCACCGGCGCTCACACACGGCCGGGTGCGGCAATTCCCGAGGGCTGGCAACTAGACACCGACTCAGGCCGATTGAAGCCGACCGACACCAACTCGGGCGGTACGACAACAAACTAACTACCCTCATGTTCTCTCCTGGCTCGGCAACCGTTCGCCGCCGCGGCCACCACTGGAGGTTCCTAGCAGCAGATCCGGTGCGAGGCCCTACCCGCCCGCCATCACCCCAGCAGCGCATAAACCCGCCGGCGCGAGACACCCAACTCGGCCGCAGCCACGTCAACGGCCGCCGGCCGCGAAGGCGTTGTGGGGCGGCCGTTCTGGCGTCGTACGAATCCCCGGACAGGACGATCTGGAAAGCCGCGACGCCGCGGCCGAGGGTGCGGTAGCCAAGAGCGGCCCGGCGATGGCGATCGCCAACGATGCCACGGCCGTCAACGGCGATGCCATCGACCAGCGCTGATCGGACGGCCGAGGAGACCAGCCCATGTTCGGGGCAACCCTCCTGCCGGCGCGGCTGGCGGCTGGCCGCGGCCGTCGGCTCCGATGCTCGGGCGAACTCGTCACACTTGAATACGACGTGTTACCAGTTCGGCCGTAAGTTCAGGGTGACTGAGGGTCCTCACCAGGAACTCACGGACATCCGGGTGCGGATCGCGGTGATCGGCGTGGGTTTGTGGTGTTCTCGGCTTGCTGGCGGATCGAGGGTCATCGAGTTAGTGCTCTGGACTGCCGGCAGAGCGGGTGAGCCGGGCGGTGTATGGCGCTGCTTCCTGGGCGGGTGCCCGGCCGTCTTGGAGCGCGAACCAGATCTCGTTCTCGATCCAGAACCGGTAGAGGAACTCTGTGAAGGAGTCCGCGCAGATTTCGAGATTGACCTTGCTGCCGTCTGCGGGCACGGGCTGAGGTGGAGGGGGCCAGTCGCCGGGCAGGTCAAAGCCGATCGGCTCGGTCGATGTGACGACGGCCTCGTTGCCAGCGGTGTCGAGATAGAGCAGCCAGTGCCTGCACCATTGCTGATCCGAAAGCAGGTGGATCAGGTAGCCGCCGTTGGCGGTGGTGGGGGTCCGGAAATCGCCGAGGTCGAGATAGCAGGCGGTCGCGGACCGGATCCGGCGCTGCAGGTCGCGGCGTTGTGCGAGCAGCCGCAGTGATGCCGGCAGGGGCAGCCCGCGGGAGACGGCATCGAGGGCAGCTGGAGTCAGAGCGCGGACGGGCCCGCCTCCGTCACTGTGGTCGATGCTCCACTCGGGTTTCTCTGCCTCGGCTTCAAGCCAGCTCAGCTGGTCGTCCAGGGCTTCTATCCGTGGCTGGTCATCAAGATTGTGGCGAACGTAGGTGGCTCGGGCCTCGGTGCGGTAGCCGGGGATTGACGGGAACCACCATGTCCGCGGCAGCGCCGCGAGTGGGTATCCCGTATCGCTGCCTTCGGCGAGGTCGCTCATACGGACAGGATGCCTGAACCCGGCGGCCCGGCTAGCGCCCTAGGACGGTGATGCGGTTTTGTACCCGTGCCGGGCGGCGGGAAACCGTGCCGGGTCGGCTGGTTCGCTCAGCAGGTCGCGAGCGGCGCGGGCGTAGGCCATCGCGTTGGTGTGGTCGATGTTGAAGACCAAGGCGAGGTGCAGAGGGTCGGCGCGGGCGGCCAGCGCCTCGTGCAGGATGCGGTCGCGCCGGATGTGGTCGAGAAACAAGCCATGCAGATGGTGTTTATCGAGGTAGTCGGCAGAGACTGGCCCGCTGCCCAGCGCGCTGATACGCGAGATCAGGACGTGCCGGTTGATGGTGTGTGGCCAGGCGGCACGCCGGTGCCGGAGGCGGCGGTCCTCATCGAGTGGGACCGAGGCGGTCAGGTGCCGAGTTCTGCCCAAGCACATCAGCCGGACGAACTGACAACCAATACACGGCCCACGACGCCAGCGGCAGGTGCTCGTTGCCCCAGCCTTCCGTTGCTGGCAGGCTGGGCACCGAGGACCGGGGAGGGGCGCATAGGAATGGCACGAGGACAGAGCCACGGCCTAGGCTTCGGCAGGGGAAGTATGATCGACTACGGCCAGGGGCTCGTGGAGTATCGGCAAACTGGCAAGCTACTTCCCGCCTTCAAGGTCAACGTCGCTGATGTAACCGGCTTTTCGGCTCGTAAGGCAACGAGGCAGGACAAGAAGAGCGGCGCTAGCTCGCTCCAACAAGTGTTTGTCGTGCAGGGCGGCGGCACCGAACTGGCGACGGCCGCTGTTAACTACGGAACCGCGGAGAAGATAGAAGCGTGGTTTAGGGCACATCCACTCTTTCGCGGCAACGCGCCGCAGACTGCCTCCGCGGCTGGACCTCCTCCGACGACGGCCGCGCCCAACCTGGCCGACGAGCTCGCGAAACTCGCACAACTTCGAGACGCAGGAGTCCTGTCGCCGACGGAGTTCGAACAGGCGAAGGCCAAGCTGCTCAGCTAGATGTGATCGACCAGCTGCACCATATGTGGCCGAGGGACAGGGACGAGCCTCCAATGCCGGCAGGTTCACCTTCGCTGGCTAATGTGCGGCCGCATAGACGCCCTCGGCGGGTAATTCGCGGCGGGCGTTATGCCTGCTCGATCTGCGTCCGGGTTCAAATTCTTACACGCTTTGGCCGGGCCGAACCCGGCCGACTCCAAGAACGCGTCCCGACCGAGACGGCCGAACTCTTCGATGGCAGCCAGGACACCCGCGCGGACAGGTAGCCCCTCAGCGGGTGATCCACGTGCGTTAGGCCATGGCAGTGGGCACGCGGGATATACGCGGATGGCGGCCGTCAGGGCTGGCCGAAAGCGCAGAGTCCGGCCAGTTCAGCGAGCCACCCGAAGTCTGGCCTCATCCGTCTTGAAAACCCGCAGGGCACTTGCTGGCAGCCGAGCACGTATCGCATCGAGACCGTCTGGAGGGGCCACTGCAAGATGCCAGCGCGTGTTCGGGGAAGGCGTTCTGGAACGCACAGTGTCACCTTCTGGCGCCTGATCCGGGTGACATCTGGGTGACAAATGATCTTCAGTGCCGCGTCAACAGGCTCTTGCGAGCCTGTGACCTGCGGTTCTGGGTGGAGCTGAGGGGATTTGAACCCCTGGCCCCCTCGATGCGAATGAGGGTGGGAACTTCAACACCGGAAGGGGCGCCGATGTCAGCGACAGGGGAGTGATGGAGCGTGTTCAATCCATGCCCCGCTCGCCGCCTTGAGCGTGCGGGCCGCTGGATCGGCGAGCGCGCTGTCGAAACGGCACCGTGATGCCCTCAAAGGTGGCTCCGTGTCACATCAAGGACCGGCGGAAGCTTTCTCTGACGCTCAACGCAAGCTCCGCCTTAGCGGTCCTGAGAACCGCTAGGAGCGCAGGCGCGTCGGTTCCGACTGGTTCGGCTGGAGTTGATACGCCGACGTTCATGGCCCTCCGGGAGGCAGTTCATCGCGGTGATGCGGGTGGGTGGAGTGGGATGCTGGGGCGGTGAAGGCGGGGCTGGATTCTCGGACTATCGCCGTGGGCGCGTTTGCTGTGCTGCTGGCAGCCGGACTGGGTGGGCTGGCAGGCGGTACGGCAGGAGTGGTGGCGGGGGTTCTGGCGGCTATGGCAGGGTTGCTGCCTCCCGCCGTGCTGGCGGTGGCGATCGAGCGGCGGGCACGGAATACGGCCCGGGTGAAGCGCAGGCGGGAGCTCCTCAAGACCTTCGCTTCCCCCGTGCCCGCGGATGGCGGAGAGGATCCAGCCGATCTGGCCGTGCGTGATGTGGCCCGCTACCTGCGCCCGGAGGAGGCGGTGGTGGGGTTTCGGGACCGCCCGGAACTGGCTGGGCTGCTGGAGTGGTGCGCGGACGGGGGAAGGGTGGCGGTGCGCCTGGTGATCGGGGGTGGTGGGGCGGGGAAGACGCGCCTGGCGCTCCGGCTGGGCCGGGAGCTGGCCGGCAACGGGTGGCAGCCGCTGTGGGTGCCTCGCGGCCGTGAGGGCGGTGCCGCCACTGCGGTACGGGACCTGGAGCAGCCGTGTGTGCTGGTGGTGGATTATGCCGAGACCCGGGATGGCCTGGGGGCACTGCTGGCGGATGTGGCGGGCTGGGATGGGCCGGACCTGCGGATGCTCCTGCTGGCCCGCAGCAGCGGGGAATGGTGGCAGCGCCTGGCTGCCAGCACAGAGGATCGGGTTGTCCGGCTGCTTGGGGCGCCGCCTGTCACGCTGGGGCCACTGTCGCCCCCTGGCGGGCAGGCTGAGCTGTTCAGCGAGGCATTAACCGCGTTCGCGGGCAGGCTCGGGGTTGCCCGGCCGGCCGCCAGGCTGGTCCTGGAAGGACCGGAGCCGGTGGTGCTGGTGGTGCATGCGGCGGCCTTGCTGGCCGTGCTCGACCACGAGGGCGGCGGCAGTCAAGCCCGGTCGTCGGCTGAGGTTCTGGACAGGCTGCTGCAGCACGAGGCGCGGTATTGGGCACATTCGGCCGCCGCCCAGGGACTTGGCCTGGACATGGCGGTCCTGCGGCGCGCAGTCGCCGTGGGGTGCTTGGTCGGGGCAGGCAGCGAGGCCGCCGCGGCCGGGCTGATGGCGTGCATCCCTGACCTGATTGACTCAGGTGAGCGCCGCGGCAAGGTAGCCCGCTGGCTGCATGACCTGTATCCAGAGAACCGCTCCCGCGACACCGGGCCTGGGGAATGGATCGGGCCGCTGCGGCCCGACTTGGTCGCCGAGCATCTCGTGGTCAGCGAGCTATCCGGCCACCAGGACCTGATACCCCGGCTGTTCGCCGGCCTGGAGGAGGACCGGGCGGCCCGGGCGCTAACCGTGCTGGCACGCGCGGCACTGACCCAGCCTGCGGCGCTGGGCCTGCTCCAGGAGGCGCTCACCACCCATGCAGAGCAACTGACGGTGCCAGCCATGTCCGTTGCCGTCGAAACCAACCCAGCAGTAGGCGAGTTGCTCAGCGAGGCGCTTAACGCGAGGCCGGTCTCCGCTCAGGCCCTGGAACGGATCGCTGCCGCATCTCCTTACCCATCCTTCGCGCTCGCTCCGGTCGCGGCCACCGTGCTCGCGCAGCTTGTCGGCCAG
>ODAK010004638.1_pt1 | contig 14051 bp, 13 predicted proteins | sample 1539591 | NCBI WGS metagenome assembly ODAK01 (sample SAMEA3539303, study PRJEB22396) | soil metagenome | biome: tundra; feature: field; material: soil | place: USA | collected 2010-05 | depth 0.15 m | reverse complement strand
GCAAACCGGACTCTCTCCAGATCGTCGCCCCGAGATCTTCGTCGAACGCCACGAAGGCGCGCTTGTTCTCGTCGTAAATGAAAAGATCGTAGGCGCGTTCGCCGAAAAACGCGACTATCGGACCGGTCTTGCTCGGCGTGTATTCGACCATAATTGCGGGCCGGAATTCAGCGATAGTTTGCCTCATTCCAAGCAGCACTTCATAGTCGAGTCCTTCCACGTCGATCTTGACGATGTCCGGTTGGAGGTTCAGCGAATCGAGCGGGATGACTTTGACGATCTGTTCGGCGTAGACGATTTGGCCGACGACCGTGGGGCTGAAATCGCGCCGTAGTGAGACCTCCAGGTAATCGCGGCTGGAAGAAGTGTGGGTGTGGATTGAAATTCCTTTGTAAATCGGGGTGTAGAGCCGCAGTTCACCATACGCGGCGCCCACCGCCGCGATGATGTAATCGAAGCTGCGTATTCTTTGTTTCAGCCGCCTGAGCGCGGGCTCGTGGTACCGGTTGGCTTCGATAGAGAGGATCCGGTATTTTTTGTTGAGCTTACGGAACCCGGCCGCTGTCATGCCGTTGTTCGCTCCCACGTCGAGAAAAAGCCCGTCCTGGCCGCCCGCGAGTCTGCGGAAGCCGTAATAGCTTTTGTCATGTGGAAGCAAGATTGTGATGCGCGGAAGGACATTCCACACCCAAGACCACGTCCGCGGATGTTTTTTCAGGACTTCCGCCGCCCAATACTTAGGTTTGTCAAGCATCTACTGAATTCGCCCCCCGCCAACGCGGCCTTAGGACGCACCGCGTAGCGGTCATACCACGCGCCGGATCAATGCAGTTGCGGCGCGAATCCCGAATATTTCGTCGAGAAGATCACATAGAGCAGCGGGACATCGATGAACATCAGCGCGACCAAAATGGTGGCGCATAAGATCACGGCAGTCATGAGCTTGAATTCGCGGTAGAGGTATTCCGGGTGCTGTACTGCGCTCTCCGGCTGGAATGCCAGTTTGAGGTAAACGGTCATCACTAAGGCTACAAATGGAAAGGCCAGAATCAATTCCAGCCTGTACCGAGCCAGGAAAGCGCCGAACGTGAGCATTGCGGACGCCGCATAGAACATAATCGAGACCAGTAGCCGCGGTTCGTTGTAGTGGGCGAACGAGCGCCGGTAGGCCGCGCTCAGCAGGGGATTGGCGATCTCCCTGTATTCCGCGAAGCGCTTCACCGCCATGAAGTAAGCGCCCACCATCCAATAGCTCGCCAGAAGGGAGGCCGGCGGAATCCCGGGATTAGCGCTGATATACCAGCCGGCCAGCATGCGGATGGGATTGTTGATGGATTCGCTGAGTACGTCGACATAAGGAACGTCCTTTGTGCGCAGCGGTCGGACGTTGTAAACGATCCCCATGAGCCACAACCAGGCCATCGTGGCGGTGAATGCTCCCGATACAGCGCAGGCCACCCCGAGTCCGGCCGCCATGAATAGCAGCCATTGAGCGTACGCCAGTCGAAGCGAAGCCTCGCCGGCCGGAATGGGACGAAACCGTTTCTTTGGGTGCAGGCGGTCGAATGGCGCGTCCAGAATCTCATTGAGGATGTAGTTGCTGGATGAGATCAGCCCTACGGAGAGTAGTCCCAGGACGGCCCGGGACCAGAGGCCGCCCCAATGCCCCAACCCCGCGGCGCCGATTACGATACCGGGCAAAACAAACACGTTCTTGACCCAATGGTCGAAACGGCAGATCGAAAGCTGCCCTCTCCAGGTCGGGTGCGCCCGAATTTCAGTCGCTACAGCAGTATCAGTCGCTACGGCATTATACATGGCAATCCCAGTTGACTTGAGAGGTCAGTTCCGCTTGCAGCGTGGGCCAATCGCGTACCGCGGTCACCCCGGCCGGAACGTGTTTGGAAGTCCCCAGAATATATCCCTGGACACCGGCTGCGACGGCCAATGCGCCATCGACTTCGGGCCGGTCGCCCACGTAGATGGCATTTTGCCGATCCACCCCTATGCGCTCCAGAAGTTTGAACATTCCGGCGGGATGTGGCTTAAGAACATTGATATCGGGATCTTGCGCGCATGCCGCGACCAGGACACGCCGGTCCAACGACAGGACGGCCAACTTGGCCCTCGGATCGTAATCCGAAAGCGCTGCCAGCACTATTCCCCTCTGAGCGGCCCAGTCGCAGAACTCCACCACGCCGGGCCGACGCGCACGCCGGACATATTCCAACGGGCGTTCTTCCATCCAGCTCTTCACCGTGGAGCGGACCCAGGCAACCTCATACCCTGTCAGCTCCGCGGCCAGCTCAACCTGTCGCGAGGCCAGTCCTGTTTCGCCGCACAATCGCAAACGCTCCTGGGCCAAGCGATAAGCTCGCAGCACCCTCAGAACTCTACCGCCTCCGCGAGGATCGGCCGTCAAGTGTCGGACCAGTGCGGCCATCATACGCAGCCGCACTGGCCGCTGGTGGTATAACGTGCCGTCCACATCCAGAATGACGGCCCGTAGCTTATTCCGGCTTCCAGCGCTAGATACGCTCCCTATGGCTTGGCTCCGATGACCGAGAGCATCCCATGCTCCGTGCGGCCGGCGAACACCCCGCGTCTCCAACCAACTGGGCACATCGCTACTCACGAATGCAACGTCCCGCCGCACTTCTGAGCGCTCTTCTCCCGCCGAAATGTGACATTTCCGAATCGGACTAGCTTTTGCCATCCGTAACGATTACCTGAGCGACCACCGTGTCAGCAGAGCCTCTATAACGCGCGGCGCGGCGCGGCCATCCCAGCCAGGGATCGTTCCGCCCTTTTTGTAACGGCCTGCGAGGCAATCGCGGACCAGCGATAAGCCGAGACTCAGGTCATTGCCGATAATCGTATTCGTGCCCTTTGTTACTGTGATCGGACGCTCTGTGTTATCCCGCAACGTGAGACACGGAACACCCAGGAACGATGTCTCTTCCTGAATCCCGCCAGAGTCTGTGAGCACGACCGTGGCTCCCTCCAGCAGGCTGAGATTCTCGATGTATGGCAACGCATCCAGTATCAGGATTCGATCGTTTCGCTCAAGTGCACTGTATAGGCCGGTTTCGACCAGTCGGCCCCGGCACCTGGGATGCAGCGGGAAAACCACGGGCAGCTCCCGCGAGACGGCTTCAAGAAACCTTACGATCTCCGAGAGGCGTTCAGGGATATCGACGTTCGACGGTCGGTGCAGCGTAACGAAGGCGTACGCACCATCCTCAACGCCGCACCGCAACGGCATCCTCATCTCCCGAGCGGCAGGTAACTGCGTCACCAGAGTGTCAATCATCACGTTTCCGACGTACATTATTCGATCGCTCGGTATGCCTTCATGCCGGAGATTCCGTTCTCCGTCTGGTTCGCTGACGAGCAGCAGGTCGGCAATCGAGTCCGTGACAATCCGATTGATCTCTTCCGGCATGGAGCGATCAAATGATCGCAGACCCGCCTCTACGTGAGCGACACGAATGCCTAGTTTCGTGGCAGCCAAGGCACAGGCGAGCGTGGAGTTAACATCCCCGACCACCACGACCCCCTCGGGCCGCGAAGCCGATTGAATTAAGTACCTTTCGAACGCCTCCAGTATCCTGGCAGTCTGAACACCGTGCGACCCGCCGCCTACGCCAAGGTTAGCGTCCGGCGTCGCAACGCCAAGTTGTTCGAAAAATACGTCCGACATCTTTTCGCTGTAGTGCTGGCCCGTATGGACCAACAGGCCCCGGATACTCGCGTGGGCCATCCTACGAAGTGCCCGCATCACTGGGGCAATCTTGATGAAATTTGGCCGCGCGCCCACAACAAATACAAGATCCACCATTCCCTTCTGCATCTCCAGCAAATTGGCATTGGACAACTCCGTTCGTCGCGCGAGCGCGCTCTCGACACCCGTCATCGCCTATTCAACTCCTATAGGCGCTTCTTGCCTGGGCCTCACGTGCAACCAATGGTACATGATCACTCTCCACAGAAACAGCGGATTCCCTATAACATACCTTCCGAATAGCCTTAGGGGAGAACGACCGAGCCGAAATAGCCACTCCATCTTCATCTTGTACAATATGTCCGGAGGCCTTTTGATCATGCCACCCAAGTAATCGAAAACTGCACCACCGGTCAATGCGACATTCACGTTTAGATGAGGCATATGCTTCATCAGCCAGTGCTCCTGCAGCGGCATCCCCATGCCAACAATCAATATGTTCGGAAGAGATTTGTTGATCTCAGCAACTACGGCCTCCTCTTCAAGCTTGCTCTTGATATAGCCGGAATGAAAGCCGACAATCCGGAGATCTGGATATCGACGCTCTAACGTTTTTACCGCACTCTCAATCGCCTCGGGACGTGATCCAAGTAGATACCAGGACAACCCCCTGGAAGCCGACATCTCAGCGATGTCCCAGATCCATCGGTTGTACGTAATCTTCTCCTCGATGTGGCGTCCTACCATCCAGGCTCCCAGCCGCACGCCGTCACTGTCGCAAAACACCACCTCAGCCGAATTCAAAAACACCCGCAACCATTTGTTCGTATAGCCCAGATTCATACAGTAGATATTTACGTTTGGAATGCACTCTTTGCGCTTTGCCGCAATTACGCCACAGATGTACTGATTAAGCTGCTCCTTAGAACAACTGGTTACTCTTATTCCAAGTATGTCTACCTGATCCATCGTCGCCCTTATTGTAACAAGCTGTTGTGCGTGCTCGGAATGCCTTGCGTTGAATTCGGCTAGGCCAAGCGCGACTCCGGCGACGGGAGCACCGCGCTGACAAATCGATCAAGCATGCACGACATAGAAGCTACTTTGTAAACGTGCTGGCGAGCGAGAGTGCCCATGCGCCTCACATTGTCGGGGTCCGAAAGGAGCGCCTGAATTTTGTTGGCCAGGTCCGGTGCGTCATCCCGTCGAAACAACACGCCCGTGACCCCAGGGACGACCAGGTCCTTCTCCGTCCCATCACCTTCCGCACAGACCACGGGTAGCCCGTAGGCCATCGCCTCATTAATCGCCAGCCCGCCGAGACCAGGAAGAACGAAGATGTCCGCCATTAAGAAGTACGCCCCGACGTCGTCTATGACCTCGCCAGCAAACACGACGTCAGAAATCGCCTGTGACTCTACCTGGCTGACCAGTTGCTGCTTCAGCGGGCCGTCACCGACAATCACTAGAGCCAGATCGTCTCTGGACGCCCGAAGAAGACGGTAGGCCTCTATTAGCAGTTCGGTATTCTTCTTGGGTACTTGAACACCCACGCTTAACAGGACTGTCTTGCCGAACAGGCCGAGAGCGCGCTTCATCCTGTCAGCAATCACGGTCTGCCGTTCATAGGATGCTTCAATCGCCTCTGTGTCAACTGTGTTTTGTATAATGGTGCATGGCCCCGTAGCGCCATAGCTCGCCAAGAAGCGCTCAGCCTCGCTTCCGTAGCATAAATAGCCATCAGCGGTTCGACACACTGCACGGATGTAGGCTCTTCTCAGGCGGGCCGGGAAGCCTCTTATCGCCCCGCGCTGAAAACCGGCAACCCAATATAGGAACCGTGTTCGGGTAAGCCGGCTGTAGAGCGCAAGCAGCACGTTCGAGAGTATCCCAAAATTGCCTTCGCATACGATCACGTCGAAGTGCCTCGTTAAGAGATGCTTCCACATACCTGATTGAAAATAAACAACCGCGCCAAAGCCCGCTTTCTCACGAGTCTTAATGGGGATACTCTCAAATGACACTGGCTGGCTTAACCGACATGAAGGGACGGGGCGATTCGGGTCCTCGCCGCCGTGAAAGACCGTCAAATCAACACCTGGCACCTTCTCAAGGCGCTCATAGAACGGGACGCGATAGTGAAACAGATAATTCCAAAACAGTGCTATCCTCATTTGGAGACCTAAGGATCCGTGCGTGTTGGCTCCGCCCGAAGCAAGGAAGCGCCCACGGTGGTGGTCACTCCTCAAGGGACGACTGGCGAAACGCCAGTTGTCAAATGCCTGGAACGCTAACCCGCCTTTTCCGTGGCTCCTGGGCCCCGTTCCCGGGAGCAATGTAGCGAGGCGTAAAATCTCTCAAGGATCTCAGCCCACAGCACGACGTCGTAGTGTTCTGTTGCCCAAAGCCTGCCCAAACGACCGATCTCGTCTCGTTCGCCGGGCGAGTCGAGCAAACGCAACACCTGCGCTGCAAGCCTTTGCGGGTCGCGATCTTCCACGGTTAGTATACCCGGGCTTTGATGAACGAGGTCAATGGCGCCACCCTCAAGTGGAACCGCCGCTACAACGGGAGTTTCACTGGAGACGGACTCGAGGAGAGTCCTGCCGAATGTCTCGAAGATGGACGTGAAGAGGTAAATGTCGAATGCACGCCACACGGTAGGCATGTCTGTTCTTAACCCTGCGAAGTGGACGGTTTCGGCTAGGTTAAGAGCCGCTACTCTTTTCCGTAGGCGCTCTCGTTGAGCCCCTGCGCCGACCATTACGAACCGAACATCACGGCGGACGGCCGCGATTATCGCCGCTACTTCAAGGAATAGTGGTAAATCTTTTTCAGGAGCAAATCGACATGCCGTACCTACAGTTTGCACGGAACCTGGGATGCCCAAACGCTCCTTCGCGCTAGCCCGGCAGATATTTGGAGCAAACGCGCGCGTGTCAACGGGGTTTGCTATGACGATAACGCGACCAGGGGGGACGCCCGCCCAGGCCAGATCCTCGGCGGTGGCATTCGAAACCGCGACAAACCGATGATATGCACTACGGCACATTCTGTAGAACACCAAACGTTTCGCGCCTCGGTAATGTTGTCTGATCGAACCATGCTCATGACAGACCTTACCAGCGTGCTTCCCTGCGAGAGCAATCCCCACGGTAACCAAAAACGAGATAGCGTGGTTGTGAATAATATCAAAAGAGTTCTGTCTAAGAAACCGGCAGAACCTAAGTAATGCACATACGTCGAGGCCGGACCGCGCACGGATCTCAGTGACACGGACATCCTGACCCGCTAAGGAGTCGATCAGGCTACTTGATCGTTGAATTACGCATATGTCGATTGTATGCCCAGAGGCTCTGATGTGACCGACCAGATCTACAAGATTTAGCGCCATCCCTCCCAGTTCTCCCCACCAGATGATCTGCAGTATCCTGAGACCCGTCTGCGATGGCGCATTTGCTGTCGGTATCGTCGGCTGCTTGACCACGAAGCTCCTCCAAATTGCTGTCAGATCTTACCTAGACTGGACGGAGTGGAAGGCCCGCCGAGGATTTGTACGCTCGCAAGGCTGTTATATGGAATCCGTGCTAACACGGGACGGTCGGAGCGTACGTCCGTTTGACCGATCCGTAGACCGATGCCTACGAACAACACCCAGAAAACATCGTTGTGGTCCACGATTAGGCTATCAGTAAAATTATACAAGAACACAAATGCAAAGTAGCACAGGGGCCAGAAACACAAGTACGCCCTCTGGGCGCGTGCCGAACGTAAAGCTCCTATGAAGTACTGCAGGAGGAGCAGTACGAATATCGTTGCACCGATGCATCCCAATTGAAGGGTTACGTCTAGAAAGCCGTTATGCGCGTATTGCACGGCCCAGTCGACCTGCTTCGTCACGGATTCTGATTCGCTGCCCGGCCCAAGCCAAAAACCGCTGTACCCGTATCCAAACCACAGATGCCTGCTGATCGGACCCGCGAGCGCACTCCAGATTTCCGTTCGGCCAGTCAGCGTCGCGTCACGGCCCAGCAATTTGAATACGGACTCCATGCTTCCACCCATGAGCGCCGCCGCACCAGTAACGAGCGCCAGCGATATGCAAGGCGGCCTCGATCCGAAAACGTTGCGGAAGGCGAAAAAGGCGCAGAACCATAAACACGACCCCAACGGCCACTAACACAACAACAGCGCCTGCGGACCGCGAGAGCACTACGGCTCCGAGCGCAAAAACGATGGCTGTGTTCCAAAACCAGCTTCGGGAGCGCGGCTGCTTGCTCATGAAGAAAAACACGATAACACCCAGCGCGGCGAATCGACCCAACTGGTTCTTGTGAGAGAAACTTCCGCGCCAGGCAACGCGCAGTTCGGGTTGAGTGCCATATGCTGGAATGCAGAGAGCGCAAGCAAAGCTCGCGCCTATGGCAATGACCATAGTAACTGCTAGCAGTTTTAGCTGCTCCAGGGGCTCAAAACGAACGGCAAAGTAAGCTCCGAACAGAGTTGTCGCCAGCAGCAGCACGGCGCGCTTTGCGCTCGACGCCGGTTCAGGCGACCAGGAAGCACTCACCACTGAGAGCAAAAGTAGACTTACAAGCAGCTTGTTGCGCTGGAATGCAGCAATGAGCGCGTTGTACTGTAATAGTCCAAATGCCAGCAAGACAAGGTAGACCGACAGTGCCACCGCAGATTTGACAGGATCACTTGCCATCGGATCAAACATGTCGAGATCCCGATGGGGATTCGTGACGAGGGAAAGCGCTGCGTCAGCGAAAAAGAGCAGAGCGAAGACTACAAACGATTTCTCGACTATATTGCGCACTGGGGATAAAAAGGATTAGCAGTTGGAGTTTATCAGCCAAGCTGAGGGCGAGTACTTCTCACAACGGTTTGAATTAAGAACAATCAGCACTGGCAACGATAAGGCTACTACGATAGCCCGCGGCAGCCAAGACTCCGCACAATAGTTACAGAACCAGTACTGAGAGACGGTAACGCTGAGTCCCGGGCCCCGGCACGTTTGTCGCTGAACCCCTTGCCCCGGAAACGCGTTCACCGTTGGGGCTGCGAGTATTGGCACTGGAAATTATTGGGCTGCGTTGTCTGGAGTCCGTCTAGGGGACTGCAGCCATGTCGCGTGCGTATCGATCCAGGCCCACTGGTTCATGCCACCAAGCAACAGCTCCGCGAATGTGGACATGGAATCCATTTTTTCGACTTTCACCCTCCGCAATTGGAACGCGTCCGCACCGGCACAGAGTTTTCCGTGGATCGAAGTCAGAGCCAGACGATAGCCGGCATCTTTGACAGCGGCGACGACCCGCGCATTGACGTCCCTTTTCGTCCCGTGTATGGATACGCGAAGTATCGAATCCGCATAGAGAGGAGTCTCTCAAGTCCCGACTTCGAGCCCGCGGTTTCGGCGGCGAGAGCGTCGTCGCCTAAGTCGGCGGAACTGAGCGAAACGTGAGGACGGCCGTGAGAACCTATTAGCATACCGGACCTTGCCATGACGGCAATCTGGTCGCACGACAGGGCTGGCTCGCCGTTCCAAGCTCTGCCCTTCACGCTGAAGTCCTCAACCACAAACACCGTCGCTGGAATGTTATAGCGCTCCAGCCATGGAAAGGCGTGGTCATATACGCCCCGAAGCCCGTCGTCAAATGTCACCGCAATTGCGCGCTCGGGTACATCACATTCGCCCGCCAGCCATGCTCTTACGACATCGAGAGACACTAAGGGATGGTGATCAGCCAACAGGCGCATCTGCTCAGCGAGCTTGCTTTCGCAAACAGACCAGTTGTTCTCCGGAACGCGGCGGACATCGGGTAGGTTAGTATCCTCAAAACGCGGCGCGAACGCTTGGCGCCAGCAGCGAACAAGTACCCTCCCCAGCGATGCGAAGTTGTGAGCAGCGCCCAGGCCTCGCGCTTTGCGCCGCTGCGAACGCTCTCGCGGATCGCGGAGCGGGCGCGGCGGGCAACGAAGTGTCGCACGATGCTGAGGTACAGTCGCTTCATTCGGCCTCGCGGCTACGCCGGATCTGTCGCCGCTATTGCTACGTGAGGATTCTGAGAAGGAGCCTTGCGGGCCAAATGATTCGCCGCAAACCAGAACAAGAGCCCCAGCAGGGCATCGCTGGCGATGCTCGACCACGCCGCGCCTCGCCAGCCATAAGCGGGTATAATCCACAAGTTGACAAGAATGTTGAACGCTGCGACACCTACCTGGATGAGGCTCCGGAGCCCCTGGTGTCCCGCTCCTGTCAATGAATCGCCCATGAAATAATGGAGTGTTTTCAAGATTGGGAGCACAGCAAGCCAGCGTAGAGCTTCCGTTACTTCGACGAATCCGTGGCCCAGGATCCACGGAACTGCCGGCGCGCCGATTAACACGCCGGCGGAGGCGCACAACGAGTAGGGCATGATTTGCTTCAGCAATCGACGGCCATAATGCATGGCTGCCTGAACGCCATCCTTCCCGTGACGGAAAAAGCCCGGGTACGCTGCGTTGAGAAGAGCGCTTACCGGGAGGAAAATAACGTCGATGAGGCGATAGGCTGCTCCATAGATGCCGGTGTCCCCTAGTGTGCTCAACCGCGCCAACATGGTCTTGTCGATGTCGTTGTAGATGGTCTGCGCTGACAGGCCCACGGAGAAGTTAAAACCCTCCCAGAGCTCGCCCTTAATTCGTCGTAGCCGCAGTTTGGGCATTCCTAGGAACCGCAAGACACAACCCAGCGCCACCATGCTGGAGAAAGTCGACGTTACGAGGTAGGCGACCGACCATGCCATAAGCGTCGGCCGATGCAGCATCACGACGACAGCGATCCCGACCAGATGCATTAAGCTGGCGAAGACGTTTAGCGCCGCTGTCCAGCCCAGCCTCTCCAAGGACCAAAATGCTACGCCGGCGACCCCTACGTATGGGACGACAAGGACGTTTGAGACCAAGAGCATGATGACTACTGCAGGCGTGACTGCGCGGGGCAATACGACACGGCACATTGGTAGCAGGAGCGCAGAAACCGCCAGCCCCGAAAGCAGCGTTACTGTGAGGAGATTTCCGAAAGATTCCGCGAACAGCGTCCGATCCCGAGCTACATGCTTGATCATCAAAGAGGCGCAGCCATTGCCAACGAATGGAGAAAGAACGGCTACCGTAGCAGTCACTGCTACGAACATGCCGTACTGCTGGGGTCCCAGGTATCGCGCCACCAGGATAAAATACGCCACCTGAATGCCGAGCTGCACGCTCTTACCCAACAGCATCCATGCAGCGTTGTGGTGGATGTTACCAGCGACGTTCCAGAGCTGTATTAGGTGCTTCATGGTGCGGCTCTCAGGAGAGGATCAGTTGATGTTGACCCATTCGCGCGTCGTTCGTTCGGCACCCGTCCTCAGCGGATCTCATAAATACCGGTGCTGACATGACAGCAAGAGGCGAGTTGCTCGGCACACTGTGCGTTTTCAAACCGCCCCTCGAGATACCTTGCTGTTCTCGGTATGCTGGGTGGCTTGAGGGGACTGATTTCGCAATCGGACTACCCGGCAAGGATTGCCTACCACCACCGCGAACGGAGGTATATCTTTCGAGATAACTGCACCCGCACCTAGGACACTGCCGGATCCGACAGTGACCCCAGGCAGAATGATCACACGTGCGCCGATCCAAACGTCATCGCCGATATTCACTGCCGCAACTGGTCTAACCCCTTGGTGAATCATAGGCATGTCGGTTCGAGCAGTGCAGTGGTTCGTTGTGTAAATCAATACTTCGGGGCCCATCATTACATTCGTGCCTATATTGGTACCGCCATGTATCACTGACTTATTGCCGATACCCGAGTTCGAGCCGATTGAAACCGTTCGGCGCCCGATGGATACATCACGTCCGACATTTACATTCTGCCCGCAATGCTCGAACAGCGGGCGACATAACCAGTACCTGAGCGTGCGCCACAGCGTTCCTCCGGGCGCAGTCGAAGAGGGCAGGTAACGACCCACCGTGTGGTACAAGAAGAAGTGCAGAATGTAGTTGGCAGACGAGAGAGCTCTCATTAGATCTGTTACGGGTTTCCCGTAGACAAAATGGGCGGATCCTTCCGTTTTCCTCTTCCTTAGCAAGTGGACGTCAGGTCCCCATGCCCTGAGGGCGCACACAAAACATGACGACGCCCAACCCATCATCGCGCCGGGGAGCGCCCGCAAAACGTTCAAGACGAGACGACGCTGAGGTCAAGAGGATCGCTGCAAATAGCCATGAGGTCGAGGGCATGCTCCAGTCCGTCTTCTACGTATTGGAGTTGCGCTGTTGAGAAGCTTGCCAGCATTCTCCTCTCGACATCTGAGGGTGGGTTGATCTGCAGCCGGCGGACGCGCGCGACAGCCGCCGCGGGAAGGGCGAGGCGGAGGAACTTCCGCGCCAGGCTCTTGAAGCGCATCAAGCGGGTCCGTTTCCTACAGGCAGCATTGAGCGCGCGCATACAGCGCGCCGTTTCGATTGCCTCGAACTCGGCGTCGCCGCGCAGCCCGAAAATGCGTACCGTCTTATAGTATCGTCGGAGGAGATCCTCCAACCCCCGGGCCGAGAACTCGGTTACGTGGTACGGATTCCAAGGTTGCATGCCGGGTAGAAGACGAAGCTGCCTGTTTGGAGTTGTGAACATCACACACCCTGGCGGCTTTAAGACGTGGGCTATCCCGGAGAAATATTCATGATAGTTCGACACATGCTCGATGACCTGAAAACTGGTCACTACGTCGACGCAGGAGCGTTCAAAAGGCGGAGTTCCCCCCTCGTACAAGCGAATTGAGTCTGCGAGTGCGGGCAGACGATATCGAGCTTCGCTCACCGCTAACTTCGAAGCGTCAAGCCCGGCCAATAGGCCGGCTGTGCCCTGAAGTATCGCAAGCCCATATCCGGCGTTACATCCCCAGTCGAGCACCGATAAACCAGTGAATTCACGTGCCGCGTGTTCATATGCTTTTCGATGAATAAGATACAGAACAGCATCCTCGATTGATGAGAAATCGACGCCATCCGACACTAGGGGATGTGAGGTCTGTACTGAAAGACTCATTCGGCGACGGCTCCTCGTTTCACGCGAAACTCGCTAAAATCGCCGGCACTTATGCTTCGCGACATTTCATACCGCACCCCGTCCCTTCGAGACAACAAGCACCGTCAAGGATGACTGATCTGCGACACATCCCGCAGCGGCAAAGGAACAAAGGCCAACTCTGTCGGTGGCCGCAAGGCGTAAGGGCTCCACCCATGCTCACGCGGCAGCACGATAGCCGGGCGTTGCACGGCGTTTTCGAAGCTCCACGGAGCGACCGGCGAGTATCTCACGGTCGCTAATTCATCGCTGCCGAGCGATTCGTTGGGCGAAGAACCCAGAATTCAAATGCTTCGAACGATTCTGAAAGAGTGTACCCGTTTGCGCGCACATAATAAGAGATTCTCCCCGCTGGGTCGTAGAGATCGTGTTTTGACAGCAGCACGGCATCAGGCTTACGTCGGAGGTGCTCGCTTGCGAGATCTCCAATCATCAGCATGGATGACCCGGTGTTCCGGTCCCTGTCGGCTAGGACCCCATAGTAAAGGGCGGTGTGGCGGTCGGCCGCCCACAGGACCGTCCTTCCGGCGCTTATCTCGCGCTTTGCTACTGCCGCCGCGTGGCGGTAGTTGTCTCGTCGGTGGCGCGCTGCAAGGCGAATCTGCCCGGCGGAACCTATTGAAACTATCACAAACCCCGCCACCAGGGCCTTGCCGGTGAGGCCGCGCTTCCAGCACCTTTCAAGAAGCCACCCTGCAAAACAAATCACTAAAGGCATAAGCGGGGTCAGATGCCGCGGCAGCATACGCAGATCCAGCCAGTACCCCACCAGCATCAGCACAAGGCCAGGAGTAGCGAGGAGTCCGTAAAACACAATCCGACGCCGTTGTATGGCTTGGGTGTAAGGGCGCCTGCACGTCCGCAATAAGAGACCGGCCCAGAGAAGTCCGTATATGGCGAGCGGCGCAGAGTATTGGCCCAGAACCGCCAGGGGCTGGTCGCGCAGCGAATTTCGACCAGGTCCCAAACCCGCAAAGCCAAGAAGCTCATAGGGCACAAATGCAACGTTCATCACGCCGATGCTCTTCAAACTCCGAGCGCCGATTCCCGTGTGCAACCACCAGAGATAATATGGTTCTTCGCTGTTTCAAGTGGGTAACCGGGTCAGATCGAGTTTGCCTGCGATGAGGTAAATGATGGTGGCAAGGTTGCGGTCGGAGCGATAGCCGCGGGCTTTGGCCTTGGCGGCCTGGACGAGGCTGTTAA
>ODAK010004637.1_pt1 | contig 14051 bp, 12 predicted proteins | sample 1539591 | NCBI WGS metagenome assembly ODAK01 (sample SAMEA3539303, study PRJEB22396) | soil metagenome | biome: tundra; feature: field; material: soil | place: USA | collected 2010-05 | depth 0.15 m | reverse complement strand
CGGTGGCTTCGTCCTTCTTCAGCACGACGCGCGGACGCGACACCGACAGCTCGAAACCTTCGCGGCGCATGGTCTCGATCAGGATGCCGAGCTGCAACTCGCCGCGTCCGGCAACTTCCATCGCGTCGTTGTCATCCGATTCGCGAACCCCCAGTGCCACATTGCCTTCGGCCTCACGCAGCAATCGGTCGCGGATCATGCGGCCAGTGACCTTGGTGCCTTCGGTGCCAGCCAGCGGGGAATCGTTGACGCGAAACGTCATCGCCAGGGTTGGCGGATCGATCGGCTGCGCCTGGATCGGCAATTCCACAGAGGGATCGCAGATGGTGTGAGCGACGGTGGCGTTCGGCAGGCCGGCGAGCGCGACGATGTCCCCGGCTTCCGCCTCTTCCACGGCGGTGCGTTCAATGCCGCGGAAAGCCAGCACCTTGGTAATACGGCCGGTCTCGATCAGCTTGCCATCATGATCGAGCACCTTGACGCTCTGGTTCGGCTTGACCGACCCCGAAGAAATGCGTCCGGTGATGATGCGGCCGAGATAGGGATTAGCTTCCAGAATGGTGCCGAGCAGGCGGAACGGGCCTTCCTCCACCACCGGAGGCTTGACGTGGCTGAGGATCAGATCGAACAGCGGCTGCATGCCGTCGTCGTGCGAACCCTCAAGCGTCGTCGCCATCCAGCCCTGCTTGGCGGAGCCGTAGAGAATCGGGAAATCGAGTTGCTCCTCGCTGGCGTCGAGCGCCGCGAACAGGTCGAACACTTCGTTGATCACTTCGACGGGGCGCGCATCGGCGCGGTCGACTTTGTTGATGACGACGATGGGCTTGAGACCCATCCGCAGCGCCTTCGATACCACGAATTTGGTTTGCGGCAGCGGACCCTCGGCAGCGTCCACCAGCACCAGCGCGCCGTCCACCATGTTGAGAATGCGCTCGACTTCGCCGCCGAAATCAGCATGGCCCGGCGTGTCGACGATGTTGATGCGAGTGTCCTTCCACTGCACCGATGCCGCCTTGGCCAGAATGGTGATGCCGCGCTCGCGCTCCAGATCGTTGGAATCCATTGCGCGCTCAACCTGGCGCTGGTTGTCGCGGTAGACGCCGGATTGCTGCAGCAGGCGATCGACCAGCGTGGTCTTGCCGTGGTCGACGTGGGCGATGATGGCGACGTTGCGAAGTTTCATAGCTCTTCTTCTGAATCAGGCAATGGCTGGAGCACGATCTCGCCGGAAAACCGGGACCCACTTTTCCGGATCACGCTCAAAACCTGGAATTTGCGGGCGCATCGCGCCCAAAAAGGAAGCCCGGCCAAAAGGACCGGGCAAACCTTACTCGTTGCGATGCAATATAGTCAGAAATCGCCGGAAAACAACGGGTAACCTCATCTCATTGCGCAAAATTCATGGGCATTTCCGGGACTTCAGGCGGCCCGGACGAGATTTCGGCAGGAAGGCTTAAGCCAACGCTGTCCAAAGCCTGTTCGACCGCCGCGCTGGAACCACTGTTGAAACGCCGATCAGACGGCTGACGGCCTACGCCTGCTTCTTCATTCGCGCGACAGACCCGGAATGTTATGTGACGGCTCGATTGCAGCGAGGAGTGTTTATAAAGTGCCGGTCGCCCGGAACTGCGCGCCCGCCCTTTGCAGGTTTTGCGGCATGCTTGTCAGCAGCGCCTTGCGGTCAGCTACGGCGTTGTGGAATTGATCGAGCACGATACTGAAAGCGGTCAACGCCCCTTCCTCGATGGCGCCATCATCGAAGCAGCGCAACGTATCGCGGAGAATATCGTCCGCCTCGGTCTGCATCTGGTCGAGCTGTTCGGTGGAATCGCTGCGGCGCGCCGCCGCAAGCAGCTCCAGCAGGCGCTCGCGCGACGAACTGTTGCTGTTGCGCTCGTCCTTTTTCAGATAGCCCGCGAACCAGGCGCCGGCCGAGCCCATGGCAGACAGCGCCATCAGCGCCCACCAGATGTAATCGCTGTAGCGGTCGAGGAAGGTCTTTTCCTCGCCGTCGACAAAGGCCGCGGCGCCCGGATGCACGGGAATCGCGGCGTCCTTGTCGGTATCCGGGGTCTCGATTTTCGCAGCCAGCGGGAATTCCGTCATCACCGACTGGCGAATCGCAAACAGCTGCCGGGTGAAGGCGGCGACGGTCGATTCCGAGAGGCCTTTGCGTGCGACGATGTGGTGGGAGAAGCTGATCGTCTTCACCTCTTCCTCGGGCTTGTCGGGCGAGCCGCCAAAGGCGCCGGCGGGAATTTCGGCCGCCTCGTACATCGGGTGGTTTTGCGCAATCGCCTCGGCCGAATCGATCGCAAGGAAGGTCGGCGTACCGCCGTCGCGCGTCGATGCCGCGATCGCGTCCGCAGTGATCTTGCTGTTGACCGGCCCGGCGGCGAGATAGGCGTCCGCCTTCTGGCTGCGAATGGCGTCCGCGGCTTCGCCGGCCGGAAACTGAACGATCTCGACCTTGCTCGGATCGACGCCATATTGCTGCAGGATCACCTTGAGCAAATTGACATTGGCCTGGGTGCGACCGACGACGCCGATGCGGCGCCCGGAGAGCTGCGGAATCTTGGTGATCTTCGGACCGGCCTTCTTGCCCTTGCCTTTCGCGGCCGGGGGCACCCACAGCACCGCGACGTTCTTGCGCAGCGTCGCCACGGCCTGCGCGTTTTTCGGCACATCGAGATCGCCGCGAATGATGGCGAGATCGGCCTTGCCGTCGGCAAGCGCCTGGGCGCTCGCGGTGGCGCCATCGGTCTGCAGCGGATGCAAGCGGACGTAACTGTGCGCCTGGGTGAAGGCTTGCGTCAGCGCCTGGACCACCTTGATGTCATCGCTGTTCGCGGGACCGACCGCGATCCGCAAGATCACCGGCCGCATCGCAAAGTAGTAACCGCCGGCGAGCGCGCCGACCACGGCGAGGATCCCCGCCAGGGTGACGAACATCATCTTCCGCTTGGCCGAGCGTGGCGACGGCGGCACCGGCGTCCCTGCTAGGTCGAGGCCACCCGTCATCGATCTGGCAAACAATCGCTTGAGGTTCAATTTCATATGGCCAATATGGTTAGATCAACATTGTAGCAAAATATCCCGCCAGCGCGGCGTTACATCTGCGTCATGGTTACCGGCCGGCTTTGGGCCGGCTTTGCCGCCCTATTGTGGCATGGATCCCGGGGGCGTCCTTCGGTGTTAGGGTAAAGTTCGTGTGAAACGGGAGGCGATCATGGCGGAGCGGCTGTCGGCGGAGGCGCGAAAATCGGCCCTGAAGGGGCTGCCCGGGTGGACCGACACGCCCGGCCGCGAGGCGATTGCGCGAACCTTCATCTTCAAGGATTTCAACGAAGCGTTCGGGTTCATGTCCCGCGCCGCATTAGTGGCTGAAAAGAGCGACCATCACCCGGAATGGCGCAACGTCTACAAGACGGTGGAAGTGGTTCTGGCCACCCATGACGCCGGCGGCGTCACCGCGCTCGACATCGAGCTTGCAAAGGCGATGAACGCGATCGCCAGGCAGCTCGGCGTCGCCTGATCCGATCCCGGCGCAATCTTGCAGTGCCGGCGCAACATCCCCAACTCCTGGGGGCGTCCGTCGCGGCGATCTGCCGCGCTGGCTGTTAGGGAGCCCAGGCGATGGCATCGGAACATACCGTGGGTTTTGAGCCGGCCGACAGGCTGGCGAAAGACCGCGAAAGCGTGCGCAGGCGCTTCTGGATCAAGCTGAAGCGGGTCGTGGCGAAGCTGCCATTCGCCGAGGATCTGCTTGCCGCCTATTACTGCGCCTTCGACCGGCAGACGCCGCGCCACGTGCAGGCGGCGCTGCTGGGGGCCATCGCCTATTTCATCCTGCCGTTCGATTTCATTCCGGACATGCTGCCGGTGCTCGGCTTTACCGACGACGCCGCCGTGCTCGCCACCGCGATCCGGATGGTCGCGACCCACATCACCCCGGAGCACCGCGACGCTGCCCGCGCCGCGTTGAAGCGGCTGGACAGCGTCCGTACGGATGACCCCGAGGGCGAAATCTGAACGTCTTGGCTTAAAAACAGCAGCTCAAATCCTACCGCTGTTTTGGCGCCGGCCGTACCTGTGCCCGTGCATTTTGCTCGGCCTCCCACGCCTGGAATTGCTTGAACAAGGCTTCCTTCTCGGAGTCGGAGGGCAGCTTTCCCGTCGCCGGCGCATTCTGCTTGAGGAATTCGTCAAACCTGACGCGCGCGACCGGCTCGATTCCGTGGCTGTCAAGCCATTGCTTGGCGGCGGGGAAGCGTTGCCAGTCCTGAAGCGGGGCCGACAGCGAAACCTCTTTCCATTTCGGATGGAAGGGCGGCTTCTGGAAGGCAGGAAATTTCGTGAAGAAGTTGTCCACGAACAGCGCGACCTTTCGATAGCGGTCGGAATTGGGTGCCCAATTATAGGCCGCAAGCACCGCTGGCACTGCGATAGTGTCGACCTGCTCCTGATCCGAAATCAAATTGGGATAGTCCTTCGCCGTAAGAGTCGCGGGCAGATAGTCGCCCTGCAGCGGCTTCTCGTAGTTGACCGTCACCAAATGGAACCGATCGTCCTTGAAACTGCTCACGGACTTATACGGCTTGCCCCCACAAACGATCACGGCGTCGATTTCGCCGGCCTTCAATTTCTCCATCGCGATGCGTTGCTCAATATACACGACCTTTGGTTTCATCCCGAGTCGCTCGAACACGGTCAGCGCGGTGACGAAGGTGCCGCCATTGGGAAGGTCGACGCTGATGGTCTTGCCATCGAGATCCCTGAGATTACGGACCGATTTCGACGCGATGACATGCACCTCTTCATTGTAGAGCTTGGTCACATAGGTGAATTGTTTCTTGATGTCCTTGGCGAAGCCTTTTTTCTCGAGATAGTCGAGCGTGTCGGCCCGCACGATTCCGAGATCGACGCCCTGAAGGAACAGGATGTCGGCGACGCTTTGCACCGAGCCGCGGCCGACAATCGTGAGAACGCGCAGCTTGTTGCCGTCATCCAGCACGGACGCAAGGTCGGCGCCGAACTGGACATAGGTGCCGCCAATGGTGCCGGATATCACCGTCACCGTGTTGGCGTTCAAGGCCTTCTTAGTCTCCGTCGATCCGAACTGGAATATCGCCTTGAGGCTTTCGCTGACCTTTGCCGGGTCAAACTCCGTTTCCTCGGCCCGGGCCGCGAAGCCATAAGTCATCATCATGGCGAATATCGCCAGTCCAAGTAAGCGCTTCATTGGTGTCCCCCCGCTTCGTGAAAGCTAATTCTGCAACTGACTGAGGCGCTGCTGCGCATCCCGTGAACCGAACCGGGCCGCCTTCTGGTACCAGCTACGCGCCATTGCCGGATCGGGAGTGATGCTTCGCATATCCGGCGTTCCAAGCACGGCCGGGTCGTAGGTCTGCGCCAGCAGCAGCGCCGCGCTGGCCTCCTGAGCGTCCGCTGCCCGCTCGAGCAACAGCCGCGCCGGCGCGATGTCGCCTATCTCGATGAGACCCCTTGCCCTCTTCAGCAACGCCGCGACTTCGTCGGGATCGAGTCTTCTGACCGGTGCAGGCGCGGCGGGCGGCGGATCGGTTTGCACCAGGCTCTGCTGGGCGGCCCTCAGCGCGAGAGCGATATCGTCGCGCGTCGGCGTGACCCTCGCGGTCGGCGACGAGGCCCTGACACCGGCGGTCGATGGCAAGACCGGCGTCGGCGCACCGTGGCTGGCCATTTGCACCGCGGCCGCGGGTTGTGGATTGGGGGTTTGCGTGGCGCCGGACTGATCCGCCGTTGCGGCGGGCAGCGAAGCCTTGGCGTCCGCAAACAGAGCGAGCGGATTGCCTACCGACAGAATCGCAAAAGCGATCGCTGCCGCCGATGCCGCAAGAACGCCTGCCTTGAATATCCGCGGCCAGACCACCGCTCTTTTCAGAATCCTCTCTCCTCCGGTTCCGAAGCCCCGCTGTCTGGATTCTTCGGCGCCTTCGGAAAGAAAGAGCGGCATGGGATCTTCCGGAAGCGAGTAGTCCTTCAGCGCCATCGAAGGCGTAGATCCGTAAGCCATGAATTCGGGACCGCCCGGCTCTTCGTCATACGCCCCGACTGTCTCTTCCTCGTATGGAGTGAAACTCGTATTTCGCGCCATGATGATGCCTCCGCGCTACAACGCAACATCAGGGCATCCTGGCATCAGCTCTTATTGCTCTTGTCGGCCAAGCGCCCCGCTACCGAGCCCTTAATTCGCATTTCGAATCAGTCCAAAAAGCGACAATCACCGGCGCGAATTAGGAAATATCTTGTTTTCACTGAGGCGAAACAGTTAATTTTTCGGAAAATATTTGCGGCGCGGCGCGGAATTATCCCCATTCGCTTCGAAACGTTTTGGCAAAGGGTCGATGGATGCGCGGGTCAAGCCCGCGCATGACGCTGCGGAGCCCTCAACGAAGCCATCACGGATGCAGGATCACCTTGCCCATCGCCTTGCGGCCCGCGAGCACCTTCAAGGCGTCGGCGGTTTGCGCCAGCGGGAAGGCGCGGTCGACATGGGATGAGATCTTGCCTTCCGCGGTCCACTTCACCAGCTTTTCCAGATTGGCGCGGTTCTTCTCCGGATTGAGCCGCGCCCAGGCGCCCCAGAACACGCCGCGGATATCGCAGCCTTTCAGCAGCGCCAGATTGAGCGGCATCTTCGGAATGTCGCCGGCGGCGAATCCGATCACCAGGAAGCGGCCTTCCCATGCGATCGAACGCAGCGCGGCCTCGGCATAGCTGCCGCCGACGGGATCAAAAATAATGTCGGCGCCCTTGCCGCCGGTGAGCCGCCGCAGGCCGTCCTTGAGATCTTCGCTGGCGTAATTCAGGCCGAGCTCGGCGCCGTGCGCTTTCGCGAATTCAAGCTTTTCGTCTGACGATGCGCAGGCGATCACCTTCAGGCCCATCAGCTTGCCGAGTTCGCAGGCCGCCAGACCGGTGCCGCCGGCGGCGCCGAGCACCGCCATGGTCTCGCCGCGCTTCAGGCTGGCGCGATCTTCCAACGCATGCAGCGCAGTGCCGTAGATGATGATGATGCCCGCGGCACGATCGAAATCCAGATTGTCGGGAATCTCGACGATGGAATTCGCCGGCAGCGCGATCTTTTCGCGCGCGCCATTGTGGCCGCAGGACGCCACCACGCGGTCGCCGACCTTCAGATCGGTGACGCCTGCGCCGACGCTTTCAATCACGCCCGCGACTTCGGCGGCCGGAGAAAACGGAAACGGCGGCTTGATCTGGTATTTGCCCTGGATCATCAGGAGGTCGAAGAAATTCAGCGCCGCGGATTTGATCGCGATCACGGCCTCACCGGGCCCGGCCACGGGATCGGGCACGTCGGCCAGCACGAGATCGTCGGGGCCGCAATATTGCGAGCAGAGAATGGCTTTCATGGACACACCTGAGTTTCGGACGCACAAATGACGCTGGATGCTTCATGCCGGATTTGAAGCCGGGCTACAATCTGATTCGAGTGCTTCTGGACCGCCAGCCTATCGTCCGTCATTGCGAGCCAACGGGTTGCGCAAAAGCGCGCCGATGACAGACTCCGCGAAGCAATCCAGAGCAACAAACGAAGTATTGGATTGCTTCGTCGCTGCGCTCCTCGCAATGACGGCGGCAAACGAAGGGATCGACCGATGTTTGAAAAAGGCCTGCTGGCGGGAAAGCGGATACTGGTCACCGGCGGCGGCTCCGGGCTCGGGGCTGCGATGGGGCGCCGCTTCGTCGAACTCGGCGCCGAACTGATCATCTGTGGCCGCCGGCTTGAATTGCTGGAGGCGACCGCAGCGAAGATCCGCGGCGATCTCGGCGGCAAGGTCGAAGCGATCAGATGCGACATTCGCGACGGCGCCGCGGTCGATGCCATGATGGATGCGATCTGGCGCGACGGCCCGCTCGACGTGCTGGTCAATAATGCCGCCGCGACGTTCATCGCGCAGACCGAGCAATTGTCGTTTCGCGCCGCGGACGCAATTCTCGCGCCGACGCTGCATGGCGCGATGTATTGCACGCTCGCTGCGGGCAAGCGCTGGATCGAAGGGGGACACAAAGGCGTGGTGCTCAGCATCCTCTCGACCTCGACCATTACCGGCCGCGCCTTCACGGTGCCTTCTGCGATGGCGAAGTCCGCTATCCTCGCGATGACCAAGAGCCTCGCGGTGGAATGGGGACCCAGGGGCATCCGCACGGTCGCGATTGCGCCCGGCGCGTTTCCGACCCCGGGCGCGTCGGGTCAGCTTCGGCCCGAGGGCCGCGACCAAGGGTGGGCGTTGAGGAATCCGCTCGGCCGCGTCGGCGAACATCGCGAGCTTGCCGATCTTGCAAGTTTTTTGATTTCCGATTCTGCCGGCTACATCAACGGCGAGATGGTGGTGCAGGACGGCGGCGCGCATCTGCGCAGTTCCGGCGCCGAGGATCTCTTGCAATGGACCGACGCACAGTGGGAGAAGCAGCGGGCGGCGCGGTCGAAAAGCTCTGGATGAACTGCGCCGCAGGCAGCGCAACGGGGTTCTCGGTCTGCCGGTTCAGAGATCCGTAACTGCCTTCCCAAAAAGTCTTTTCCCGGCTATCCATCGCCGGTGTGACCGGCGATGTCGGGCCATCTTCCAGTCACAATAATGAGGGAACCAGATTTGGTGATGTCCGTGCGGCGAATGCTGACAGCTCTGGGGCTAAGTGTGCTGGTGTGCGGGGTTGCAGGCCTTGCGCAGGCGCAGAGCGCGTCGTCGAAAGCCTCAAAGGGCGCGGCCAAGCCCGCAGCAGCGGCAAAGCCGGAAACCAAGCCCGCTGCCGCTGTCGCGGGGGGTGCGGATCCGACGCTGATCGGCCAGTTCGGCACTTGGGGCGCCTACACCGCAACGCCGAACGGCAAAAAGGTGTGCTTCGCGCTCGCAAAACCCTCGTCGTCGAAAACCAATCCGCCGAATCGTCCGCGCGACCCGGCCTACGCATTCGTCTCCACGCGTCCGGCGGAAAAAGTCACCAACGAAGTCTCGGTCATGATCGGCTATACGCTGAAGCCGGGCTCGGAATCGACGCTGGAGGTCGGCGGCGCTTCTTACGCGATGTACACCCAGGGCGACGGCCTCTGGATCAAGAATGCCGCCGAGGAAGAGCGGATGGTCGACGCCATGCGCAAGGCCGCGGACGTGGTGGTCAAGGGCATCTCGGCGAAGGGCACCGAGACCACCGACACGTTCTCGCTGAAGGGCCTTTCCCAGGCGCTCGACAAACTGGCGCAGGATTGCAAGCGCTAAGCGGCTTTCAACGCCAAAACCGATGCATTTGGTGCCTTTCCAGCGGGCCTTGGAAGGCCTATCTGATGTTCCATGAACGAGATAGTGACCAGCACGTCAATCGGAGCCGGTTCCGGCGCCAACGCGCCCTTGGAGAAGATCGCGCTCGAAACCTATGTGCCCCCGGCAAAGCCCTCGCTGGTCGGTCTGTCGCGCGCCGAGATGGCGGAACAGCTCGGCGCCGTCGGGGTGGCGCCGGCGCAGCGCAAGATGCGCGTGCAGCAGCTGTGGCACTGGATCTATGTCCGCGGCGCGAAGAATTTCGGCGAGATGACCAGCATCTCCAAGGAAATGCGTGCGCAACTCGACCAGCATTTCACCGTCGCGCGTCCCGAGGTGGTCGCGGAGCAGGTTTCCAACGACGGCACCCGCAAATGGCTGCTGCGATTGCCGAGCGGCGATGCGATCGAGAAGGCGCATGAAGTCGAGTGCGTCTATATTCCGGAAACCGACCGCGGCACGCTGTGCGTTTCCTCGCAGGTCGGCTGCACGCTGAATTGCTCGTTCTGCCACACCGGCACCCAGCGGCTGGTGCGCAATCTTACCGCAGGTGAAATCGTCGGCCAGATCATGGTGGCGCGCGATCGCCTCAATGACTGGGCCGACCGCGCCACCCCGACCGGCAGCCGCCTCGTCACCAATGTGGTGATGATGGGCATGGGCGAGCCGCTGTATAATTTCGAGGCGGTGCGCGACGCGCTCTTGATCGTCGCCGACAATGAGGGCATCGGCATTTCCCGCCGCCGCATCACGCTGTCGACCTCGGGCGTGGTGCCGAACATCATCCGCACCGGCGAGGAGATCGGCGTCATGCTGGCGATCTCGCTGCATGCGGTGCGCGACGAATTGCGCAACGAACTGGTGCCGCTGAACCGGAAATATCCGATCGCCGAATTGCTGCAGGCCTGCCGCGACTATCCCGGCTCGTCCAATGCGCGGCGCATCACCTTCGAATATGTGATGCTGAAAGGCGTCAACGATTCGCTCGATGACGCCAGGCTGCTGGTGAAGATGCTGAAGGGGATTCCGGCCAAGATCAATCTCATTCCGTTCAATCCGTGGCCGGGCACCCGCTACGAGTGCTCGGACTGGGATCAGATCGAAAAATTCTCGGAATATATTTTCAACGCCGGTTATTCCTCGCCGGTGCGCACGCCGCGCGGCCGCGACATCCTCGCCGCCTGCGGCCAATTGAAATCGGAGACCGAGAAATTGTCGGTGCGCGAGCGGCAGGCGCTGCGCGCCATGGCGATGACGGATTGAGTGATGAAGCGGTCTGTAGTTCACGTCGTCATTGCGAGGAGCGCAAGCGACGAAGCAATCCAGCCTTGCTCGTTGCCTCTGGATTGCTTCGCTTGCGCTCGCAATGACGGCAACATCGGCTTGATGACATGGCATTGATCGGCCGGTTGTTCGTCATTCTGTTCGGATTTCTCGCCGCCTGTCTGGTGGCGGGGATGATCGTGGTCGGCGCGGTGCTGTTTCCGGAATTCAGCGATCTCGGCTCCGGTCCGATCGATCCCGGCGCGCTGAACATTGTGGTTGGTTTCGGCTTCATCTTCATCAGCGGCTTCGCGCTGCTGCCGGCGATGATCGTGGTCGCGATCACCGAAGCATTCTATATCAGGGGCGCGCTGACCTACGCGGTCGGCGGCGGCCTGGTCGGTCTGGCGTGCTATCTCGGCCTTGTCCCGTTCGATACCGCGACGTTTCGCTTCGACGGCATCGTCCGGCGTCATCTCGAAATCATGACCGGCGCGGGGATCGTCGCGGGGATCGTCTACTGGATGATCGCGGGCCGCAATGCCGGGGCATGGCGCGAACCACCGCCCGCGCCGCCGCCACTGCCCCCGCTGCCGTCAGCGTCTCCACAATCACCGCCGTCATCGTGATCGCACCCACCGTCGTTGCGAGGGGCGTAAGCGACGAAGCGATCCAGTGCGATCCGCGTCTCTGGATTGCTTCGCGGAGCCTGTCATCGGGCGCGCATTCGCGCGACCCGTTGGCTCGCAATGACGGGGGTTCTCATGACCGCGCCCGTCGGCTAAACCCCGCGCCATGAACCGGACCGGACTCTTCATCGCGCTGGCCTTGGCGCTTGTTGTCGGATTGCTGTTCGGGATTTATCCCGAGCTCGATCTGAAGCTTGCGGCCTTGTTTTACGATCCCGCGACCAAAATCTTTCCGCTCAAGCTCAACACGCTGGCCGCGATCGCGCGCGACGGCGCGATGTGGATTGCGTGGGGCCTTGCGCTGCCGGCGATTGTCGCACTGGTGGCGAAGCTGGTGCGGCCGGACCGGCCGCTGCTGATATCCGGACGTGCAATCATCTTCCTGCTCGTCACCCTGATTCTTTCCGCGGGCGTTCTGACCAATCTCACCTTCAAGAGCTATTGGGGCCGGCCGCGCCCGGTGGTGGTGACGCAATTCAACGGCGACCTGCCGTTCGTCCCGTGGTGGGATCCGCGCGGCGGCTGCGGGCGCAACTGCTCATTCTTCTCCGGCGAAGGCGCCACCGCGTTCTGGACCTACGCGCCCGCGGCGCTGACGCCGCCGGCATGGCGGCCGCTGGCCTATGCCGCCGCGACCTTGTTCGGCGTGATGACCAGCGTGCTCAGGATGGCGTTCGGCGGGCATTTCTTCACCGATGTCGCAGCCGCAGGGCTGGTGACGTTTCTGGTGGTCTGGCTGGCCTACGCCTGCATCTACCGCTGGCGTCAGACCCGGCTATCCGACGAGCGCATCGACGCCGCGCTGACGCGGCTGGCCTGGCCCGGTTACCGCCTCGTGCAGCGATGGCGCGGGCGCGATGTCGGGCCGAGTCCGTCCGTGTGAGCGCTTGCGCGAGATGCCTTTCTGCCTATAGTCCCGGCAAATTTTAACGGCATTCAAATTCAACAGGATTTTCATGAGCAAGGACGTCAAGAAGGTGGTGCTCGCCTATTCGGGCGGGCTGGACACCTCGATCATCTTGAAGTGGCTGCAGACCACCTATGGCTGCGAGGTGGTGACCTTCACCGCCGACCTCGGCCAGGGCGAGGAGCTCGAGCCGGCGCGGCAAAAGGCGCTGCTGCTCGGCATCAAGCCGGAAAACATCTTCATCGAGGACCTGCGCGAGGAATTCGTCCGCGACTACGTGTTTCCGATGTTCCGCGCCAACGCGGTCTATGAGGGGCAGTATCTGCTCGGCACTTCGATCGCCCGTCCGCTGATTGCCAAGAAGCAGATTGAAATCGCCGAGAAGCTCGGCGCCGATGCGGTGTCGCATGGCGCCACCGGCAAGGGCAACGATCAGGTCCGCTTCGAACTCGGCTATTATGCGCTGAAGCCCGACATCACCATCATCGCGCCTTGGCGCGAATGGGATTTTCGTTCGCGCGAGCAACTGATCGCGTTTGCGGAAGCGCACCAGATTCCGATCGCGAAGGACAAGCGCAACGAGGCGCCGTTCTCGGTCGACGCCAATCTCTTGCACGCCTCCAGCGAAGGCAAGGTGCTCGAGGATCCCGCGCAGGAAGTGCCGGACTACGTCTACTCGCGCACCATCGATCCCGAGAAGGCGCCGGACAAGGCGACCTACATCACCGTCGATTTCGAGAAGGGCGACGCCACCGCGATCGACGGCAAGAAACTGTCGCCCGCAACGCTGCTGGCGAAACTCAACGAACTCGGCCGTGCCAACGGCATCGGGCGGCTTGATCTGGTGGAAAACCGTTTCGTCGGCATGAAGTCGCGGGGCATGTACGAGACGCCGGGCGGCACCATTCTGCTGGTGGCGCATCGCGGCATCGAATCGATCACGCTCGATCGCGGTGCGGCTCATCTCAAGGACGAGCTGATGCCGAAATATGCCGAGCTCGTCTACAACGGCTTCTGGTTCGCGCCGGAGCGCGAGATGCTGCAGGCGGCGATCGATCACAGCCAGGCCTATGTCACCGGCCGGGTGCGTCTGAAACTTTACAAGGGAAATGTCATCGTGGTCGGCCGCGAGAGCAAGTATTCGCTGTACGATCAGGATCTCGTCACCTTCGAGGAAGGTGCGGTGGCTTACGATCACCGCGATGCCGCGGGCTTCATCAAGCTCAATGCCTTGCGGCTGCGCACGCTCGGCCAGCGCAAGAAGAAGCTGGGGCTGTGAGCAGATTCTCAACGTCGTCCCGGCCAAGCCAACGGGTTCGGCCTTCGGCCGGCCCGATGACAGGCTCCGCGCGAGCCGGGGCCCATAGCCACCGACGTCCATGTTACGGCGCGCTGGAGCCGCCAACGCGCAGAAAATGGACGTCGGTGGCTATGGGTCCCCGCGTTCGCTCGGACGACGAGTAAAGAAATGGCCGGGATTGCTCCCGGCCATTTCATTTGGCGAATGCCTTGGCTTACCGCGGCGGCGCGATGCCCGGCGGCGGGGGCGGCAGCGATGCCGTTCCGCCGTTGAGCAACGGCGTGATGCGGCGGATGGTGACGCGTCGATTGATACGGCTTGGCCCGCTGGTCTGTTCTTTCAGATATTGCGAACCGTATCCTTGCGAGGTCAGGTTTTCCGCGGGCACGCCGAATTGCTGCGTCAGCAACGCGGCAGCGGATTCGGCGCGCCGATCCGACAGCGACAGATTGTCGACATCCGATCCCACCGCGTCGGTGTGGCCCTCGATCAGGAACACCTCGCGCGGGTTGCGCGCGATCGCCCGGTTGAGTCCGTCCGCGATCGATTGCAGCTTCGCTGCCTGATCCGAC